>ERZ794949.524-NODE-524-length-11916-cov-2.887109_pt1 | contig 11916 bp, 12 predicted proteins | sample MGYA00511363_ERZ794949 | MGnify/ENA primary metagenome ERZ794949 (study PRJEB30137, sample SAMN04331402) | food metagenome | isolation source: T1 must sample point D1 replicate B | place: Australia: South Australia ...
TATCGCGGGGTTCACCGGATATAATCACCCCTGCCTCACCACATTTAGGACAGGGTGTCGTTTTATCACCCACACGAACAACCCTGCGCCCATGTTCAGTATCATTGGACATTGAGGCAATACATTCAGCACCCGTGGTTGTCTTATCGCCTTCCAGTGCGGTCCCTCGTCCATAACAGTCAGATCGATTCCCCATTACGCCACCTCTGCAGATAGCAGGAAATCCTCAGGCATCCCTTCACCTTCACGGCCGGCAATCATCGGGCCATCGCACAGAGTGCTGATAATTTTATCTCTGTTATCCGGCCGGTATAGGGTAGAAGGATGCTGGCGGCAATATTCCTGCTGCTCAGAGATGCGTGCCCGCGTTTCATCATTCATCCCGGCCAGTTGTTCCGCGGTAAACGGGGACTGATCCAGTGTTGCCAGCAATTCCGGGGCCAGTCCATTGGTGTATTGACGGTCCATTCCTTTTCCCTGGTCATTAAATGGTCATAACGAGGTAAGGATACCCGACCGTAAATTTGACTTTGAAACTGAAGTTCCCGTTATCTTGCGCAGGATCAACGAAACGGTTTTTCTCACGAAACCTTAATAAACGCTTTTTTGAAAACACCGGTGTGATGAGCTGGCACCATGATCCTACCCGGCAATAGTGGACACGCAACTGAGTGAGTAAACTCATCATCAGAGGGTTGCCCGTAGCGGCTGGTATGTCTGGTGCCCGCGTCGCCATCAGCCTGATCCACGCAAACAGTTCCCTCTCATCTGTGATGAGGCTGCTGGTAAGGCATTTAAAGAGGCAAAACTGCGTTATGGTGCGCCTCGTCTTGCTGACGAACTGCCGGAATACAACATCAAAACTACTGCGGTCAGCCTGCATCGTCAGGAACTGCAGGCAAAAGCTTCACGAAAGTATTCGCAGGTTTTCCCGGCTGAATAAACTCCCACTGTACACCCTATTCTTCAGCCTACTGAGCCAGTGCCAGTGAGATAAATTCAATTTAATGAAATTTTAAGTATTCCCCGCATCAGCCTGAGCCCCACCCTGGCTAAGGTACATTGGACGTCCCCCGGCCACAGTCCTCCGCTGATCACTATATGAAATTCGTATTACATACGGATACCACAGAGTACAAGGGCTGAAGCGAAACGGCTGTAAATATCTGCATTAGCAGATTGACATTTCTTATGAAAATTTCATTATAGTGAATATGCTATGACAATAAAAACATAAGTCTCCGGAAAGCTGGCTCCGGAGAGTGCCAGAGGACCCCCTGATTGCAGAAACATATTTAAAAATTTTCTGCGGGTCAGAAGCCTGATTGGCAAGGATTATAGGGATTTATACCCGGTGAAAGTACCGGGCCCGTAAAAACGGGGTCATGGCGGGGACACATTGGCCGTTGACGATCACAGGAGTGATACCAGTGAAGCGCAAAATTATCATGTTCGCTCATCAGATAATACACCGGCATTGAAACGTACGGCCAAACTCAGGGAGCAATAACGTGTACAAAACCATAGGGGTTGCCGGGATTGCCCGCTAAACCTGACTTTTCATAAAGCATCTCTCATGGTGCCGTTTAACTCGCAGGAGATTAGAAAATGGTGATGTCGTCTTATTCTTCCGTTGCAGACGTAATTAAAAAGAAAACGAAATATCATACTTCCCGCTTAATACTTGCAGGTACCCTGGTATTTAGTGCCGGTGTCAATATTGCCCACGCTGCTGACATTCCGACATTAACTGCTGGCTCCACACCATCAAGCAGGCCCGCGTGTTTTCTGGATATTACCACCGGTAAGTTTGAAGGATTTATGCCCGAGATAGCGTCTGAAGTTGCACGCCGGGCAGGTTTTAAAATTACGTTTAACGCCATTCCATTTTCTGCGTTATTACAATCATTACTGACCAATAAAATCGATATGATCGTCGCCGGAATGTCGCCGACAGCCCAACGTAAAACCAAGGTAGACTTTTCAGAAGATGTTACCAGCCTCGGTGAAGGTATTTTCGTTCGTAATGACAATAAGAAACAATACAAAACCGCGCAGGATTTCAAAGGTGAAGTGATTGGCATCATGGCGGGTGCAGATTATGGTCCTCGCATCGCGGCCATGCATGTCGCGAAAGAAGTGAAATTCTATGAAAGTCCGGCAGATCTTGCCAGAGACGTACAGTTAGGTCGTATTTCCGTAGGGATAAACGATTACCCTATTATTAAAGGAGAAGCGGCTGCGGGGTCACTAAAAGGTATGCATGTTGTTGAAAGTTATCAGCCGACTCAGGTTGATCCTATCGCCTTCGCATTCCGCAAAGGTAATGAACCCTTGCTGCTGAAAGTGAATAAAGCTATCGACAGTATGAAAGCCGATGGCTCGCTGCAGAAGATCCTGAACAAATGGGGTATGAAGTACTACGCCGGTTAAATGTGGCTCATACCTGCTATCCCTTATTTAAGATTTCCTGAATCATCCGTCCACTGCATTAAAAAGGGTTCATGTTCCGCATGAACCCTTTTTACATAGATGTGCCCTTTTCATCCGCGACGACAAAACCGGTCATCAAACCTCCGGCATTCACACCCTATGAGTCTGCCTTTCAAAGGGGAAGCGCAATATTTACGGAAGTGCCGACCGTATTTCTGTCAGCCACTCACTATTTTCGTTACCGCGAGCAGGAGTCGAAACCGGGAGACTTCAGGAAGAAAAAACAGGAAGGAGGGTTATTACGCGAATACCCGCAATACAAAAGGCTAAACAGACTCTCTGTGTTCGGGGCATTCCGGTGAGCACCGGAATGCCCGCTACAGAGGATTACATCATTTCCGGCTGACGAATAGTGCTGCCATCACTGAAACGCTCAAGCCGGTAGGGCGCTAATTCAGTGAAGGTGTTGTCGTTGGTCACCATTTCTGCGGCCAGCCGCCCAGCCCCCGGGCCAATACCAAACCCATGGCCGCTAAATCCGGAGGCAACAACAAAACCAGGTAAGTGACTGACCGGAGAAATCACCGGAACCAGGTCCGGCGTAGTATCAATCCATCCGGCCCAACTGCTTTCTACTTTTATCCCCTTTAATGCGGTGAACTCGCGCTCAATCTCAGCGATTGCCAGCTGCAAAATTTCTCCGTCCGGAATGGGGTCCAGGACCCGGTGTTTCTCAAAAGGAGACAGACCGTCAAAAGACCAGGACCCGGCAGCTTCAGGGCCATCGAAGAATGAACTGTTCAACCGGATTTTCAGTTTTTTCGCCAGTTTACTACGATACATTGGATAAAATTTTGCCGCATACCTGAGGTTCTGTGGGGCAAGATCCATGCGACCTCGCCCGGGCATGGAAACGGTATAGGACCCATCAAGCCGTCGACGCAATGCCAGATTCGGGGTACTCAGACAACCTTTCACAATTTCTTCAGCGACCGTGGTTTTGAATGCAGTTCCCAGAATATTCGCCGCAGGCAACTCAATTCCGTGACGCCGACACAATCGGGAACTCCATGCCCCGCCGCAGCAGATCACGGTGCTCGCTTTGACTAATCCCTTTTCGGTCCAGACGCCGCTCACCTTTCCGCCACTGATATCCAGCCCACGGACCGCGCATTGCTGCTGAATATTCGCTCCTGAATTTTGTGCACCGGTTGCTATCGCCGGAGCCGCCTTTGAAGGATCTGCCTGTCCGTCGGTGGGTGACCAGACACCACCAATCCAGGGAGATACCCCGCCAATTCTTTCCTGTGCCTCACTGGCACTAAGCAACTGGCTGGAAAAACCTTTCTCCTGAGCTTTTTTACCCCATGCTTCCCATTTCGCCATATCAGACTCCCGGGTCGTCCCGTAAAGGATCCCTGTACGGCGGAAACCGAGATCAATGCCAATTTCCTGGCTAAGTGTTTCCCAGCGCTGAAGGCTGTACATCGCAAGAGGCAGCTCAAATAAATCGCGATTCTGTTGTCGAACCCATCCCCAGTTCCGGCTGGATTGTTCCCCGCCAATACACCCTTTTTCAAATAATGCGACAGAAACGCCACGCTGAGCTAATTCATAACATATTGAGGTGCCAATAATACCGCCACCAATGATGACAACATCCGCCTGCTCAGGAAAGGTCTTACTGTTCGCCACGGTATCCACTTTTACGCGCATGAAGTTTTCCTCAATGTCAGTAATTATAATATTAGCAACCCGCTATAAATGATTTTCAGGCTGGATATGCATAATCCACAGGACTTTCGCCCCTGAGTGAGTATGATTAAAAACGTTGTGTCTGAGGCTGCTTTTGAACTGGAAGCTATCACCCGGATATAAAACGGTACTATTACCCTCGATCTCAAGCGTCAGCTCACCTTCGAGCAGTAACCCTGCTTTTTCACCATAACCTGTCAGTACTTCATCCGACCTTATCTGTGCAGGAATATCGATTATCATAAATTGCAACTGATGGTCGCCTTTCGGGGACAATAATTCTTTCGCGATCCCCCGTTTTCCTACATGAAAACCCGGGCGCTCCTGCAATCGTCTGACATAGTGTTCCGCACCGGGGGGATCATGTTCCTCATTTTCAAGAAATGCAGTCAGCGGGACATTTAATACAATGCGTAACTGCTCCAGCATTCGTACTGTCGGGTTACTCAGATTTCTTTCAATCTGACTGATGGCGCCGGCAGAAACTCCCGCACGGGAAGCCAGTTCACTGATTGTAAGGTTTCGGGATTTGCGCAATTTTCTTAAACGCAATCCAATATCAGCTTCAAGCGAGTCCGGAACCGGATCCTCACTCAACCCACGATCTTTAGTCATTTATTTTCATCCTGAGAATATGCCTCTTTCCATGATACGCTAAAAATCTATCAGCACGCTTTTATAACGCTGGCACGCTTCCATCGCAGCACGGCCCAGATCCTTCCCTATGCCTGACATTTTAAATCCGCCGGTCGGAATGATGAAATCCTGACTGCGCCCGTAGCGATTAACCCAGACAGTGCCCGCTTCAATCGCTCTTATTGCTCGCATCCCCTGCGAAAGATCACGGGTGTAAACACCGGCAGCCAGTCCGTACACAGTATCATTAGCCAGAGCAATGCCTTCATCCTCATCAGTGAAGGTTTGTATTGTCAGAACCGGTCCGAATACTTCCCGGCAAACCACATCCATATCGTTTGTGACCCCGGCAATCAATGTCGGACGATAAAATGCGCCATTTCCGGTCTCCGGGAAGAATGTCCCGCCAGTAAGGATGTCGGCTCCTTGCTCACGGGCATGACAGACGATGGAATGGATTTTATCCGCCTGCGGTTTATTTATTATCGGGGAATAGCGGCTCGCGCTGTTCCACGTTAAACCAGGCTCACAGCGGACAATATTCTGTTGAATTTTCTCAATGAGTTCATCGGCTATATTTTTATGAACGATTAAACGGGTCCCTGCCACACATACCTGACCCGCATTCCCGGTAAATCCGCCGGAAATACAGTTGGCAACCTGTGCCAAATCATTCACTTTCTCAAACACCAGTTGAGGGCTTTTCCCCCCTAATTCGAGCGTGACAGGCTTGATACCATTATTCGCAGCATTCGTCATAATAGCTGCACCCGTCACAGGCGACCCGGTAAAACTGATCTTACCTACCGCAGGATGAGCCACAAGCTGCGCACCGGCAGTCGCCCCTAATCCGTGAATAACATTGAGAACACCGGAAGGTATACCGGCTAAAACAGCAAGTTCAGCCAGGCGCACCGTGGAGAAGGGTGTCATTTCAGAAGGTTTAATGACTATTGCATTACCGGTAGCCAGCGCCGGACCACATTTCCAGGCAGCCATAGATAAGGGAAAATTCGAGGGCGTTATCGCACCAATCACACCATAAGGCTCCGCTGCACTGAAGCCTAGTTTGGAGTGACAGGTAGCAAAATGATCCCCCCCTTCTTTATCCGCCAGCTCTGCAAAAAAACGAATCGTTTCGGCTGCCGAGGCCACATCGCCACTTTTGGCCAGCGTTACCGGACGGGTTGAACAGGCTGATTCTAATTGCAGCAGCACCACATCCTGCTCAATCAATTCAGCCCAGCGATAAAGAGCCCGCGTCCGTTCTCGAGGCGCACAGGTTGACCAGCCACTCTCTTTTGCCGCACGTAAGGCGCTACTGACGGCATGATCTACTGTGTCTGCACTGGCATCCGGGATAGAGGCAAAAAACTTGCCATCAGAAGGACGATTAACATCAATTTCTCTCTCTCCGGCGGGTGTCACTAAAGTACCGCCGATGTAATGACCTACCGGGACGGGCACGTTCTCCGGAGTGAAGTCTAACGTCATTTAAAAGTCCTTTGAATTAGGCCTGATGATGTCATCCGCAGGGATCTGCTCAATTTCTGGCGTTCAACGCTTATTTCAATTCACTTATGCCTTGTCTGGCATGCTCCTACCCCCGGTACTTCGGGTTATCAGAAACAGGGCCGGTATAAAGGTGGAGCACGAACGCCCCTAAGTTTCATTATAATGAATTTATGACTATCACTTTGTCAAGCTTATCCACCCTAAAATACGCCGGGTTAACTCCCCCCCGCAACCACTGAATAAAGCAAACAATCCTGAAATATAGTGCTGACATTCATCGAATAGCGTTTATAAGCAAATAATATGATCAGAGGCAGCAAAGCGATTGACTTAACAGAGGCATCCGATGATATTCATTAAAATGAATTATGCATGGATTTATTTCCCTGCCCACCAAAGACCAAAAAAAGAGCGAGTGACATATGGATTGGAGCAATGTTCATACCTATCTGCCATTTCTGCTAAAAGGCGCAGAGATGACGGTCTATATCACTGTTATTTCATTGGTGATTAGCACCCCTCTTGGGCTGCTTTGGGCAGCAGGAAAAATGTGTCCCTGGCGCATCATCCACTGGCCGGTATCAGTCATTATTAATATCACCCGTGGATTACCGATGATTGTGGTCCTGTTCTATATCTATTTCGTGTTCCCGGATATAGGTATCACCCTCACCTCTTTCGAAGCCAGCGTTATCGGGATTGCCTTCTGTTATTCAACTTATATTGCAGAGATATTCCGGGCCGGAATAGAAGCGGTAGACCGTGGACAACTGGAAGCTGCACGCTCCCTGGGGATGGGTTTCAGAAAAGCCATGTGCCGGGTGATCCTTCCTCAGGCATTCCATATAGCATTACCCCCTTATAGCAACACACTGGTAATGATGCTCAAGGATTCGGCTCTGGCTTCCACCATTGCGGTGACAGAAATAACGCGTCAGGGGCAATTGATTGCAGCATCAACGTTTGACAATACCACTGTTTATACTCTGGTAGCGCTACTCTATCTGGCGCTGAGCTTGCCTCTGATGGCGATGACCAAGCGACTGGAAGCACGACGAGTGAAAGGAGCTTAAGATGATTGAAATCAAAGATGTCCATAAACGCTTTGACCAGGTTGAAGTCCTTAAAGGGGTGAATTTCAGCGTGGCAGAAGGGGAAGTGGTCTGCCTGATTGGCCCTTCCGGCTCCGGTAAGTCGACGATATTAAGGTGTATTAATGGACTGGAAACCTATGAGGGTGGAGAAATAAGCGTTCTGGGACAACGCGTCAATAACAAAGATAAAAGCATTAATAACCTGCGTCGTCAGGTCGGCATGGTATTTCAGCGCTTTAATCTGTTCCCTCACCGCTCGGTGCTGGAGAATGTCATGGAGGGGGCTATCCATGTGAATGGCGAGCCCCGGGATATCGCACAGAAACGTGCAATAGAGTTGCTCGGGCTGGTCGGACTTGCTGATAAATTATCGGCATGGCCCGCTCAACTGTCCGGAGGACAGCAACAACGCGTCGCGATAGCCAGAACGTTGGCCCTCAATCCCAAAGCGATTCTGTTTGATGAGCCTACTTCCGCCTTAGACCCTGAACTGGTGGGTGACGTGTTGCAGGTTATGCGTACATTAGCGGATGAAGGTATGACCATGATCGTGGTCACTCATGAAATGCAGTTTGCACGTGAAGTGGCGGACAGAGTCTGTTTTTTATACAGCGGCCGTATTGTCGAACAGGGGCCAGCCGGAGAGGTTTTGGGTAACCCACAAGAGCCCAGAACACAGGAGTTTTTAAAAAGGATCCTTGGCGGCTCGCGTCCGACCCGCTGTGAGACATGCAGGAAAATAGCCTGATCAGGAATACAGAGGAAATGACTCTGCTTTTGCCCACTGTCGATGACCCATTACATCTTCGTAAAATGACATGGCAGGATTTACCTGCCGTCCATCGTTTGTCGTCTCTGGTGGGGTGGTCACATCGCCCTGAAGACTGGCAGTTCATGTTTCAGTCCGGGCAAGGATGGATAGCCGAAATCCATGGCAGGATCGTGGGTTGCGCACTTTACTGGCTTTGGGGCAGTAGTGCCGCCACCGTGGGGATGGTGATTGTCTCTCCGGACTGGCAGGGAAAGCGTATCGGGTTTCTTGTGATGGAAAAGATAATGTCTTGCCTGGAGGGTTACCAGGTGCGTCTTCATGCAACAGCAATGGGTAAAGGACTTTATCAAAAGTTCGGTTTTAAGGACGCCGGGATTGTGACTCAGTACCTGAGCAACCCGTTACCAAAAATACAGGCGTGTAATATTCCAGAACCGTTATCGGTACGTCTGGCGTATCCGTCAGATAAAGAAACACTGACAGCACTGGATTATCTCTCCACTGGCCTGCTGCGCACTGAATTAATCGAACAAATCCTTACCGATGGAATAAAAACGATTGTCTTACTGGATAAACATCAGCAAATTATCGGTTTTGCCGGTTACCGGAAGTTTGGCCGGGGAGTCATTATCGGACCGGTCGCTGCCAGTAATATTGAGCAAGCGAAAGTGCTTATTTCTCAATTTTTTTCCGACGCCGCCGGGTTGGTGCTCCGCATTGATATTACGGATAATGCATCGCTGGCACGCTGGCTGGAGGATCTTGGGTTCACCCCTGTCAGCATCCCGATAGTGATGTATAAAGGTCGCCGACCGGCAGAGAAAAGGCAATGCTCAACTTTTGCTATCGTCACCCAGGCGTTAGGGTGACGGCTCAGCGTAAATTTTTAAGGAAAGTTGAATATTACCGGTGACGCCCGCCGCCGGATCGGGACTATTTTTTCTTATTCAGCATCGACTTTAAATCGGCAAAAGGGTTAAACGTCGCCACACCCATATCTTTTTGTGCATCTTCGCCCGCGACAACGCGGGTGCCATACATATCGGCTTCTGTGTATTTCGAGTGTTCATGATCGTGGCAATAGAGGCACAATAGCTCCCAGTTACTGCCATCTTCCGGGTTATTGGTGTGATCGTGATCGATATGGTGAACCGTCAACTCCCGCAGGTTGGAATAAACGAACTCCCGGGAACAGCGCCCGCAGACCCACGGATATATTTTAAGTGCTTTTTCACGATAGCCACTTTCCAGCCGCGCGTAGTTTTTTGGAATAAAAGCCATTGCCAGTGTTACCTTTTATAAAAAGACGATGTCGGATTTTGCTGAAGACAGCCGGTGTGCCTTCCTGCTGAGAAGATGCACCTTATCTGAGTATGGCTATTCTACACGGGTAAACGATAACCTGACCACAGAGCCGGTAACAAACACCGGACAGTTTTTCATTTTGTCACCACAACCGTGCTGATCCCGGCGGCCTGCGGGTGACAACAGGAGCCGACGCCCCCGCTTCCGACCCTGACATACCGCCGGTCAATGGTTCGCCACTTATGGCCGCGAGGACACAGATCGGCTCAGGGTAAGTGCTGCTCAAAGTCACCAGGTGCGGTATTCAGTCACGGCCTGCCATCGACGAACGTCGCCGGATGGGTATCATTACTGAAATAAATTTAATATATCGCTGCCTATCAATATGTTAAAAAATACGTTTGATAATGAAACGGAAACCTTCATCGATGACTCTCCTGGCAGGTAAAACAGGACGATTATTTATCATTAATCTTCTTACCGGGGTTTCTTACGCTTTTATTTTACCGGTGATGAGCCTCTATCTGATCAACGGACTCCATGCAGAACCCCTGTTTATCACATTTTACAGCCTGGGATTTGCACTGTCGGGTCTGATATGTAGTCAGTATCTGGGGGGACTGGCTGACAGAGGGTATTCCCACAAAACACTTTTCCTCATCTCACTGATAGCTTTGTTTCTCTCCGGGGTGATGTTTACTTTCTGCCGGACGCCGCTGGAGGCTTTACTGACAGGGATCTTTCTGATGGGGCCAGGTAATGCTTCTGTCCCGCTCCTGCTGGCAATGATCCGCAGGCATTCAGTCACGATGAAACTGAATGCGACTCGCCTTAATACACAGATGCGTTCCGGCGTTTCGGTGGTATGGATAGCAGGTCCGGCATTAGCTTTTATTTTTGCTGACAAATACGGCTTTGTTTTCAATTTTATGATGTCCGCCTGCCTCAGCGGAGTCACGATACTGCTTAGCCTGCTGCTGCTCACCGGCCCGAAACTTAAACAACAAAACACGGCAGAAAAAACTATCGTCAGAAGACAGCGTCTTCCGCCACAGGTCTGGCTGACGGGCCTTGTCATGCTGCTGGCGAATCTCTCAAACAACCTGTATCTGACGGTCATGCCACTCTATCTGGTCAGGGATCTGGCGATGCCTGCCTGGTTTCCTGGCTTTCTGCTCGGTTCGACAGCACTGCTGGAAATTCCGGTGATGCTGGTTGCTGCGCGCCTGTCAGAGCGTTACGGAAAAATACCGCTGATCATGACAGGTTTTGCTTCGGCATCGGTATATTACGGACTGCTGCAACTGGCAGGCTCTATGCCTTTTTTACTGACCATCCAGCTTTTTAACGGGTTATTCTTCGGGATCTTCGTCGGTCTGGGGATTTCAATCGTTCAGGAGACTCTGCCGGAACGGAGCGGGTTTGCTTCAGCATTTTATTCCAATATGATGCGGGTCGGGATGATGGCAGGTAACGGGATCGCAGGCATAACCGCACAGACCGGTGGGTTCAGAATGACACTGATGGTGCCGTTGTTCTCTGTTGTGGGTGCCGCAATACTGTTATTTTTCACCTCCGGCTTATCGCAACGGAAAAATCAACCGTCTCCGCCGTCATCATCGCTATGATAAAAAACATACTGCGGCACCGCCCGGGGTCAGACCGCTCCGGTCGCGGTCTGACCCCTCAGGTTGACCTGTCCGCGGGCGGCAGCCATGCCCCCTCCGCCGGGAGAGTATACATTACCGGACCTCAGAGCGCCGAACGCGGGCATTCCATTCATCGCGGGTGATTTCCCATAATTCAGACGTCATCCAGCCGCTGACATAGTGTTTCTCTTCCGTCCCGATAAGCCGCATGCCACTGCTTTCGGAGATTGCCCGGGAACGACGGTTATCCGCGGCTTTCGGTACCCGTAAAACGTCCCGCTCCAGGGTATTGAACCAGAAATCCGTGACCGCAATACTGGCTTCACGCATATAGCCCTGCCCCTGATATTCAGGCACCAGCCAGAAACCCCGGTTATTATCGGGTATATCATATAAACAGATATGCCCGATAAGTTCTTCCGGGGCGCTCTTTCGGCGTACCGTCCAGCACCATGCCTGCCCTTTTTCCATTTGCGGAAGGGCAATGGAGTTGACGTAAACCTCTGCACCATCATCCGGATAGGGCCAGGGGACAGTCCCTGTCAGATACCGGACGATCTCCCAGCGCGGAAAACATTGCTGGATCTGCACTGCATCTTCACTGACCAGCGGGGTTAACAATAATCGCGATGTTTCCAGCTCGGGTATCGGCATAGCAGGCTCCTGTCTCAGGTTAAGATTCTGTATAAGTGATGACCTTTTCTGCAGCAAAGCTTCCGGCAGTCACTGTGCCCGGAGGGCTGTGTTTAACATATTC
>ERZ794949.526-NODE-526-length-11887-cov-159.172583_pt1 | contig 11887 bp, 6 predicted proteins | sample MGYA00511363_ERZ794949 | MGnify/ENA primary metagenome ERZ794949 (study PRJEB30137, sample SAMN04331402) | food metagenome | isolation source: T1 must sample point D1 replicate B | place: Australia: South Australia ...
TTTCAACACTAAAATTTTACTTATCAGCGGTGACATACGGCTGAATCGAAATTGATAAGCGGAACTTCACTATTTTTGTCAACCCTTTTTTTTTTTCACTTAGTAAACAACCTTAAATTTCCCTTAAAATATTTAAAAGTATATATATGAAATTCATCATATTTCAAAGTACAATTTAATAGCGAATTTTTTAAATTTTTTTTTTTAAAAAAAGAAGAACAAGATAAAAACTCAAAGAACATTCGAAAAAAAAATGTCATATAATCAAATTAATCATGATCCCAAGTATGTTGAGTATCAACAACTTTATGAAAAGAAACTAAATCAATTGCTTGATTTCAACGGTCCATACAAAAATGAATCTTTAGGCAAGTTTATGGTTCATGAAACTTTTAGAGCAGTAAAATCAGATGACCAGTGGATTATTAATGGTAGTTATTATCAAGTCGACTACAACAAGGAAAATCCCGTTGACCCTGCTAACAGACCTGAATGGAAGACAGTAATCAAGAAAGCCAATGAGGAAAAACTTTGGAAAAATATCTACGAAAACCAACCCTTTGGACCTTCATGGACAACCACTTGGTTTAAAGTACAGTTGAAAATTCCAAAAAAACTTCTACAGAAATACAATGAGAAAAGATGGGTATTTCAATTTGATTGTCAAAATGAAGGTTTAGTCATTGTTGAAAAAAAAAGCAAAGAACAATCAGTGTACATGCCTGTAACTGCATTTTCTGGAAACAAAGAAAGAACAGATTATATTTTAAATATAGAAAATTTTGATAGTGACTTTAATCATTTATTCTATATTGAGTGTGGTAACAATGGAATGTTTGGAAATGGTATTGGCCAAATAGACCCCCCAGTGGACAACAAATGGTTTCACCTTCAAAAGTTTGATTTGATTGTCCCTGATTGGGATGCTAGAAATTTATACTATGAGTTTAAACAATGCAAAGACTTGTGTATAAAACTTCCACAAGAAAGTTTTTTCAAGCATTATATTAGAAAAACATGCTTGGAAATAATCGACATTTTTAACAGTGACGACCGTTCAAGTGTTTTAAAATGTAGAAAGTACTTTGAAGAAAAGTTGTTACCTAAATTGGAAGATTACAACGAAGAACCTGAATTTCCGGCCATGTACGCCTTTGGTAACTGCCACATCGATTTGAGTTGGTTGTGGCCATTTGCTGAGACAAAAAGAAAAGTCGTTAGATCTTGGGCTTCTCAAATCAAGTTTATTGAAGAGTATCCTGAGTTTCAATTTGTGATTTCTCAAGCACAATCAGTTAAGTGGTTAAAGGATGCACATCCAGATTTCTTTAACATTTTATTACAACATCCAAAGCAATTTTTGATAGCCGGTGGATCTTGGGTTGAAAATGATACAAATTTACCTAGTGGGGAAGGATTATCCAGACAACTATTTTATGGGCAAAGATGGTTTTACAAAAATTTCAATAAGAAAATTTGCCAAACTATGTGGTTGCCGGACTCTTTTGGCTATTCAGCTGCTTTACCCCAAATAGGTAAGTTATCACAATGTAACTACTTTGTTACTCAAAAGTTGTCATGGAACAACATCAACAAATTTCCTCACTCTACATTTTTTTGGCAAGGTATTGATGGATCAGAGGTTTTAACTCATTGCCCACCTGCTGATACATATACTTCTGATTGTTCAGTTGATGACATTTTGAAAGTAGTCAGAAACGGTAAGTCAAAAGATATTGAAGGTGGATCTTTGTACTTGTTTGGAAAAGGAGATGGTGGTGGTGGACCAACTGAAGAAGAAATCAAAAAACTAAAAATTATGAGAGAGGTGAACAAAAAAATAGGTTCAGAAGTTCCTTCTATTTCTATGAGTAACAATAACTCTCCAGAAAAGTTTTTTGAAAATATCTTGAAATTGAACAAAGGTAAACATAATATTCCTTCCTACATTGGTGAATTGTATTTGGAGTTCCATAGAGGTACTTATACAACCCAAGCTTTGCTAAAAAAATTGATGAGAAAAAGTGAAACACTATTGGTTGAATTGGAAAAATTGGCTACTTATGTTTCCTTAAATGAAGAAGATTATGATTACCCATACAATACAATTAATTCTATGTGGGAAGATGTTTTATTATGTCAATTCCATGATGTTTTGCCTGGCTCAGCTATTGAGATGAACTACAAATATGAATCACAAAAATTATTAAAAGACTGCTTGACAAATGCTTGGAACTTATATTCTGAATTATCCAAAAAAATTGGAATTCAAAGTACAATTTACAAGCAACTGGATGACTCTATTGATAATGGCACTTGTGTTGTTGAAGATAATAATACCTATACTCTTTGGTCAGATGTTTTAACCGTCAAAGTGGACAAGAAGACAGGTAATATCACATCAATCAAAAATTCAACAAACAATAAGGAATACATTGATATAAAGACTGGTAAAAACAAAGTTGGTGCTAACCAGTTTGTTATTTTTGAAGATAAACCAGACAATTGGCAAGCTTGGGACACAGAAATTTTCAACATTGAAGATTACAAGTATGTGAAGAAATTATTGTCAATAACTTTGGATGAAAAGAAATCAACTATAACATCAGTGTTTGACTTAGAAGACGATTGCTTTTTGACCTGTCAATTAAGCTTAGATAATGATATTATAAAATTCAATACGAAAGTCAAAAATTGGAATAAAGAAAACAAGTTTTTGAAAGTTGAATTCCCTGTAAACATTCACAATCCAGTTTGCACATACGACATTCAATTTGGTAATAAGAAAATAGATACTGTATTTTACAAGTTTGAAGTATGTCATCACAAGTATGCCGATTTGAGTGAAGCTAATAATGGTGTCAGTATCATTAATGATTGTAAGTATGGATTTGCAACTTTAGGTAATTTAATGAAGTTATCTTTATTAAGATCACCTAAAAGACCAGATGGACATGCTGATATGGGAGATCATGAATTTAACTATGCAATCTATCCTCACGCTGGCTCTTTGAGCATGAACACTATTGACAAGAGTATTGAATTCAACAGATACGCTAGTAACGCATTTGATGTAGAAAGTAAATTATTGCAAATTAAACCAGTATTTAAAAGCCAAAAGGAAAATTTCAACATAAAAATTTCAAGCATAAAAAGAGCAGAAGACGATACATTTAAAAACTCTAATTACAGTATAATTTCTAAGGGCAAAGATACCAAATCTATAGTAGTTAAAGTTTATGATCCTTTAGGAGGTGAAATTACAGGATTGGCTCGTATAGGAAAAAATTTGACTATACATAAGGTTGTAGCTTTGGACAACTTAGAAATGCCAATTGAAGAAGTCGAAGATGTAGAAATTATTGATAACAAAGAATTTTTGATTACATTAAGAGCCTTTGAAATCAAATTGTTCAGAATATACTTAGATTAATAATGCCAACAAATGAAATTTAATAAATGAAATTTGTAGATTTATAAGATACATATGAAAAACGACTACCGAAATTAACTATGTATTCTTCAGATTAAAAGGTAACTAAGAATTAAATTAATAATGTAGTAACTTTAATTATTTTATGTAGTTTTTTTTAATAACTACAATCCATGAAGGATACGAAATTTTTCCCCTAAGAAAAAAAAATGAAATATAAATGGGTTTAATCAATAATGCAATAAACCACTAAAAAAGTAACGTTTTTGGGAAATCTGTGTTTTTCTTTGCAGTGATAAATTGTGCATCTTTTGAAGGTAATTGAATTTTTTGCTTATATTGAAAAATCAAGGGAGATTTCTCAAACAATTTTTGAGATTTTCTATTAGAAATACGAAAAGACCAGCTTGGAAATTTCAGCCTGAATAGCTATTTAAGCAGCTTTTGAAAAATTAGATTTGAAATTTGAGATAAAACTGAAAAAAACTTAATTCATTTATGTTTATTTTTTATTCTACCTATATATATTTATAATAGAGCTTAAGAAATTACTTAAGACCATTAACTTTATTACTAAAAGCATTCAACAAATGAAAACTTTATACGCTATACAGACATTAATTTTTACCGTCTTAGGCGTTACTACTTTAGCTGCTCCTGAAAACTTATTAATCATTCAGGATTCATCAAACTCTTGGTTTGAGGCTTTTAAAACATCTTTTGTGAACAATCCTTCTTTTGTTGCCGAAGCTTTTGATACTTACTTCAACGGTAATGGTGAAGCTGAAGCCTTGATATATAAAAAAGCCATTGATTCTGCTGCTGTTTTAAACGACAATACTGGGGACATGAAATCTCAATTGTTGGGATCACTAACAGCTAAACTATCTTTAATTTTGCAGCAAAGTAAAGTTGAAGTTAAATCAAACTCGGTTGTTTCCAATATTATTGAGACTTTTGAAAGTATTGATGCCGAATTGTCTGAAAATATATTTGCTGCTTGGTCTAACTTTGAGCAAAATGAAAACTTAAAAACAAGACAATTGGTAAATAAAATAAAGACCGCTTTTCAAAATTTTAAAGCTAGTTCAGATATTGATCCAAATGTTATCAAACAATTTTTGGATAGTAAGCACAAAGAGTTGTTAAATTTAAAAAAACAATCTGTTGTTTCGCAAACAAGTTACAGAGCAAACTTGAAATTTTGGATTTATCAAACTTTGTCTATGATTCAAAGCTTTGAGGTGTTTTCATTTGCAAAAGACTCCAATTCAATTTTACAAGAATACCCAGAGATTGTTTCTGTTTCAAGTGCTGATCAAGAATTTCTTGGAGAAATTATTGGACAATTGTTGCTAGCCAAAATCCGTCCAGCAATGGAAGTCGGCAATGAAGGAGTTGCTGCTCAAACTATAGTCAATGTAATTGCGGATTTACCAGCTTATTGTTCAGCCATTGCTGGAGTAATCAGTTTTTGTTACTTTATGTCTGCTTTACCACCAGCTTGTTATTTTGCTATCGGAGTGGCTACATTATCAACGGTTTTATTGGTTTTAAGAACCTTCGAAAACTTACAGTAGAATTAAATTGTAAAAAAACAAAATTTAGACTAGCTATGGGGGTTCAAATTTTTTTTGCTACTTTGATTACTTAAAGTACATTTAGTTACGTTGAATATGAAATGAACCGTTTTTCAATTAGTAGTAATTAAGATATATAAAAAAAAAAAAATATATGAAATAAACAAAAACACTTTACTAGTATTCATATATTCTGTAAAAAAGATTAGTTACATTTTAATAAGATCCATTATTAAATTTTGTTAAACATTGATTATATATAATTATTATTCACCTTTATAGATGAAATACATTTATTGATGCTCTTTGTTGTATTGTAGTCGTTTTGCAAATACTGTCAACTAATCACGTGCGTATCTATAATTATTTCATAGTGAAAAATTTTTTTCTTTTTTTTTTTTTCATCGCCAAAATCTTTCTTGCTGAAAAATTTTCGTTTGCTTGAAAATCGAAATAATACTTGATAATATAAAGAATACAAAAAAGAAGCCCTAAGAACCAAAAACCCTATTAATCATTCAACAAGCGTGCTATGTTTAGAGTTACCCAAGTCACCAAGAACGGTGTTGAATCAGTAAGCCATGTCTCCAATTTAACTGGTGCCTTTGCTTCTAAGAACTTAAGCAATAACATATATGATAGAAAAAAATTGCTATACGATGAATATAGACATCTTTTGTCTACAAAGCCATTAATTTTGATTACTCATAATGTTCCAATGAAATACGAAGAAGAGAAAGCGATAAAAGATTCATTAAAGACTTTAAACTTCAGAAAATATAAAGTATCCTCAAATGTAATGAGATTGGCTATTTTGGATGAACTTATTGCCAAGAACAAAATACAATTAAACAAAGAAGAAATTGTTGAAGATGATAAGGCCGTAATGGAAAAGGTCTCACCATTGAGCATTTTTTTCAATAGCAATACCAGTAGTATTTTGGTTGCGCAAGATAAGGAAATAAACCCAAAGTCATTGAAAGGATTGCTAGATGCCATGAATAAGAAGAAATCACCATTTTCAAACAGAGTTTTGATGATGGGTATGATTCTTGAAAACGATTTATCAAAATTATATTCAATTGAAGACATAAGTAAATTACAAAACTCTAATACCTTGGAAGAAAACCGTGCTCTATTGGTGCAATTATTACAACAACAATCCAGTGGTGTTGTCAAAATGTTGGAAAGCAACACTACCAATCTAAGCCAATTGTTGACTACATATAAAGATGAAGTACTAGGTGGTGGTTCTCCAAAGGAATAAAGAACTACTTGTTGTAAATAAGAAGAAAGATAGAGCTAGGAACATGTTTGTTTTTTTTTTTGTTAATACATTTAAGCATACATCATACGATTTGAAACCTGAAAAAAATTGTGAACCTGTAGATAAATAAATGATTCCATTATATATGAATGATTTTTGTTCTTAATTATATGATGCTATGATTAAACATGTTGTGGTTGTTGAGATCAGTTGGTTAGCTTACAAAATCTCTTTTTCCCAATTAGGAAAAAATGTCGTTTCGGGTAACTATTGTTTAAATATAATTTTTTTTTTGTTTGAATTAAATGGCATTATGTCAACTCAAAACCAAAGTTTTAACAATCAAATAATATAAGGTGGCTGTACAGTCGACTATCATAAATATTGATTTGGTTGTCCTTTTCAAAGAAACAAAATCTGCTCGGAGTTAATGTTATCTTAGATAACGCCGAAAAGAAGAAAAAAAAAAATTGTATTTTTCCCTTGTGCGTGTGGGGCAATATGGCTAAGGTCTTTTTACCCTTAAATATTGTCATTAAACACATACTATAAATTGAATTTGTTACTGAAATATAGCAGTGTTTAAAGCATCTTCAACACAGCTCATATATTTGATCATCAGCTGTTAACAACTAAATCAGTAAGGAAACTGCAATTTCAGCAGTAAAGAAGAAGAAAAAAAAAACAACTAAAAATATATTTTTTCTTAAGAATCTTTAATCAACTCCCGCTCTTCCAATCAGTGACTTATACGTCATAAATTTATTTAAAATAACGACAAAAATTATAAATACACTTAAACAAATCAAAGAAAACATTGATTGTTTGAATAACAGTTTGAAAGAAAAAAAAATAAGAAAAAATAAGAAAATAAACAACCAAATAATCTAACATTTAACCTAAATGGAATCACAATCATTTCTGGTCGACAGCAGAGCTGCTGATAGCGAGAGCTACAAAGAAACATCTGAATACGCCGGAAAAAAAATACTCTTGAAGAGCAATTTCATAGGAAAGCCTCTTGTATATTTTACGGCTGCTTTTGTGAGCGTAGGAACCTTATTATTTGGATACTCACAAGGTGTGATGGCTTCGATTATAGTCACACCACAATTCAAACTATACTTTAACGATCCAACACCACATGAAATATCAATCATTGTGTCGATCATGGAGATTGGTGCATTGATCTCTTCAATTATATTGAATAATTTGAATTATGTTGGAATCGATATTGGAGGAAGAAGACATATGATCAGATTGGGATCTTTGATTTTCATAGTTGGTGGGTTTTTACAATTCACAGCTCTAAACAAAATGCAATTGATTCTTTCAAGATTGATTATTGGGTTTGCCATAGGTATTTTGTCTTCTAATGTTACTATCTATTTGTCTGAAATTGCAAGCTCTGGTAGTAGGGGGTTGATTGGATCCGTTCAGTTTGTATTCAATATTATTGGTTACTCTACAAGTATTTGGACAAATTACATTTCCACCGCTATTTTTACTGCTGAAACTAATAATTGGAGCTGGAGATTTCCTTTTTTATTTCAACTATTTTTTGGAATCTTGTTGTTTGTAGGTACTTTTATTGTGATCGAATCACCAAGATATTTATTGAACTACTCAGACAAAAAACCATATTACAAGATGGAAAGCCTTATTGTTCTAGCCAAAATCCAAGGGAAAAAAGATTTTTTAAATGATGATGGTGTTTTAAAGGAATATATGAGCATTCTGGAGCATCATTTGGTTAGTACTTTAAACAACGATCACAAAAGACCAATTTGGCATTATTTCAAAAAATACAAAAAGAGATTTTTGGTTGCTTGTTCAGCACTAATGCTCGCTCAGTTTAATGGTATCAATATCATTGGATATTACTCTTGCTTGCTTTTTGAACAAGCTGGTATGCTAGGCAGAAAAACAGTTTTGATGTCTGGTCTAAACTCTATAGTTTATGTGTTGTCTACAATTCCACCCTGTTTTCTAGTTGACAGAATAGGGAGAAAAAAGTTATTACTGATTGGTGCTATTGGTATGGGTTTCAGCTGGCTTTGCATTATTTTGATTATGGCATGGAACAATCCTCAGTATACTCCAAAGTTGGCAGTATTATTTGTTATAATCTTCAATTCATTCTTTGGGTTTGCTTGGGGCCCTGTTCCTTGGTTATTGGCAAGTGAGATAGCCCCACAAAGCTGTAGAACTTTAATTTCTAGTTGTTCAACTGCAGTAAATTGGCTGTCTAATTTCATTGTTGGATATATTACTCCAATATTGCAAGATAAGATTCACTACAAGTTTTACATACTACCTTTGTTCTTTTGTGTTATTTCTTATCTAGTGGTTAAATACTACTATCCGGAAACTAATGGGTTACATTTAGAAGATATGGCATCTGTATTTTACGATGAAGCAACATCAGTAAGAAGCAGCTCTTTGACGTCAAATTCCCATTCAATTAAGAGATATAACTCAATACCATCTCAGCTGGATGGTTTGCAATATCAAGCATCTATCATTTCAACACCTAGTGGAAGATTTGATACCTCTTTGAATAACAAAGGTAACATTAATGTAACAAAACCTCTAGCTAACAAAACATTACAATCAAATAATCCAATGCGTGATGTATTATTGCAAGATGACAACATCGAAGGATCTGATGATTCACAAGTAACACCTACAACTAATCTTTTAACAGGCCAACAATTAAGCGTGCCAACAATCGATGAGTTTGTTAGTAGTAAGTATAGTGGTCAGTTAGTTTTAAGAAACAAAGGCTAGAGAAATATCAAACCTTATATATGAAATAACAACAATTTAGGCAATGAAAAAATGACAATAATAAACTCAAGGGCTAATTTTTTTTTATTTTTTTAAATTAAAACTTATATTTAATAATAATATTTTAAATAATTACAGGATCTGGCAATCTTCTGAAACAAGCAATCCATTTGCTTCCCTTATTTCTTTCAACTTTTTGACCCTCTTCAGTAGCATTTATCATCAATTGACAAGAAACATCTGTTTTTTCCCAATCCTCATCTAATCTTTCAAATAATGGATGTTCTTCCAAGTGGGTTCTCATCCAAATATGCAAATCTTCAACATCGGTTATGGTATAAATAATACCACCTTCTTTCAAGGAATGAGCGTATTCGGTCAATAAAGTATTGGATATGATTCTAGCTTTAAACTTTTTCTTTTTGAAACATGGATCTGGGAACATAAAGAATATTTTTTCTAGTTGGCCCTTTTCAAAAAAGTTATTCATGAACTTCATAGCGTTCCCTCTTAAGACAGAGATATTTTGATAATGATTGCTATCGGTTTCTATATCAGCTTCAGCGTTTTGAGCTCTTAAAGCAATGATTCTATCTTCAACATAACTGGTGACTTGCATTCTGATTTCCATACCCAAAATCAAACTCTTTGGAAAAACTGGTGCTAATTCAGCTAGTAAACCACCATATCCACATCCGATATCAGCAATGGTGACTTTCTTGGTCATTTCCTTCTTTTCAGCATCATAATAAGCTGGGTATAATTGGGACCAATCCATTTCTTGTGGTGCTACAGGGTATGGGGCTGATTTGTCAGAAAAAATGTTAGCATGGGCTCTTTGTCTATAGAATCTCTTTTTAGGAAGTTCGACCAAAACCTTTTCAGCATTAAAGATTTTAGCTTCAGGTGTGGCATCTTTCAAAACTTCATTGGCGTTTTTGACGTACTTTAATTTAGATCTTGTGGAGTCTCTTATGTCTCTGTACTCCTTTCTTTCATCATTAGTCTTTTGGAACTTCATTTTTCTTGTATGATCAGAAAGATTGTGTTTTCTTTGGGGGTTTATATTATGTTATTTTCTTCCATTTGCAATATCATTAAAAGTTGCCAAAACATCAAATTTGAATATGGGAATAAGTGAAAAAAAAAGAAAAGAAAAAAAAAAAAGAAATTTTTTGAAAACAGTAAGCGTATAGTGCTTGTTAGTGATAACAACTAATTATGAAGCAAAAAAAGAAGAAGTGATTATTATTACAAAACATTTATCATTTATAAGCTTTGATTATGAATTACAAATCAATATATAACATTATGTTGTTTAAAGCTTTAATTTTTTTTTTTTTTTTTTGCAGTCATGTCATATAGTTATCTATTTACAAGGAATTGGTAATTTTTATTTATTTTCGTTTAAACAAAAATAAAAGTATATCGATGATAAGGCTTCGTTTTAAACTTTATTACCTACAAATTAATCCTTTTTAGATAACAACTTATCAAACATTGGAATAAAAGATTGAGCTAGGGCAAAAGAGAAGACTAATTTAGGACCGGTTGTTAATAATTTTGGAGTCAAACCCTTGAAGAAAGCAGTAATACCTTCATTCTTTAGAGTTTGCTTGATGATATTGAAACCACTTTCAGAACTACCAAAGTTCTTGTTTTGGATTCTGGTCTTGATGACATCTAATGGAGCAGAAACAATCAAGGAAGCTGAAGCACCAAAGATGGAAGTAAAGAAGTTTTGTCCCCAAGTTGGAGTTTCATCGTCTCTTATTTTCAAAATGTATTCTTGAGCAAAGGAGTTTGCACCGAACAAAGCAAAGGAACCTGGAGCATTTCTGGCAGCAGTCCAACCAGCACCTGAGTATAAAGATCTAATACCGTGTTCCTTAACAACATTGAATACACCTTTACCCTTGAAGGCATCTGGGTTGGTTTGCATTTTAATCTTTAAAACATCTAATGGTAACAAGGCGATTTCACCAATACCAATTAAGGAACCAGCAACAGCATTCTTAATAGATCTGGATTGAATATTAGTGTTTCTGTCGATCCATTCCTTAACAAAGGATTGACCGGAGTATTTGTAAACTCTTTGGAATAATTTGTAGTAGATGTTGAAGTTCAAACCAGCATATAGAGATTTAGAAGCAACAACTTTTTTGAATTGTTCAACTGAAGTGATCTTGGTTTGGTTGGACATCAATCTCTTAGAAATGGTATCGACTGGATGGAAAATAGCTAATTCTAAGATAGCAGAAGAAGCAGATCCTAGAATTTTAGCAGATCCGGAATGGCTCTTTTTGGCTTCAGTGTTGGCAGACATTGTTATGGTTATGACGAGTAATTTGTTGTATAGAGAAAGATCACAAAATCAATTAACGTTGTTTGGTTTGTCAAATAAATGAGTTTTTCAAAAAATATAAAAGCTGATTTAAGTATAAAGGAAGAAATAGAAGTCAGCCCATTGAAACTCTGAACAAATTATTTAAAAAAAAAAAAATTTTTTTTAATTTTCATATTTGCCAAAAACAGAGATATAGAGGAAAGCTGATTAGAATCATAGAGAGTCGCTTAAATTAGTCGAATGCCTAAAGAAAAACAGTGGTGAAAAAAAAATATGGTGTGCGCTTATTAGTAGTAAAAATCTTATCACTCCTAACGATTTATCGGTGGAAAGAACCGACGACGACTTTGAAGGCAATAATTTAGCGTGACCAGAAAAGCGTGATCGGAAAAACGTGATCGGAAAACCGAGGTCAGAAAAACGTGATCAGAAATATTGTCGGAGATATTGTTTGAAATTATGATGTTTAG
>ERZ794949.527-NODE-527-length-11859-cov-3.017198_pt1 | contig 11859 bp, 8 predicted proteins | sample MGYA00511363_ERZ794949 | MGnify/ENA primary metagenome ERZ794949 (study PRJEB30137, sample SAMN04331402) | food metagenome | isolation source: T1 must sample point D1 replicate B | place: Australia: South Australia ...
TTATCTAAATCCTCAAGTTGAGTAACGATGCAACCATCTAAATTGTCATGTAAATCACTTGAAGGTTTGCCCCACTTGTGAAGTAATTTAATGAACATTGAGTACATACCTAATTTTTCAACTTTTCTCAAGTATCCAAATTCTGAAAGCTCATCGTAAGTGACACCCATATCAGCCTCATCTTGCTGTGTGTACTGACCTTCCAAAATAGGTTCTAATTCGGCTGTTGGAATAGCAGAAATGAAATCATTCAGAAGTTCAAAGTTTGGATATCTTTTGGCACAATAAGCTATAAACTTCTTAAGATCAGTTTTACTGATGGCTCCGATAGGATTCAGATCAGCTGAAGAGCAATCATATTTGGTTAAGTATCCTCTTAAGCATTCATCAACATTGCTAGATCCCAAAACTAACAGACCACCCCAGGAGTTTCTGTACCAAGGTAAAAGTTGAGCAAACATGTAGGCCAAAACCATTCTTAATCTTGCTTGAATATTTTGTAAAGCCAAATTCTCTGTTGGAGAACCACCAAAGACTTTGTAAATAGGCTTTTTACCTGTAACAACCTCAAAAATTGAGACGATTGAAGATACACCTTTATCCATGTTCAAGTCAGTGTGGTAGGCACCAATTCTAGCTGCCAATGCCTTTGCTCTGGATCTGGTTTCGTTTGATGAGTTTGAAGTTCCCATGTAACAGGTGTGGAACAATTTGTTGGCGATTTCCTCTGGAGATTCAGGAATCCATGCATCATCAGATTTGATTTTACATACCTTTTGTAAATCCTGTAAAACAGTCTTGTTGCCATTTTTGATAGCATTATAAATCAAATCACACATGGAATAAACAATCATTGATGTAGCACATGAATCAATACCACCGGATAATGGGATGAAAAACCCTGATGGACTTCCACATCTTCTCAAATAATCCCATAACCAGCAAGCTGGCCCCATAGCAATTTCCTCTTCAGGTGAGTGATATCTAATCTTTCTCTTTGGTGTAGGCTTCAAATAAGATGAGTTTTGTTCTTCAGTATCATTCAACTTTATCGGAACATTGATACTGGTGAAGAGATTTTCATTATTCATGGCTTGCAAATTTCTTGAGATAATGGATGATCTGTAAGATCTAACTTCATCCAAGTCAACAGTGGCAGTGATGACTTCAACTTCATTCAAAGAAAACTGAGAGCCTTGAGCAACAACTTCACCATTGACAACAATAAGAGCACACCCATCATAGTACAAACGGTCACCATCACAACCTATTTGGTTTCCGTATAAGTAAATACCACCACATCTCTTGGTGGCATTGATGATAAGATCCAGTCTTTTGTCTAGCTTTCTGAGTTCATGGTGAGATCCAGAAGAATTACAAATAATCTCAACACCATTCAAGGACAAGTCGATGTTTGGTGATTGTGGGGTGAATAACTCTTCACATGTTTCAAACCCAATTTTTGTATCTAAACATTCAATATTGATATTACCCATCTTTGTAGAAGTTTGGGAGTTTATGACTTGAATAATTTTAGGTAACTTGTAAGAAATGGTGTAGCTATCAGGTTTCAACCAAGGAGTAAAGTATCTCATTTCTCTGTAGTTACCATCATTGGCTAACCATTTTTTAGGTCTAATACCCATGACCATACCGTTGTAAATAATTACTCTACAGTTGTATCTGCAATTTTCAAAGAGTAAAGGCATACCAATATCTATGATGATGTCAAACAGCCTTGTGTCCTTCAAGATATCAGCCAAAACTTCCCAAGACTGAGTAATAATATCATTCTCGTAAAAATGGTCCAAACAGCCATACCCAGTGACTTCTAGTTCAGAACCAATTCTCAACTTTGAGCCTTGCTTCTTGGCTATTAAAATGGACTGGATAATTCTTTCCTTATTACCTTTAAAATCTAAAGACCATTGATTTAAGTTACAAGTTGAAACTGTTATTAAATTTGTCATTTTCTTAAGATGCGTGGTTTGGGTAAAGATACTGCATTTTTGTTTTATAGAAAAAAGTATAAAGATATAATGATAAAAAAAACGGGTTTGTTTTTTTCTTTAACTTTTTTCAAAAAATATAGATCTATGAGCGGAGATAAGATAAACTCAAAAATAAATCAATAAAACTAAAACAAATTGTTTACATTTAATTTATACAATTTTGTTAAAATTTTTTTTAGGTAATTTTAAATTTAATTAACTGTTTGAATATTTTAAAAATTGAGCAAAAAAACAATATTAATGTAAAAAATTGAGTTTTGTTTGGTGTATTTTTAATAGAGCCTTTTACCAAGTAATTAACTTTTCAAAAAATTATAAGAAAGTTAAACAGCATTTCATCGGATAAAAAGAGTACTTCTTGGTTAATTTCCGATATATTTCTCAACACGCTAATGCTCGTTAAATTATAAAGTTTGTCACAATACGTTCAACATTTAATACCTCATCCATTATCAACATGATTAATAATCCCTCAAAAATTTAGGGATCATACTGTTTAAATTCATGTAACAAATAAATCAACAAAAATAATCAATGAATACCTTTACACAAGTGTTATGATTAATCTGTTGAAAATATCTCATTTAATCATTATAATGCTCATGTATTTATTTCCCCCACTGTAATTTGGTCTTTAATGATTATTTCTCTAGAAAAAAAACCCCCTTATATTATACGTTTTATCAATCAAACTCGGATAAAATATTCATATGCTTTAAAAAATTACCCTTTAATTATGTAATTCTAGTACTCATCCGAGAAACTATATCTCATCTCCTGTAATTTTGATAATGTTTTCTCTTAAAAACCCTTCTCAAATGCTCTGCTATATAAGAATAGTCTAACATGGTTTAGAGAATTAACCTTATGCTTTCAAACAAACTGTTTCATCTGTTTATAAATCTTTTTAGGGTTGATTACCCTTATTCTCATTTCATCTAAATGTATTTATGGTTACAATAGAGAAAAAAATAGTTATACAACCAGAAAATTGACTTTATGGTTAAAGTCCAATCCATTACAATTGAAGCTATTGTGATTTATCCTATTTTATTTCTATATACCAAATGAGCGAAGCAATTAATAACATACAGGATCTTGATGCTTTACAAAATGAAATCTACTGTAAATACCTATGTCCATTGGACTCAACAAAAACCAACAACAATGATTATTTTCCTTTTCAGAAATATATGAAAAAGTCAAAAAATAGCAGCTTGCTCCATAAAATCATTTCCTTTTACGTTATCAACTTACCATGCAAATACATCTTACCTACACTTGATTCAGTACTCGTTTACTTCGTCGTCAATGTTCTTCTAATATTCTTTGTGCAATTTTGTATAAAATATATAACTCTTTATGTATTATAATCTTTTAATAAACCTGCCATATGTGTGTTGGTAATTTTTGATCTTCTAGATCTTTTCTTCTTTACATCAACTTTAGTAATTGTTCCCTTTTTGATTATTGTTGAAGGGTCAATTGATGCTGGCTTCAATCCTAAATCTTCCAGTTTTCTAGGTATCTCTTGTCTGGATGGTAGCTTTGTGTCTTCCCACATGTCTATGAACTCTTCATCAACAAATAGTTGAAATGGACTTGTTCTTACCTTTTCTCTTCTATTCAAATTACGGAACTTCCCACCTTGACCACTTTGGCCACTATTCTCTTCCAATTTTCGTCTTTTGGAATCTTCATTCTGTCTATCATAATCTGCCATGATTTGCTCCTTCATTCTACTACTGAATCTGAAATTATTTCTCCATATGTATCTTGGTGTGTTATCCTTTTTAGTTCTTAAAACTATGAGTTTTCCTGTCATTTCCAAATCATTAATAAAGGTATTACACTTTGGCCATCCATCCTTCAAATCCTTCACTGGCATACCTTTGTAAGTTGTTTGCGAATCTAAATACTTAAGCAAATCCTTTGTATTGTTTATCTTGTAAATTGCATTATACATGAAAAACCCTGGAAACCTTTTATATGTAGGATCATCTTGTTCACTTGATAACTTCTTTTCCAGCGCTTCATTTATTTCCAAACTGTTTTCTTCAGACACACCCACAAGACATCTGACCTTATCTGTTCCTAGTATCAATGTGTTGTAGAGTCCCCAATATTCATTTTTATTCAACTTTAAATGTTGGAGTATCTCTCTAAAACTCAATACCATGTTTGGATCACTATCATGCACTTGCTTCAAGTACTCACTAGCCAGCAAGATGTTGGTATTTAAATGAGAGTTATCAACTGGTTCTCCATTATCATCTAGTTGTGCTGCCTCATTTTCATCCAACTTAGCCTGGAATGATAAAGTTGGTGTCTTGTTTTTGCTTGTTCCATCATTCAATTTAATTTTTTTTATTGTGGTGGGTTCTAAATCTTCAGAACTTAGTATGTTAGGTGTCGATTCAGTTGTTGACGGTTTATTATTCAATTTAGTTTTCAAACTTTGCAAGCCACTTAGTAATTCATTCTTCTCTGACATATTTTGAAATACTATTTTAAAAAAAAACTTTGTATATATATTTAAACCTTTTCTTTTGGGGATGTTGGTTTATCGCTTAAGAGGTTAGCAATTTAGTTGTCTTCAACTTGTATATTTTAATAACAATATAAATCTTTCAATGTAATGGTGTAATTTTAGTACATATACTTTCTTTTTTTCACACACTTGAAAAAACGTTGTTATTTTTTGCCTGGGAACTTTGTCAAAATATCCACACGTGACTACCACCAAAATTTAACTAATCTTTTAAAAAAGATATATCAAAGTTATTGAAAGAACTCTTATTGAGCAAGCATTTTGTCCACCAAAGCCATGTCTTCATTCTTTATTTTGTTTTGATTAGATTCCTTGTTTTTTGAAGCCAACTCCGCATCTCTGTTTTTTTTAACTCTACTTTGATGCTCTTGTAAACTCTCTCTATTGAAGCCAAAGCCCTTTTTGATGGTGAACCCATTGGTTATTTCATTTATTTTCCTCAATGAATCATTCAAGAAATAACTACAATTTAGAAGCCTGCTGTTAATAATATCACCAAGTCTAGGTGCCATGTAAACGTTACTCCCTATGATATAATATTCATTAATGACAGTGTATATGACGGTTGTTTGCTGGTTGGCATTGACTACAGTTTCCTTTCTCTGCTGTCTTATGATCCAATTATTAGGTTCATTAACTGCTAACAAAATAAATTCAATACCTTGTTTGAATTTTATCAATGTTTTGTGCAATTCTATGTGATATGGCAAATTTCTTAGGATCTCCGATCGATCAACATCAGGTGTTGTTCCGTTATTGTTCATAATGTCTTCTTCGTTAACATTGCTATTGTCCACCCCTTCCAAACTCTGCATTTTAATTAGCTGGTTGTTGGATATTTCAGTTTTGTTACATTCTGAGTAATATGGCGATTCCATAAAATATTCCAGAACATTGTTACTGTTTAATCCTTGAAAATATTGTATCCATTCTGGGGACTTCCATTGAAGCTCATCTAGAATAAGTTTGGTATTGTTACTTGACATTTATATAAAATTTAATGATGGGGTATATCTATATTCTTTCAAGTGAGGAATCTAATAAAGATAATCCAAACAACATTTACACCAAAAATGATTAAAAAAATGTGAATTAGATATGGATGTTTAATGGTAAGCTGTGCGATTTGAGTTTATTTCGATCGGATATAAACTCCAAAAATTTGGAAAGAAAAAAAAAAGAGAAAAAAAATTTTTTTTTTTTCAATTAAATTCATCAAAACTTTTCAAATTGGAGTTGAAATATCAGAATTTTTCTTATAAACACAACATCAAAATCAAATACCGAAAAATAAAGGAGACTATCCATAAAGCAAACACACAAACTTCTTTCAAGCACTTGCTTAAATGTTGTCAACTCATAAAACTATCAAAAATTTATTTTTTGTTATTAACAAACAAGGTTTCAAAACCGCTACTGTCATAAACCCTGAATTTCCTCCTCGTAGAAAACGTCCAGTTCCTGAACCAACCACAGATATACCAGATGTCCAAACATTCTTGAACAAGATAGGCAGAGACACTGCTCAATATGGGGAATCTATTTACCAAAATGATTGGAATAAATTATTCTCATACAATGGTAAGCATCTTAAGAAGTTGAACGTTCCTATCCCAGCTAGAAAATACATATTAAGACACTTAGAATACTTCAGATTAGGAGAATACGATTTAATCGAGGAGTCTGAAAAGAAATTGACAAACACACGTATTGTAAAGAAACAACAAGCCGACCAACTTGCTCAAGAGGAAGAAGATTTGAAGAAGTTGGAAGAATGGGAAGCTACCAACGGAAAAGAAGCTTAATTGGGATTTCACTTCTTTCATTTTTCAGACAATTACACCATATATATCAAGAAAAAAAGAAGAAAAAACAAATAGAAATGAAAATCAAATTTAATTTCATGTAAATAACCTTATATAGATCGCCTTAAAAAAAGTGAGAGATTTAGGATTCTCATTTTGCTTCTGTACTTGATTCATCCAAGTCAGGTATATCAACAAATTGCTTATCCTTTTCTTCGTCAGAAAGTTTCAACCATTTCTGCAGTTGAGTTGTCAAGTATTCTGTTTCTGAAATCATCTCTTCCATGCTACGTTCTCTACGTTCCTTTGGTGCATCTGGGCCGGCTTCGGCGCTTGTGCTTGCGTCATGTTGTCCCTTTAAAAGCTTATAAACACCGTCACCCAAATTCCCTTTCTCAAAGCGAGGAATGATATGTGCATGTACATGAGGAACCGATTGGCCTGAAATTATTCCATCTTGTATTGCCAAGTTTGTTCCATTGGCTCCAGTAAGGTATCGTATAAACCTATACATTGTATGAATAGTGTCGTAAAAATCAATTTTTTCATCTTTATTTAGTTGATAGAGAAATTCAATATGTCTTTTGGGTATCACCAAAACATGATGTGGAGTTATAGGCTTCAAGTTGACTATGCAAAATGAGTATTCTGATTGATAGAATACTTGCTGAGATACATCAAACTTGAAGAATCTTAATGCTGCCGGCTTTGTCATTTTATTTTCAAGTTGGTTTATGTTGGTGATATTTGTTTGTTTCTAAAAAAAAAAATATAAAGATTATCCACATATGTTCAATAGGTGAGAAAAAATAAAAATGACGAATAATGAAGAAATGTTTTACATACACATGGAATATACTGCTTGCATGAAGATACTTTGTAAAAACTTTGTAGATCAAGTTAGCAAAAATAAGGGCATATGGCTGGTATTTTGACGCGATTTTATTATTTCAATTTCATGTGAGATTTTCATATCTTTGAATTTAGGTCTACTGATAAGGGAACGATACCCTTTGTATACTGCAGCATATCATCAATCCGTGTTTTACCTGCCTTTTCTTTGATGGAATTAATCTTCTTATTATGGAGGCAGCTAAAAATTAGGGTATTATCTTTTTCTCTTTTCTAGTAGCTCATGTATATAGATCCTCCTTGATCTTCAAAAACAGTGATCAAATCCTCTATATCATCAGAGTTCATATCCCAACCAATCCGCATTGAGATATTTAAAGTTTTCAATGATGGAAAACGGTTCTCTACTAAGGCTATGGTTATATCATCAGGATGTATTTTATTAAGCTGACTTAATGAACCTGAACATAAAATGTTCATAGTTTCCAAGTTTGGTGCAAAGTGGGTTTCATCCAAAAAAAAGTATTTTGAAATGTTATCTGCCAAAATAGACATTTCCTTTAAAGAGCTAGAACAATATCTCAATACATTGTCCAAGGAATCACTTCTAAGTTTGGTCAATGGATATTGAAAATGAATTGATTCCAAAGTGTTGCCACATCTATCCAAAATTTTGTAGATGGACACGTCATCTAAAAGAGCACAATGTGAAATGGTTAACTTTTTCAGATTAACAGGCATAAAGCATATGTCAATGAAATCATTAGTAAGATTGCCACTTAATGTGACATCTTCCAAGTTGGGAGGCCATATGGCATCGTTATCAAAGGATATTCTTCTCAAAGTATAGTTTTCTGCCAGTAAGTCACAGTTGAAAGAGGATCTGGGGAGTGCAAGACTCTTCAGTTTTTTGAATTTGTTTAATGAAGGAAATAGTTCATTAAGATCAACCTTTTCAGCCACCAACTGAAGATTCAAAACTTCTAAATTATAACATGATTTCAAAGTAGTCAAACTTAACATTCCGAATGAAGTTTGTGGGGCAATAAATTCAACCAGATTAGCAGAGCATCTTCTTAGAAGCTTTGAAATTATACTGTTTTTTCCTGATTGAATGATCATAGACAGATCTAATGTGTTCACAAAATCAGATAAAATATATGGCTGCAAAATGTCATCCTTATTTTTCTTGATGTTTCTTTTCATTTTTTTGTCAGAATCCAATACTTGAATGAACTTTAAAAAGTTTTTTGATGTTAAATGAGGTGTGTTGTACAGTCTAGGAATCATCAAATAATAAAAGGCTTTACAAACTAAAGCATAGTCTTTGTAAACAATTTTGGCTTTGGTTTCTTGGTCTCTTTTTTTAGGGTTGAAGTCTTCATCATTGTCAAAATCTATAGCGTAGTCTAATATCTTTGCATATAATTCCATGGGAAGTACATGGTTACTATTTGTTTTTGAATTTATATTTACACTTGATATATCTGTGCTCAAGTCTTCCATATACTCATCAAAAAGAGGATCTTGGCCATTTAATGAAGAAAACTCCTTTACAGTTTTTGTATTTGTAACATATCCAACACCAGCAACATATTTTCTATAAGGAACTACAGTCTTTTTCGGCCTCCTTTTATTAGCCATATGAGTATAGTTTGGGGGAATTATATAATCTCAGGGTCTTAGAGAATTCTCTTCAAAAGTAACTTGAAATATTCAAAAGAGAAACAAAAAAGAAGAAAAAGAAATTGTACTAATGAAAAAACCCATCATCTGAATGTTTAAGCTTACATTGTATGCAAATAAACACGTGATCTATTAGTCTTCAATTTTCAAAATATGTCACTTCTTTCCCCAATGCAAAAAAAGACCGTATGAACAAATTTGCACTAAGGATTTAATCAATTGCTTCAGTGATACAAAAAAAGTAACACCATTTACAATTATTCAACAAGATAAATTTTTATCAAGAGTTTTTAAAGTGACACAAAAGGTAAAATACATGACACTGTGTTCATATGTGCATATTTAGATAAAAGAAACATTCCCATATTGTATCTCATAAAGATATCCTTTATTATATTACATACATAATAGTTACTAATAAAATTTTATAACTCATTAAAACCTAGCTTGCAATGTCCATACCTACAAAAATCAAAAGCTATATAACGATCCAATCAGAAAACAACTCAAGTTGTTATTCGGGAGATTCTACTGACTTCTCCAATCACAATGAAAGTATTTTAGATTTGTATTGTGACATATCCTTAAATGAAATATCCAACAAAAAGAGTAACGTTAAAATGCCAAAAGAAGACTGTTCAGCTACTTTTTTAGACAGTTACAAGTCATCTCGCTCTTTAAGCATAAGAAATAATACAAAGGTGGGAAACATAACCTCTATTAAAAGACCAAATCTATATGAAGGCTTAACTTTGAAACATAACCTACCACAGATTGGCTCGAAACAGAGCCCTAAAAATGCTATTAAGTTAGCAATTAACAACTTGCAAGGAAAACCTAAAAATAAAAGATCTATTCTGATCAATAAAAGTGATATTTCCTCACCAATATGGATAAGCTCATATGAATATCAAAAGCTACACAAAATATACAGCGCAAAGACAAAATCTGCTAAAGAAAAACCTCCTGGGCTTTTTGATAGATTATTTGCTAGAAAGGGACTAAATAAAAAATCACACATTGACAACAAAAAGCCGGATCATTTACCAAACAGATCATTACACGCTTCTAGAGAGTTCGTAACATTCAAAGCTAGAGAATCATATATCCAAGCTTATAAAAAAGAAAATGAAAGATTTTCAACCCCAAATGATGACCACAAGTTTGATGAGAGATCAAATAAAAGACACTCTATCATTGAATTAGTCACCGACAACAAATTTTTGTACCCTGATAACCAAAATGAAAAGTTGCAAACATTATCGGCTCAAATACACTCCCAGTATAAGCTATTGAACAAGCTAGAAAAATCATAACAAGACGTTATATATACCCATCACTCACTACAAGTCCATTATTTGGTGCTTTATCTTTATCATCTCGTTAACGTTATATGTCAGCAGTTTGGTGAAACGTTCTTTAATTTCATGGATAAGCCTCTTATTTTTCTGTTGCTTAGAAAATTCCAAATAATAGCTATTTTTGATAAAAGAATCTGATAAAGTTGTTTTTGTATTATCAACATCAATAGTTTCATCTATTTTTTCTGATTTTGTTGAGTGTTTCCTATTGACCAATGATGAACTTTCAGACGATTTTTGAAATTCTGTTTCATGATGAACCTTCACAAGAAATCCATTTTTCACAAGAATTTCTGTATATATGTTATCTTCTTTGGAAAACAAATCTGTTAATTGATTGATCAAAGGAGACTGATCTATGAAATGCAGTTTATAGTTTTTGATGAGATCTGTGATTTTGTTAATTTCAACCATATGGTCGTGGTACTTCTTGAGCAGCACTAATGCGTTCATTTTGACTTCATCTGGTAGACCCATTATGATAAATAAAATAAATCAATTATTTGAAATGTTGTTTGGTTCTAATTGGATGTATAATTTAAAAAATATTCACAACAGTGATCATATAGGAAAAAATTAAAATCATGTTTATATACTTTTTTTTTTTTTTTTTTGGGAAAATTTTTTTTTTGGTAAATTTTTGTTTTCGACAAAGAAAAAAATGTTTACATAATCATTATTCTTTTTTCAAAATCTTCATATAACTGATAGATATTGTATACAAACCACAAAACGATTGACAACTAGTTACAGAGAGATATCTTAAAACACACATTTAGTTTAAGTCATAACATTATATATTTTACAGAAAAAAAATGAGCATGGAAACTACAGTGAATACCAACGAAGTTAGCATCAATACCAACCCCAACAGTGCCACAGAAGCGCTTGATGTTAACAGAAAAGAAATAGACAGACTGACCCAGCTTCAGATTCTGATAGATCAGCTACTCGAGCAATTTGTCTTATCATTGACATATATAAACAACAAACACAAGCTCAATGGTACAGACCCAAAAGAGGAGTTTGATGATAAGCAATTCAACCAGAACCTTGAAGAATTAAGCAATGATCTGATAATCAAATGCAGACAGATTCTTAAGCTTATAGACTTGCTTCCGGAAGCTATTGATGAAAAAGAAGAGGAAAATCAAATAATGAGGATCAAGACTTTATCAAAGGAGTTAGAGGAGATTGAGGATCTAAAGAAAGAAAAGTTAAATGAGAAGGATGAGCTCATGAAGAAATTGGGTTCTTTAATAAAGGAATTTATCACTTTATAAAAAGAGATCTATATTAAAATTTATATATGCCCTTCTTCAGATTTATATGTGATGAGTAGTCAAAATGCCATGATGCTGTTTTGAGAAGAATTGAAAATATGAAAAAATGAGACCAAGTGGTAAGTCACGTGCAGAAAATCTACCAATTTGTCGATTCTTTACAGAACCGTAAAGTGAATATTTATTTTTTTCACTTATTTACCCTTGTTTTAAACTATTAATAGAAATCACATATATACTATAATATCTTGACTATATTATCTTATATTCAAGAAACGAAACAATATAAGCGAAAACCGAAATATTCTT
>ERZ794949.528-NODE-528-length-11852-cov-176.488429_pt1 | contig 11852 bp, 4 predicted proteins | sample MGYA00511363_ERZ794949 | MGnify/ENA primary metagenome ERZ794949 (study PRJEB30137, sample SAMN04331402) | food metagenome | isolation source: T1 must sample point D1 replicate B | place: Australia: South Australia ...
ATATTTTCATCTAGGTATAACGAAAACATTAATTTTTTTTAAACTTTTTTTTTTTTTTTTAAATATAAAAAACGCGATGTAATGATAATTTTATGAATTTAATTTGTAAATTATTAATTAAAGAAATAATCATGAATACTTCTTTTTTTGCTAAATATTTATTATAAAAAGGGTTCAGTAATTTGAAATAAAAACTATATATAAGAAACAAAATGCTATGAAATAAACTGATATAAACACTTTTTTTTTTTTTTTTAATTAAACAAAACTCACTATTCTTTTATCTGAACATGAAGACAATGTACACAAAATAAAATTAACATATCAAAAAATTACAATTTCATTTATTTAGTGTCTGCTACTATATCAACAATGATATTAACAACAGATACCAAAACCTCAACACTTATTAAAACAATAACAATAAATTCCAAATACTCTTCGTCGCTTTGCCCCAACTGTTCTTTGAACATTTGCAACAAGTCGGAAATAACTTCTAATCTTTGATTTAGCAAACTCACTCTTTGATTAATCTCTAAGTAACCCCTAGTTGCTTGGTATATGGGTTCCAGTTGTGGTTCTGACCACATAATTTCAGGAGAATCAAGAATTGATCCATGTAGATTTATGTTGATTCTAAGGATAAACAACTCTCCAATTGATTTCATGATATCTTCCTTGGACATGGATATTTTACCCATTGATGCTATTTGCTGGGGTATGTCCTGAGTATCCTCAATTGAGTTATCAACTAACTCTTCAAACAAACTGATCTTAACACTTTGCGCCAAGGCATGTGAAATTGATAACTTTAGCAAATAGTTAGATCCATCATTCAACGTAATGAAGTCGTTATAAATTCTCGGTTGATAAGATTTTGTGATATAATAATTCAAATTTTCTATTTGAACGTCTTCTATAGCTAGTTTTTCCATTTCATAGTTTTCCAAATCAGATAAAAATGCCTTTTCTTCTCTTTCAGTGAACCCCCACATTACAATTACACCATACTCAAAAATAAACAAATCCGGTTGTTTATCACTGACGTATATTTCACCACCTTTACTACTCAATCTTATGAAGTCGTTATTTTCAGTAGCTCTTTTGTCACCTCTCCAATCTTTATAGATAAAAGGTGTATACAAACAATCGTCAAATAGTTTGGGTTTAGTATGGTTTGTTTTTCTACAAGATTTTATCCACTTGATAAGATTTTTCATATCATAAGAACCTGCTGTACAATAACTTGTCACTCTTGGTAAATATTTTCTTTGTTTTTTCCCTAGCTTTTCAGCATCCTTTCTAGCAGCTAAATTATCTGTGATATGACCAACTTGAGAATATATTTCATTTCCTTTACCTCTTTTTCTAGTGATAGAAGGATCTTTTGAAACACTTGTCCTTCTTGATAAGTGGGAGTCAACCTTTTCTACTGATGTGGGTACAAACTGTAGGGTATTTTCTTCTGGTTCCTGCTCCAATGGTGTGTTGTCTTTATCTTCAGGAAGAATTCTAAGTTTTTGGGTGATTTTGGATGTTCTTCTGCCTAAACTGTGAACATTTTCAGTAGGTGTTATATGATTCAAATTACTGTTGGCGTTTTCTGCATTTTTGTTTATAAGAAAATCATTACCTTCATCGTCATCTGTTTCATCATCTTCGCTATCGTCACTATCATAGTCTTCCGTATCTTCTGTATCGGAATTGTTACCGTTTCCTTTCGGATTGTTTTGCTTACCCGGATTCTCCTTGTTCAGCTTATTAGCTAAAGAATCATTTCTAGTTATGCTTGCCATTTTTTAACAACAACAGCTTGGTCAATGGTACCTAATTTTTTCTTACCTTTTTTTTTTTTTTTTTTTTTCAAGGTTTCTCTTATCTGCTGTAATTGAGTAATAAGCACTGTCCCAATTAGGTAAAAGGTTTTTAACGAGAAGATTCAATTTCAATTCTTGTATAATAATGAGGATGAAGCCAAAAAAAATAAAACCAAATTATTCAAAGAAAACAAAAAATTTTTTTTTTAATTTTTTTTTTTTAAGGAGAGAAAAATGAGAAAACACGCGCGGAAATATAACCAAAAAAACACACTGGTTCAAGAACATAACTAAATCATAGATTTTATAAGGAACAAAAAAAAAACAGAAAAAAAAAAAAAAAAAAGGCACACACTGAATGTTTACTGTTTTTTAGGTCATAAGTCTAAGAGAGTTAGACTGTTGTAAACCTTTTTTTTTTTTTTCTTCTTCTTTCTCTTTCTTAATTCTTTCTTAAATCATATACTCCGTTCTTAAAAGCAATGGAGAAACAAAAAAGCTTTAAATGTAAATCCAAACCAAAACTGAACAAATATTTGAATTAATTAAAGAAAAAAAAAAAAGAAAGAAAAATACTTTATAATCATATATAATGGAGGAGGTTAATAAAGAAGAACTAATTAAAGAAATTAGAAGTTTTGAAGCAGATAATGAGAAATTAGTGTCAAATATTACTAGGTTACAAGTCGGAAATAAGAGATTAAGACTAGAATATGCTGTTTTATTAGAGCAACTTGAAAGGGCTTCACAACATCAAGAAAGACATAGCATTGAAGAACTTCCTACTTTAAAAAACCTTACCAAGGACTTGAATGTTGCAACAAACAAAATTTTACATTATGTTGTAGACAGTGTTTCTAAGCCTAGTGAACAAAAGAAGCAAGAATTTATAGATTCCTTTATTGAAACACACGTCAACTTGAGCAAGGGAGTTGTAGACGAAAAGAAAAATTTGAATATAAAGAATAGTTTGAAGGAAGCTATTTTAGAAGCAGCTTTAATACATAATAAGATGAAAGGAACAATGGTTAGGGCAAGAGGCACACGGAAGAAAAGAACAGAAAAAGAAGAATCAGTTAAAGAAGAGCCTCTTCTTAAAAAACCTAAACACGAAGAACATGAGGTTAAGAATACAGCAGGCGATGATAACTCAAAAGAAGAAAGTATCGTTATTCAATCCAATAATGAAATTTCCAACAATAAAGAAAACGAAATCAAGGATCATACTGACGTTGAAAACATACTTTCGAAAGAAGAACATAATGAAGAAGCTGACAATGTATCGGAATATAAAGCTGAAGATGAAATAAGAGAACATGAAAAACCTTTAGAATCTACTACAGAACAGACATCCGTTAGAATTTAAATATTTTACCTTCATAAAACAAAAAATCATTACTGTATATAAATGGAATTCAAGTTGCTTTTTATTTAACTTCAAATAAGCTTTGCAGAAAAGCAAATCAGCACCATTAAGGGTTGCATTTTTTTTTTTTTTTTTTGATCGTGCTTATCATTTAACTAACACTATGCCACATGGTAGCGCTAGTTACCCAAATCTTTTCTTTTTTTCTTTTTTTTTTTCTCTGTTACCAGCAAAACAAGAAAAAAGCAAAAACACACCAAAATATTACTCTTTTAGGAAGCTAGCAGCAGGCGAAGGAAAATGCAAAATAAAGTCTAAACTGAAAAAAAAAAAAAGAAATGTTTGTTCGATTTATGATATGATTAATCAAATTGTTCAAATTACTTATCAACACAGCATAATATAACAATTCATAAAAACCCCAAAATAATAAGTATATTAGTATTTATTGATATTTCAAGTAGTACATAGGTTTTATTTGATTTTTACTTGATTTTATTAACTACTTTTTTTTTTTTTTGAAAAAGAATTTAACTTTACAATATTTAGTTTTAAAGAAGATATAATACACCACAAACGATTCAATCTTAATAAATTCATACTAAATAAACTTATTGGCTTAAATTTTACAAACATTTAATACCAAAATACACAAGCATTTTTAAAATCATGGCTAAACAAAAAATTGACACATCTAAAAGTGAAAATAAGTTTCGTTATTTGTCATTCAGAGACAAAATTAATGACTTAAAGATTGAACCTTTTAAGGATTTAAAAAAGAAACATTTCAACATCACCGATAAGTCTCATTTATACGAAACTTTTCAATATTGGAGTGATATCAATTTGAGTGGAAATTACGATGCATTCCAAAAAGAAACTGAACAATACATTAAGAACCTACCAACAATCTTATACAACAAAGAAAAGATTATACAGAACTTGATTAGATACATTGATTTACATGATGAGTTGAGTTTGCAACCTTTATGTGAACTTTTATCTCAATTTGTTCATGATTTGAATGAAGATTTCTTACCATTTTACTTAGACTCTTTAAACTGTTTGATCTCTTTAACCAAGGATAGTATAGTTAGACAAAAAGTCAAAGCCTTTGAATATGGGTTCAATGCATTGATCTACATATTTAAGTACTTGTCAAAACAAATTATCAAGCATGATGGCTCAAAATTACTTATAGAAACTTTTCATGTATTTAACAATTTGATCACTGACAACGCTAACTTTTATATCAAAAAGTTCAGTGCTGAAAGTTTGAGTTTCTTGCTAAGAAAATGTAATAAGGATTTGTTGAAAAAAATAATCAATTTGCTGTATGAAAAGATGGAATCTACAGAATATGCTTTAAATAACTACGAAGGTATTTTCTTAATAATTTCAGAAGCCTTAAAAATATCAGAAGGTAGTTTACATTCCAAATTTGAAATTGTCATCAGTATATTACTAGACAAAACCTTGATAATTGATGATTTGGAAAAGGAAAAAAGTATAAACAAACAACATGTCGACTATATCGCATCAGAGGAATACTCGGAATTGTACTCAGAAGACTCATTGGACATAAACTCTTCAAGCTACTATACAAAAAAAACTTCTCTGTTTACTGATATATTATTGGATTCTTTAAGACATGTCTCAACTGAAAATTCTGAAGATGTGTACTCATTCATCATTTCCAAAATTAACAACATTATACAAAATGAAGACATATTGTTTGATTTGGAAGCTATCAACAAAGTATTGGTTACTTTGTCCTTTGCCGAAAGTGGTTACAAAGTTTCTAATTGGGGTCAAATGATAAAAATTGTCAAAAAATCAATGTCATTATATGAAAATAAAACATCCAATTGCTACACAAATTATACAACTGGTAAGACATACACTATGCTATTCATAGTCACCATCAGAAACTGTTCCGAAGAAAGATTATTAATTGCTAATGAATTCAACAAACAAATCATTCTTTTCATTGAAAAGAACTTTTTACCAGAATTTTTGCCATTTGTTGATAACTGGTTAAATTCTCACACTCAAGTCAAAGATAGATTTTCATCAAACGATTATTCTGATATAATTTTGAAGAGCATTGTGTCCATTATACAATCAAATCCTGTTGATCATAGACTAACCACATTTATTTTGAGAAATAGCTTCAAGCATATTGAAGCCGTTGACAACTTTTTGACTCTTGAGTTTAGTGAAAATGTAGTAAATGATTACTTTGATAAGATCAGTGGTAATACCACTGGCTTTTTCAAAAATACTGATGATCTTTTCAACTTTTTGACAATTGTCGATTTCCTGTACAAAAATACCAACACTAAAGCTATGAATGTTCTTTTGAAAGATGATTCTGGTAAGATGATAAATTGTTTAATTGAAATCTTCAAAAAATTTGTCGAAAAAGTTACTTTGAATGATGATAAATACGTTGATTGTTTGGGTAAGTTTTTGACCTTGTTTAACTTCAGTGGATTAACAATGGCTAGAATTTATTCTATTTTGATTGATTCAAACATTTTAAACAACAATACTTTTTTTTCAAATGTTATCTTTATTAAAGGTTTAAAGCAATTTTTAATCAATACTGCCAACAAAAACCACAATGGAATTAAGAGTGATATTGTAGATAAATTTGCAAAGCCAGAGAGTCCTTACTTGAATCAGTTATGTAACAACCTGCTACTACCAAATAGAAATATAAGAGTTGAATCTTTCTTTTTGATTCAATCTCTATCTTTGATTTCCGATAAGCAATTGGAAGTTCACGAAGCTTTGAATACTTTGTGTTTAATTGAAGACATTCCACATGATTTGAATAGTGCCAGGGATATTCAAATGAGATTGAGAAACATGGTAGTTGAGTATACTAAAGGAACTACTGATGATTTCTCCAACAAAATTTGTTTCAACTACATGTTTGGTTTAATAACCATTAGATTCTCTCCAATTTTTGATACAATCATTGACAGCTTGGGAAAACTTTACTATAAAGATGAAAAAATGGTATTTGATTTGTGTATGAAATTTTTGACAATTGCTGAAGACCAAAATGAAAACTTGAAATTTGTCTACAATTATGAAGATTATACAAGCTTAGGAAAACCAGAATGGTGGTGTGTTAAGACTTCAAGATTGAATGATATGCTAAAAAGATTTAACAATTTATCAGATGGTTACAATGTAGAAAATAACAACTATAATACAACATTTATTGTTAATATGAAAATAGGAGATGGTATGGCAAAAGCTATTGAATATCCATTGATGCTGAGACAACAAATATTAAAAGCATTGACAACATTTCCACACTTGGCTGAAAGATTTTATAAACAATTGGTTCCATTTTTCTTGAGAGATGATGAAGAAACTGATTTAGAAGTTTATGGTGATGACAAGAAGGAGCTAAGAGAAAATATTGAAGCTGCAAGCAAATACACCAAAAAATGGTCTGATTCAGATAAAAACTTATTACTGAAGTTGTTTGGTCAATTCACAAATATTGTAAGTTTCCAAAATCAAGATTTGATCTATGATAGATTCTTGACCTTATTGACAAATAGATCTACTGATGTTCAAAAGCTAGCTTTGACTGGTATTTTTGCCTACAAAAACAAAACCATCAACAAATACAAGGATAACTTGAACAACTTATTGAACGACGTTCTTTTCAAAGATGAAATAGCTAAGATATTAACTGATGATGAAGATACTAAGTTATTGGAAGACGGTGATAAAGCTGAAGTTATTCCATTGGTTTTGAGAATTATGTTTGGTAGAGTACAAACCCCAAATACTAATGGTTTAAAGAAGTCCAGAAAAGGTTCCGTTATTTCTTATTTACCAAATTTCACTGAAGATGATATTATCATGTTCTTGAGTATTGGTACTCACAGATTGAATTATGATTACTTTTTTCAAAACGGATGTGTTTTAGATTCTAAGAAATCAACTCCAAACTTGCTAAGAAGAATTTCTGGGTTTTTAAATGTTGTTAACTCCTTGTTTTCTGTGTTAGGCTCTAAGTTCCCAAGAGCTATAGAATCATTAATTAACCCATTGATTTACAGTTGTGCAGTCAGTTATAATGTTGTTGAATTAGGCTTAACAGATGACAACATTGATAAAAGTGCTGCAAGTGTTAGACAACAATCTTTGAAGGCTTTCAACAATATATTTGAATATTATGGTGGTGACATTGATTGGTCTCAATACCATGAAAACTTCCAAAATGCTGTTATTAAGCCAAGATTGGAAAAGTTTGACGACGAAAATTTACAACAACCTTCTTCCATTTTGAAGATAATCGCCTATTGGTCTAGTGATGTCAAGTTGTATGAGTTCTTATATTACAACAACTTTGCTAATGTTAAAGCTTTGATGCTGACCTTGATAAACAGCAACGTTAAAGAAAGTGTTGTTGGTGTTATTTTGAAATTTGTTAAGAATTTGATTGAAAACGTTGATGATTCAGAAATGTATGCTGAAATGGTTGCTCTGGTAGTATCAAACTCATTGGCCAAGCTTCCTCTTCTATTTACTATGGATATGTCCCCCGAAACTTCTAATGTCGCTGTTGAATTATTACTAAACATTGAAAAGCTTGGATTCATTGAAAACCAAGAAACTAAATTGCTAATTATTGATTCTTTAACTAATGCCTTAGATTTCAACAACAAAAAAATCAGTCAAAACAACATTTCGAAGGTACTGGTTATTTTGAGTTCTTTGATTCAAAATTTTGCTGACTTAGACTTTGAAATGATCAAAGGGCTGTACAAGCAACTTTCTGTTTTGTTAAGATACTCTGTTGAAAAAGAAATAAGAGTGTCCTTAAGCGACTGTTTTGTTAAAATTGGTGAAAAAATTGATAGTTTAATGGAGGTTTGTGTAATTATTAGCGATGTTAATAGCTTTACTCTTTCTAGACAATCTTCATATGATTTTGATAAGAGATTAGAAGGTTTCAGAAAGATTTTTGCTGAAGATAAGTTTTTGTCTTTTACCGAATACGAATGGTTGCCTTTAGTTCAAACATGTATGTACTTTATCAATGATCCTGAAGAATATGTTATGAGAACAAATGGTAAAAAAGTTCTTAACTCATACACTGATTATTTGAATAAGCAAGAAGAAAACTTGGATGCTTTGGACATAATGAAAGATATCATATTGCCAAATTTACAAAAGGGTTTAAGAAAAAAGAATGATGAAATCAAGAACGAATACATTGATGTCTTATCCTATATTGTATCCAAGTCTACAACGTTTACTGGATTATCTGATATGCGTGTATTGGTAAATGTTAATGACCCTGAAGCAGACTTTTTCAATAATATCAACCATATTCAACTGCACAGAAGATCTCGTGCAATGAGAAGATTGACTGATGAGGTGTGTGCCAACTTACAAGACAATTCTGTTGCTCACTACTTAATTCCAATGATTGAAAACTATGTCTTTGTTGAAGAAGAAAAGTACAGAACTTTGTGCAATGACTCTATACAAGCAATTGGTATTATGTCGAACTACTTAGCCTGGAACCAATATAAAGCTCTTTTCAGAAGATACAAGGCTATGATCAAAAATGACTTTAAGAATTTGAAAGAATTGATTGTTTTGCTAGTAAGACTATCTAACTCTTTCAGACAATCTATGTTAAGTGCTAGGGGAGAAAATGTTGATTTACCAAGTTTCACTAAACTACCAAAGAATTTGAGTGAACCAGAAAAATTCATTAAAGGTGAAATTTATCCAGAATTCACCAAGATATTGAATCATAGAGACGATGAAACTATTGTTGCCAGAATTCCATTAAGTGAAGTTTTAGTCAATTGTATTTTAGGTTTAGATTCTAAGGATATCTCAAGTTATTTGCCTGGTTCTTTGACAAGTGTCTGTCAAGTATTAAGAAGTAAAGCTGAAGAATTAAGAGATGCTGTAAGAAAGAATTTGTCCAAGATTTGTTTAATTTTGGGAACCGACTACTTGCAATTTATTCTGAAGGAACTGAAAGGTGCTTTAACCAGAGGTTCCCAAATTCATGTTTTGAGTTTTACTGTTCATCATGTTTTAACAGTTATGGATTCTTCTTTAAAGGTGGGTGATTTGGATTCAAGTATTAAGATTTTGATGGATGTTATCATGGAAGATACGTTTGGTTCCGCTGGTCAAGAAAAAGATGCTGACGGTTATCAATCAAAGACCAAAGAAGTTAAGCACAACAAGAGTTTTGATACTGCTGAAATTGTATCCAGTTATATTGGTATTAAATACTTTAGTATACTATTGAAGCCTATTAAGGCAATGTTATTGGAAAGACTACCAAACAAAGTTCAAAACAAATTAAAAGAAATGATCAGAAGGGTTTCATTAGGTATTACAAAAAATCCTGAAAGTGCAACTACAAATTTTTTGAAGCTATGTCATGAAATTTACACTGAGTCTCTTGATGAAAGTGTATTCCAAAGAAGAAAGAAAAAAGTACTTACCGAACAGGAGGAACATTTCATTGTTAATTTGAATGCCAAATCCACTCATATCGAAGTTGAAAATTCTTTGTACACTAGCTTTTTACAAAAAATCTCTATTGATTTATTAAGATCTGCTATAGTCAAAAATGACAATTTGATGAAGGTTGAATACCTAGAGTCTTTCATTCCTATTTTGAAAAAGTTATTGTTTGCTGATGACGAAATGGTTGTTATAAGTACATTGAGAGTATTGATCATCTTCACTAAGTTGGAATTTTCCAAGGACAGTGAGCCAATTTTCAAGAATTGTTGTAGAAAAGCCTTCAATATAATTAAAGATTCTCCAACTACTGCTTCAGATATTTGTCAATTTTCTTTGAAATTCTTATCTGTTATTTTGAGAAACAAACCAAATGTTGAAATTAAAAATTCTGCATTAAGCTTTATTTTAACAAAGTTGTTACCTGATTTCAATGAGCCTACCAGACAAGGTTTGGCGTTTAATTTCTTGAAGAGTTTGGTTATGAAACATTGTTTGATTCCTGAATTATATGATATTGTTGATAGTATCAGTATTACCATGGTTGCAAATCACTCTAAAGAAATTAGAGATGTTTCCAGATCTGTTTATTATCAATTTTTGGTTGAGTACGATCACAGTAACAGTTTATTGGAAAAGAAATTCAAGTTTTTGATTAACAATTTGCAATACCCATCTCCAGATGGTAGATTATCAGTATTGGAATTAGTTCAAATGATCATTAAAAAATCTTCTCCAGAGTTGATGCTGAAGCTTTCTTCATCTTTGTTTGTTGCTTTAGCAAATGTTGCTTGCAATGATGACGATGCTCATTGTAAAGAAGTTGCATTTGACTTACTTGGTAAGCTATTAAAAAGATTAACATCTGAAAACACTGCCACTATTGAAAACTACATCTTAACATGGATGAAACAAAGCAACAACGAGCTATTCACTAATCTTGGTTTAAGAATGTATAAGGTATTTGTCATGAATATTGGGTTCAATATGAATCAAGACCTGGATACTTTGGCTCTGTCTTTGATTAAAAAGATTATAATCGATTCAAAAAAGCAATATGATAATTTAGAAGATTTCGAAGAAGAAGAAGAAATTTCATGGCAATTATTATACACTGCTATGAATTTGATGTTGAGTATGTTAACTGAAAGCGATGGTAAGGTTCAAATCACTGATATGTGCAGCGATGAATTTGCTTACATTTGGAGAGAGTGTATTCCAACAATGATATTATATCCACATCCATGGATAAGATTATACGCCAGTAAGTTAAGCATGATTGCAATTGAAAACAGCGAAGTATTAGATTTGACTAACTACAGTATTCAAACAATTTCATTTAAACTGTTCAGACAATTAAGTGCTCCTCACATTTCTGAAGAGTTAGCACAATCCTCATTAAAGTTGTTAGTTAAAATAATAATGAGATGGAACAAAACTAATCAAGAATACATACAACCAGAAAATGTTTCTGAAGAGGAAAGATCAAAGAGTTTGAGAAATACTGAAGAAAATGATGACAATCAAGTTGAAGATTTATCTACATTTACCACTAAATTCAAGACCTGGTTAGATTTTGTTATTTCTAAAGCTACTTACATGCTAAGAAACGAAAACTTGACCTCAAAAGAAAGCCATGTTGGTAAAAGAACTATGATACAATTGCTAGCTTTGATTTCTCAAATATTATCTGCTGAACAATTGAATGAAAACAAGGACATTGTACCAAAGATCATCATGCCTTTGTATGTTATTATGGAAAAAGACGGTTACCACTTACATGAAGATGTTGACATGAAGAACTTGGAAGAAATCCAAAGTGCTGCAAAAGAGTGTATGCAAATTTTGGAAGATAAATTGGGTGTCAATGAATACAGTGTTTACTATGCAAGAGTTAATAAAACCATTGTTGAAAGAAGACAAGAAAGAAAGGCTAAAAGATCTAGATTAGAAATTACAAATCCACAATTGGCCAGTACCAAAAAGTTGAAAAAGCATAAGAAGTCTAATGAAAACAGAAAGGTAACTAAAGACGCTAGTGGATATTATTCAAGAAAGAGATCATAAAATGTTATAAAAAAAGTACTCTTTAAAGACATATATATTTTCTATAAATCAAAAGCAAAAAAAAGAAA
>ERZ794949.529-NODE-529-length-11840-cov-3.546203_pt1 | contig 11840 bp, 6 predicted proteins | sample MGYA00511363_ERZ794949 | MGnify/ENA primary metagenome ERZ794949 (study PRJEB30137, sample SAMN04331402) | food metagenome | isolation source: T1 must sample point D1 replicate B | place: Australia: South Australia ...
TAAAAGGTATGAATAGAAAAAGAACTGGTTCAGGAAAGAGTATCTCTTTCAAGAAGAGGTAATTTATCTTGTTTATCTTTCACGGAGTTTTTCGATAAAGCTAGATGAATAAACAGCTTATTGGCATTACCTCAAATCAAATATCAATCATATGATTCTTTTTTAAGAATCTTATATAATACTATTGCAGTTAAATATATAAACGATTATTTAAAAAAAAAAATCTTTAAAAAAACTACCAATAAAATCTCAAGTGAGAACTAAGCAATTAACCGCGTTGACCTTTTGTTGATAAATCAATCAACAAATTCATCTTTTATGGTTATTTTTTTCTTTATTTTCGACATTATACAATAATGAGCAGAAGCCTCATCAAAATCATACAAATATATTTGACAAACACCAAAGACAAAATATACATACACTTGCAAGAATTTTACATATGCAAAGAACTAATAAGTCGACCAAAAAATGGGAATCTAACAAAGCAAATACTCTAAGGAAAGATCATATTTCCAATTTAAAATCCTTTAAGAGGCAAGTGTTGTACAGTTTCAATGATTTGCCTGAATGGCAAAAAGATAATGAGTATATTCATACAGGATATATAAAGGAGACCAACAGTTATATGGAGATAATTAAAAGTCTTATGTATCTTCACAATGAATCGGTAAATATCTATACTCATCTATTACCTGGTATAGTTTGTTTGCTGATATTATTAGGTGTCTTGGAGCATACAACAATGCCTATCTATCTCACAACATCTTATTCGGATTATTGGATAATAAACTTTTTCTTTCTTGGAGTATTATTCTGTTTTTCAATGAGTGCCACCTTTCATTGTTTTAAGGCACATTCAGAGCGAATTTCGATTTTTGGTAATAAGCTGGATTATTTGGGCATTGTTTTTTTAATTATATCATCAATGGTCAGTATCATGTACTATGGATTTTACGATAAGTTTCCTCTATTTATTTTATTCACGGCTATTACACTATCATTGGGAAGCATGTGTACAGTAGTGTCTCTGAAAGATAAATTCAGAGCTCCTCACTGGAGAGCAAAAAGGGCCACAATGTTTGTTCTCTTTGGTTTATCTGCGGTACTCCCTCTTGCGTATGGATTAATTAGTTATGGGTATAAAAACACAGCTAGAAAAATTGGTTTAAACTGGGTTCTCCTGGAAGGAGTATTCTATATTTCTGGAGCCACATTATATGGTCTCAGAATTCCGGAAAAACATTCACCAGGTAATTTTGACTACTTTTTTAATAGTCATCAAATATTTCATGTTTTGGTGGTAGCTGGTGCTGGTGCTCATTATGTTGGGTTAATCAAATCTTATCAGCATGTTCATGAATACATTTTATAGTGCATGCTGATAAGAAATGAATGGTCCATTAGCAACGCTACACGATTTTGTGTATGCAATTGAAGTTTTTTATTATTTTATATATAGAATATTTTTTTTTTTTTTCTATCTCTCTACTTACCCATTTGACACGACTTTATTGGAAGTAGAATTTAAAGTAACATTTTCCTTACAAATGCATCAAATAATACATTCTGATCTACACTAAAGGGATTATTGTCAGTTAGGTGGGTCCATTTTGTTTTAGGAAACCAATAAGTGAGCAAAAAAAAACAAAAAGATCGTTACTCAACAGTACAAAATATACATTCACCAGAAATTTGCATAAATAAAACTACATAATGGTGAAAACATTTAGAAAACCCTGGTTTGGGATTGCTATTCCTTGCGCTATTATTGGCTTTCTAGGCTATGGTTCACAGCTTATGATATTTAATAAGTATCCATTAGAAGAAAACCAACGTAAAATCTTTAATCTGGAGCTATTTGCATTATGGATATCTTACTATATAGCAATTATAACTCCACCTGGCTCACCTGATAAAGAGACAAATGTTCAACAAAACAACAGGTATAAAATTTGGAATAATTACTGTGAAAAATGTATGTGCCAAAAACCAGAAAGAACACATCATTGTAAAACATGTAATGTCTGTGTTTTAGCCATGGATCATCATTGCCCATGGACTATGAATTGTGTAGGTCTTTATAATTTTGCACCATTTATGAGATTTTTATTCTGTATTTTACTCTCAACATCTACTCTTCTATGGTATTTAGGAAAGCAATGGTCTATGCTGTATAAGCTTAGAAATTCTTATTCTTTGAGTCTACAATATTTAGATGTAGCAGTTCTTTTGATCATGAGTGTTTTAGACTTTTTAGTGCTGTTTAGTATAGGTGCTCTGTTTTTCAGATGCGTAAATAATGAATTCTTAAGAGGAATGACACAAATAGAGACTTGGGAGATGGACCGGATTGAAACATTGGCCTTGAATGATAAGTTAATGCCGCTGTTACTGATGAATGTGTCTTCTGTTTTTAATGTTGATATTAGCAAAAATGAGCAATGGGCAGTAGTTTACTACAATTTGCTCAAAAAAAGTAAAAGGTGGTTTGCCAATGATTACGTTAGCTTTCCTTATGACAATGGGTTCTTTGAAAATATATCTACTTTTATGGGGCCATTATATAGTTGGTTCATTCCTTGGGGTAAATCAAGTGTGAATCCATCGATTGGATTTCCAAAAAATGATGTAGCTAAAATAGAGATAGAAGAAGAAACTGTGCCAATTGATGATAACCATTTGATTGATTTAGTGTTGTCACTACCGTGGCCTCCTGAAGGTTTGAAGCAAGAAAAAATAAACGAGAAAACAGAAGACTTTCTAGACTTAGTTAAAGACAGTTTACCTGAAGAATTTGATATCGATGAAAAATACTTACAAATTATCACAAAAGTTGTGGACCAAAGACTTTATCTAAATAGAAATGAATACTACAATGAATTTGGAGAAGATTTGTCATATTTTGGCGTTGAAGAGTGATATTTTTAAAGATAAAAGTTTTATATTATGATGGCATAAGGTTAATATCTTAGTGCAACTTTTTTTTTTTTTTTGGTTATTTTTACTTTTAGTTAAGTATATATAAATTTATAATTTGAGTGTGGTTATCAAGCTCTAAGGTAGTAGTGTTTTCGTAGTTACAATGGCGAAGCTTATTTTAGTTGAACAACAGATCCTAGTGGGTTTCTTCAGCAGATGGGTGTTTGGCAGAGTTGGCATTTATCCACTCATTAATCAACGGTTCTGCAGATACAGATGTTTTCTGACTTGAGTTCTCCGTTTCTTTTTGAGAGAATACATTTGTAGAGCCTTGCTTGATGTTTGATTTATAATCAGTTCTATCAATCTCAAGAGATAACTTAGTTTTTTCAATTACATTATCCTCTTTGGCTTCATCAGCATCAATTTTTTCATGAACAAGATCAGTTGCAGCTGCAGCATTTGCTCCTTCGGTTGAGTAAGACATTTGATAACTTTGAACATAAGATTTCCATCTTTTTTCTGACTCAGTGTTATTCTCTACTGATACAGGAACGTTGTCTGTCTTAACGTATTGGATTACCAGCCTACCACTCTTTTTGTTATAATCAATGGAGAACATCATTTCATTGTTATCCAAAACTCTTCTGGATTGAATGCGCAATAAGATTTGATTTTTCAATAACAATGCAGAGTCTTTTCGGTCACATTCAAATAACTTTAACAGAGATTGACTTTTTTTATCAGTAGTGCAATTATTACATTGTTTGACTATTTGTTGAACAACTTTATCAACTGTAGCTAATTTGAATGCTTTGTTTTTATAAGCCTGTCTCAAACTTTCTTCAAACCAACTGCAGTCTATTTTCCCCTCTATAAACTCATTGATGTGTTTAGTTAACTCAGAATAGGCAGAGTTTCCATTGAAGCCAAAGCCTCTATCGTTAATCTGTTGGGAGCTTAAAAACATCGAATCAATAAAGCCATTAGGGCTACGCTTTTTGATGTCTCTGGTAACCTCTTCATCAATTTTTTTAACTTCTAATAATCTCTCATAAAGAATGGAAAATACTCTAACAAGTAGATAAATTTGAGTATTACCATAAAAGATGTGTCTATCTCTTTCTTGTTTGTCAAAAGCCTCTTCATCCACTGGACCAGAAACCACATCTACAGACCAGCTCTTCAATATTGCCTTCTTAAATAATTCATTCTCATCTGTCTCAGTAGTTGAGCTCTTATCAGAATCATCGCTAGCATGATCAGTAGCTTCGGCACCGTCAGTCTTGTGAATTACAGACAAAATGCCGTTAAGACCCTCTAGCTTATCCAAAAGAGAAATTTGTTCCAAAGATGCATCAGCAGAACGCTTGTCACCAACTTTAGCATCATCATCGGTGAACTTATCATCAAATGTGTTTTCAATTAGCTCGCTGTAAGGTATATCAAAGAAAAAACTCACAAACCAGTATAGGAAAATTTCTAATTTCTCTTTATCTGATTGAGAATATGATGAAACTTTGAAGATAAACGTCTTGCACATATTAATTATGTCAAACAAAATCTCATTATCTTTGTATTCATAGACTATTTCACTACTTGGCTTTAAAACCAATGGATTCCAGCGTTTGTTAACTATAGAATTAGTTCCAAATTCTTTACACAAAGGATCTTCTTTTATAGTAGATAAATCAGACAATAACTGTTTGGTTAGCAACAATTTTTTATCCGTTTGCTTAAAGGTCAAGCCTAAATGATCAAGCGACTTGTAGTAAACTTTTTGTTCAATGTCTCTCCAGACTTTATTCCATTCCCTTTGATTTCTTCTCCACTCCTCATCTTTTTGTTTTAGTCTATTCAAAACAACTGATACAGTTTGAGCTGGATGTTCATGGAGTGCTTCAATAATCTCTAAACCTCTATCTTTTTCGTAAATTTTTCTTATGACCTTTTTGTAGATAGTCATTGAAGTGGCACCAAGACCTTCCGGCAATCTGAAAGACGCCTTTTCTTCTGGTGTCATCGCATTAATTCTGTTGTTGATAACTTCCAATGTTTGTATTGTTCTTAGATTAGCTTCAATGTAAAAATCATACTCATGTCTCTCTTCTTCAGTCTTAAACAGTGTTTCCTCGTACTGATTTTTTCTATGAGCTATGAACCCACTCTCTTCACTTGCCCAGACAGGATGTCCGACCCATTCATCGTTCAACACCTCCCAACACATTTCATCTCTTCCTGAACACGGCATAAAAGTATCAGCTTTAGGTAATCTTTTATAACTTGGACCACAGGCTTCACATAAATCTAAATCAACTCTATGTTTTTCATAAACAATATTTTCGATTTCCTTTGGTAACTCTTCATAGCCAATAAACATCTTAAACCAAGAAAATAGCTCATTATCGTTTCCTATAAACTGAGCTATCTTCCTGATTAAGTCATTTTTGGAAATCAGATCTTGAGTGTAAATATTTAAAAGCTTTAGGAAATCCTGATATACTTGCTTTGATCCTATTTTCTTTTTTACCTTTTCAAAGAAATGAACCTCATCATTGATTTCAAGCTCAGATTCTGCAGGTTCTAAAGGTTCCGGTATAATAGGAACTAATGAAGGATCTAGATCAATTTCAGGTCTTTCAACATTTGATTGGCCGGTTCCCAACATGTTGTTTTCAAAACCTATGCTGTGATTAGAGTAGTCAGGGTTCAAGGTTTGTTGATTTAGCTCATTAATAGCCTCCGAATTATAAGGCTGGCCTCTTAGATTAGAAATTGGAATATCTGCATTTCCTGCTGCCTCAACTAAGTGGCCACCGTTCTCCGATATAAGATTGTGCTGAGCTTGCTCATTTAACAAAATGTTATCGGCAACTTGTGCCTGTTTTGGAGGAGAAAAGCTTCCTATAGGTGGCATCTGTTGAACTTTTTGTATTTCTGATACAGGAAGCTCGATTTCATGATGTGCTGTTGATATTTGTGGTGGACCTTGTAACCCATGAGGTTGTTCTTGAGTAGTGTCAGGTAAGAACTTCTTAAAATCATCTAATAAATCAGGGGCACCTTGAAAAAGCATAGTAACTTGTTCATAGACTTCGTGTATAGGTCTTTGGTCTGTTTGATAAGTTTGTAAGATTTCTAAAAAGCTTTTGTAGACAGAAGGATCTGATTTGAATCTTGTCTTTATCTTGTTAACGTAATTTATGGCATGACTAAATTCGACATCACTTTGTTGATCTTGGTTAACATCAGGTTCAATAACGTGATTTTGTGGTATGTTGTCTTGATATATTGGCACGTTGTCATCTTCAACCTTAACAGGATTTACATCAGAATATTCAGAGACACCTTGTGGGTAATTGCTGTTGACTCCAGATTGGTCATTATATTCTTGATCGGCATTTTCTTGGGTTCTCTCATTAAGTTGGTTGATTTGAGCTTCTTGTTGCTGAGCATGTAGAACACCGGCGTTCAACTCTACGGCACCACCGCTGTAAGGTGTAATTACCTTAACAGGGAATGGGTCACCTGGAACATCACTATATTCAATTTTGTATCCGTGGGGTAAAAATGTATTAAAGCCTTGAATTAGTAAAGGATATTCTGAAAACAATGTGGAAACTCTTTCAATGACGCCAGGTGTATCAATTGTTTGTGCCTTGAAATCCTTCATAATGTCTAAAAAGGAATTGTAAACAGCAGGTCTATTAAAAAATTGAAGCTTGACCTCCTCTAAATATGACAGCGCATCTCTGACATTTAATGGCCTTTGTGCATTGTCATTTTCATCAACGTTAGAACCAGTCTCTTGTTGTACTTCATGATCTTTCTCACCAGATGTTGCCAATTGAGAATGATCATTGCTTTCTAAAGAGTTTACCGCCTGTGGAATTTCCAATTTTGATGTGTCTTTATTGAATCTTTGATTCATTTCTTTAGTACTGATCTGTAACGGAGTAAATTGATTAATGTTATGGGATTCTGAAAATTCGTTAATTGGTTGGTGATGGCTATGCTCAACTTCCTGAGCGTTCGTTGCTTGATTTTTAGGTTCTTGTGAGTTTTGTGAATATACAGACCCATTTCCAACGTCAACATTAGGTTTGATACCCTCTGAAACAGCTTTAATATCTGTTTTAAATTTTTCAACAGAAGCAGCGGCAATATTGTTGGCAGTGTTTAAAGCACCTGTGTTAATAAATTCCTTTGGCTTTGATCTATAATCAGGTTCACTTTTAGATGTATTGACTCTTGAAAGAGTTTGATCAGCAGTAGCACTGTTATGACTTGAAACAGATTCATCAAAGGACTTCTTTTTTAGATCTCCTAATTCATTATAAATGGCACTTTTGTTGATCAATTTAGCAGCAGAAGATTCCTGAATTGCAGCAGCAGTGTTCAAAGCATTTACAGCAGCATTTTGACTAGTCTGTGGTCTGTATGTGTTGTTAGCCACTGGCTGACTATTATGGTTACTTTTGTCTACTTCATTGTTATTCACAGAATCGGTAGAATGAATAGTTGATTTTTGTGAGTTCATATCGTCTACTTTAAAAAGATGTTAAAGGTTATTTATCAATGAAACTAAATGATAATTTAAAAAAAATCTCTATTGAAAAACTGTTGTTCCTATTTTGCTATTATTATCAATAAAGGTTTCTTATTACTAAAGAGATTTTGTATCAATAAAAAATATATATAACACCTTCTATTATAAATTTGTTGGCTTTTTAATATTAGATGTTAAACGATGTTTATTCCGTTCTTTTTTCTCTCTTTTTGAAAAATAAAATAAAGTTAGATTTTAAAATAAAAAAAATTTTTTCTTTTTTTTTCCCCTCTTTTCTTAAAAATACGACAAGTTTTACATACTAAAACCGATCTACCCTTTTGGTAAAACTTTTGGTGGCGCTTAACTGTTGTTGTTTTCAGATAATTCTTCATCTTTTTTTTTCTCATTAGTTTATAAAATAAGATTATTCTTCATTCAGTTGAATGACTCTTCTTGAAGAGAGACTAAAACTACAACCTTGTATTCAAATCATATTTAAAAACTTGGCAATAAAATGAACGCTCCAGATAGATTTGAATTGTTTCTTTTGGAAGAAAATCAACAAAAAATAACTATAGTTCCGGATGCTAGAGCAGCAAATTCTATACTGATAACATTTGAAAAAGAAGACCATACTTTAGGAAATCTTATAAGATCATATCTATTAAAGGACTCTAGAGTCTTGTTTGCTGCATACAAAATTGAACATCCATTGTTTGCTAAGTTTGTTATGAGAATACAAACCACGAATGATTATGATCCTAAATTAGCGCTAAAAGAAGCTTGTGTTAGAATTATGAAAACATTGGACAAAGTATCCAATGCTTTCCAAGAAGAATGGGATTTAAATAACATGGATGATGATTATAATTGAATTGTTCTTTGAATAAATTAAAGCTTACGAACGTGGTGTTTTATATAGTTTATTACTATTACATATGTACTCAATTCACATACCATAGGTATCATTTAAAGTGATTGTATCTGTGATACATGGTAAAAATGAATTTTCCTTTTTCAAAAGATATGAGGTTGTCAATAAAATGAATGGGGTATTTAAATTTATTTTGTGAGCAGCTGCATATATACTGAAACTTATATTATTATTAGCTCGCTTGATGAGATGTTTCAACTTCTCTTTTTATAGATCGTAGCTTCCGATAGTAAGTTTTTTTTTATTGAGTTCTTCTTTTTTCTTATTATTATTTTTGTTTGTATAATAGTTTTTCATCAGTCATCTAATCACTTTCTTTGTTATTGGCTATTTGTAGATTGAACGCGACTCTTAAATTGCAAAGCTTGAATAATTATATCTAACACAAATCCGATATCTATTGTAGGTTGACCTGGAATACCACCGTGTTTTAGGATATCCTCTAATTTATGAGTACCTTCTTGCTTATTGGCAGTCACAAATGTCAAAACTTTACCATTTTGAGAAAGAACATACTTGTTATGATCCTTGAAGTTGAATTGGAATGATCCATCACTTAATTCAAACATAGCAAATTCATTAAATCTGCTATATCTACGTAGGAAAACGTCATCTTCGTGATATTTCTCCCTCTTCAATTTAGAAACTCTGTTCAAGTTTTCATTCATGTATTTCGAGAAAAATGCTATTATTTCTAAATGTTTCTTTAACCCATCAGGTTTGTTGGACTCTTCATAATGGGTAGCTGTCCATCCTTCACTATCATCTGATGTAATATACCAGAATTCAGGGACGTCAGACAATGACAAAATAGTTGATGCGTTGCTAAAGATAACACCTATGTCATCGGTGGACAATTGATATGCAAATCCGTGTTTATTTGAATAATCGACCCACTTGGTAACTATAATAGGATGCTTCTCAATGCTAGAAACCAGCTGTTTGTAAGATAAAGGAGCATTTTTCTCTAGATAGTGCATTGCATTTTTCTTAGCATTTAATATACCATTGACCGCCAGACTACACTCACTAGCCAATATTTTTAATGGTAAATTATAATTAATTTTATTAGTAGTTATTTGTGTCAAAGTAATCTCAAATGGTTGCTGCTTAACTTTGATAGGTGAGACTGGGTTAGGCAATTGAGAATTTTTACCGGCTAATACATTATAAGGAATGTCTAACTGTTCACTAACCTCTTGTATTCTTCTGTTTCTATTCAAATCAGTTATATCTGATACTAGCTTAGTGTTTATTACAGGATGTGAATCTTTTCTTCCATATTTCTGATAAATTGGGAAGTATCTAGGTAGAACAGCGTTGTTTTCGTAGTATTCAATAGGCTCAGTGCAATAGTTTGGTAATACAGCCTTTTTAATAGGAACAGACTTTAAATCGGAATTACTCAACAAGTTGTAAAGGTTTTCACATTTCCAAGTTTCTTCCGTTAAGAATTTATGCTCGAGCACATTACCATTTATGTCTTTTGCCCCAGTTAGGTTGAAGGAAACGGTCTTTGGGAAATCATAAGTAAACCAAGGATAATCAAATATCTCATCAATAGAAGGTCTCATTTGAGGATGTAGACTTAAAATGTCTCTTATTAAAATTTGACAATCTCTAGAGATGTTTCTATTTTCTGGGAAAGAGTAGTCAATGCTTTTAACTTTTTTGTAAATATCTGATACATTTTTACACTGGAAAGGTGGTTTCCCATATACCATAGCAAATATCATTATACCTATAGCCCATATATCTACTTCAAACGAATGACCTGTTGTCTTGGCACCTGTTAAAACTTCAGGGGCAATATAGTTTGGTGTTCCGCAAACAGTATATTTTTTGTTGTATTCAGCAGTGGCAGCCAATCCAAAGTCACCAATCTTTAGATCATAGTGTTCATCAAAGAATACATTTCCAAGTTTTAGATCTCTGTGAACTATACCGTGAAAGTGTAAATACTTAATACCAGCTGCTAATTGAATTGTTATGTATTTTGCATCTTGTTCAAGAATGCATTTTTTAACTTTCATCAAGTCCATTAAAGAACCTTTGCTGCACATCTCCAAAATTATGTAAACATTGATGTCATCTTCAAAACACTCAATGAATTCGACAATGTTCTTGTGAAATATATCTCTATGGATTTGAATTTCGCTTAACAACTTTTTTCTAGTTTTATCTTGAACAATTGAGGCTTTTGCTACTGTTTTTGCAGCGTAGCGAATGTCATTAGAGTCTGTTACCTCAAAACATCTGGCAAACCCACCTTCACCTAGAGATATTCCTCTGTGAAATATACGTTCACTGTTTCTGATAATGGATGGAGGTGTTTTACATAGGGCAGATAGTTTTTCTTTCTTTTTTTTTGTATTTTTTTGTGGCGTTTGAGGTTGATTTTCCTTTACAACAGCTTGAGCTTTAAATGCTGCAGTATCCAAGTTTTCTTTGTCCATTTTAAGTTTTTGTCTTTCTATTCTTTCAGGACTACGTATTGGAGAATTGTTGCTATTCAAAAAGTTGTCATGAATAGGATCAAAAGGCATTTTTATTTTTTATTTAGAGCACCAAAAATACTATGTATAATAATCACTTCTTGTAAACACAGATGTAGTTACAGTTATATATTCCAAAGTATGTTCAAGTTTATGTCCTTTCTTATTTCTTGATAAAGAGACCTGATATTGTGAAATACTATATAGTTTGCTCCCTTTGATAAATTAAAAAGACAGTTGTATTTAATATTGCCCGAATTGATATACTTTGGTAGTAACGTTCGGTTCTTTTACTAAACAAATATAAAGAGATTAAATTGCTTATTGATAAGAATAAATACTTTTTTGGTTTCTTTTACTTATCTACAATAATCTTCTGATTGATTTTTGTGTTCACATAATTTGAGTTGAGCACAGATCAGAAAGGTTTTATAAGCAAGTTGTGTAAGGAAAATGCTTGATGCCAAAAAAAAAAAATCTATATCTAAAAGAATTATTTAAAAATTTTTTACAAAAAAGTAAACAAAAACAATCCATGTTTACAAATATCCTAAAATGGAAATACGCGTGTAAATATAGGTCACGTGTGTTCTTTCGAAAAACTGCTCAAACGATTAACAAAAAATACTAATCGTAGTGATGCATTTTTAAACCTAACCTTTATCATATACAACTATGCCTATAACAAATTTTTAAATAAAATATATATATTTAGACATTTCTTACATATTTTGGTTTAGTTAGTTGAGATCTATTGAACCTGTTAAAATTTGCTCAAGATTTTTAGTAAGCTAATGCCACTGTTCTAAACAAAACGCCAACCTGAAGAAGATAATATATTTCACGTGACTAATCTAAAAAATGGAAGGAAAAGAAGGTTGAAATTTCTATGAATTGAGATATTTTTTCTTTTTCTCTTTCTTTTTCCTTTTTTTTT
>ERZ794949.530-NODE-530-length-11821-cov-2.784889_pt1 | contig 11821 bp, 14 predicted proteins | sample MGYA00511363_ERZ794949 | MGnify/ENA primary metagenome ERZ794949 (study PRJEB30137, sample SAMN04331402) | food metagenome | isolation source: T1 must sample point D1 replicate B | place: Australia: South Australia ...
GACGCGCTGCGAGAGGCGGGCGCGAGGTTGATGGTCGACGGCGACGACGAGGGGAGCGGTAGGCGGTAGGGGGCCGGCTGGTCGAAGGGCGCAGTCGAGTGGGCCGTGCGGGACGAGTAGGGCGTGTGCTGGTGGCCGGTGAACGGGGTCGAGGGTGGCACGGCGGCCATGTTTGGCGAGGAGCGGGCGGGACGACGAGGCGAAGGGGGAGAGGGTGCGGGTGGCGCGGCTGGGTGGTGCTGTGGCGGGCGAGTCGAGGGTGGGCTGGTGCGAGCTGGACCAGCGAGGGTGTGCCGAGTGATGGAGGAGGAGGAGGAGGGAGGAGCGCCGAGCGAGCGGGACCAACACAGTTCGCCGAGCAGGCGCGTCCTCTTCGCGCCCTCGACGCGCCCTCTTACGTCCTTCGGAACTGCAGTGACCGCCACACAGGCCTTCTCCTCGACGCTCTCACACCTGGCAAGCTGAGCAAAGCGACCCAGCAGCGCGACGTCGTCCAGAAAGCGCGTCTCTAGGTTTCGCTCGAGATGAAACGCAGCGACGTGCCACACCGCTTGCCGTCCCGTGAGAGCTACTGCAGGCCATACAGAAAGCTATCAGACTGCGCTGCGAGCCATACAAGCCTGTCCAGCGAGCAGGAGCGTCGAGGTCTCGCTCTCGTCCCCGCCGACATCATCATCGCTCTTGCTCTCGCTCACCCACACACCGCTTGCTCGCTGCCTGAGCACCCAGACCTACTCGCAAGATCCTTCAAGCCACGACCATGACCACGCGCGAGCTCTACGGTGGCGCTATCACCGCCTCGATCCCGCCCTCCTTCCTCGACGCCTCGTGAGCTCTGTCTCTCTCAGCACAGCCTCGGCCGCACCAGCTGACCTATAACACTCACACAGGGACTTGAGGCAAGTGCCTGACACGCAGGAAGTCTTCCTCGCGCCCGACTCGGACCTGTCCCTCATCGTCGAGGTGCTCGAGCTGGTCAAGGACGAGGGCAGCGCCGACGACCTCGAGGCAGCAGCACGGTGCGTTCCAGTCTCTGCTCTTGTACGAGCGCCTCGGCGAGCCTACAGCCGCAACTCCCACACGCTGATGCCTCCTGCTCGCTCGCAGCTTCCTCTTCTCCTCTCTCGCGCACGACAACTCCGCCCTCTCCACGACCGTTTCCTCCATTTCCGTCCCCTCAGCCGCACCACGTCCTTCCAGCCCCGGGCAGCCCGTCCTCCTCGGCCCGACCGTCCTCACGGGCACGCAGACCGTGTCCAAGTTCAACCGGCCCGACTCGGAGGCCGACACGGTCCTGATCCAGCAGGCCCTGTGGCGCATCCCTGCGCGCAACGCCGACGTGACGCTGTGCGTCAACTGGCCCGTGCGCATGGGCGAGACGGGCGAGGAGCGCGGCGACGGCGAGGCGAGGAGGGTGTTTGACGAGGCCGTGCGGTCGTTCGAGGTCAAGGACTTTGGGCTGTTTGCAGGTGGCGACGCGGCGTAGCAGGTGTCCAACGAGGCTGTGCTCGTCCGCTCGAGGCCATGGACTGCGACCAGAGCGCGAGAGTCCGGCTCGCTCGTCGTCGGCGGCGAGTTGCGTCTCGCGAGGACTCGGCTCGTCCGGCTTTTCTCGCGCCTGTGGGTACACTTGCGAGTGCTTCTCCAGTGCTTCTGCGAGTGCGAGGAAGCTGCACAGGCGAGCGTCGAGAGCGATGTCTCGTGATCAGGACGGCGCTCGTTGATGAAAGGCGGCTCCATTTCGGCTCCGACTCGCTCTCTGCACACGAACAGCTCCGCACACAGCTCGCGACCTGTACAGCTCTTGCTGCTACCCAGCAGCGCTCCCGCCCGCCCACCCACGCCCGCCGCTCGCCGTCGCCCTTGTTTGCCGACCCCGGACCTCGAGCCGACCACCTCGCTCGCCGAGCCGACCGCCATGGGCCCGCCGGTCGAGAAGCGGCGCCGCTTAGAGGGCACACCCGAAGCCCAGAGCGCGCACAACCTCCCGCTCGCCCTCGCCAGCGTGCCCCGCCTCCCCTCGCCCTTCCCCGACAACGGCCAGCCGTCCGCCTCCAGCTCGACCGCACCCGCACGAGCGAGCTCGCCCGCCTCGGCGCGGTCCGCGTCGTCTACCGGTGCAGCGACGGCGGGCGCAGCAGATGGCGGCGCAGGCGGGACCAAGGGCCGGCGCGCGCCCGCAGAGCCCGCCGTCTCGCCCGGCTCGAGGACGGCCGCCGCGCGCCCGTCGACGAGCGAGCACAGCGCGTCGTCCGACGTCAGCGCCGGGACGGGACGGTACGGCGCGCACCCGAGGGGCGCAGGGCGCGGTGGAGCAGCAGCAGCGGCGGCAGGAGCAGGGTCAGCAGGACGAGGCGGGCACGGCGGCGCGAGCGACAGCTCGGCGACGACGTCGACGCCGTCAGCGCAACGCGACGTGCAGCACTACATCGAGCTTGCGCCTCGGAGCGGCGGGCCCGGCGCACGGCCGGCGCTGCGCTCGCGCCTCATGAGCTCGAACAGCAGCGTCGAGGCCTACTCGAGCGGGACGATGGTCGCGCCCGGCGATGAGCTGCGCCTCGAGGGCTACCGAGACGGTGCGTCGATCTCTCTTGCACCCTTCCTCGAAGGCCGAGAACGTGTAGCTGATGCTCTCCCTCGCAGTTCGGGTCGTCAGCATCCACTACGACGACGTCGTCGCCTGTCGAGCCATCAGCACGGCTCGCAGCGACGTCCCCGTCGCCCTCAAGTTCAGCTTGTCGGGTCGCTCGAACGTCGCCGCCCACTTCAAGGCCGAGTCGGCGGTCCTGACACGGCTGCGCGAGTCGGGCATCCTGAACGTCACCAAGGTCATCTCGAGGGAGAGCGGGCGGTACGGCGTGCGTTCTTCATCCTCTTCTCTCCTTCTTGGTACTGTGCGCTTCACTCGAGTCGAGCTGACGCTCTTGCCGTCCGCCCGCAGGCCATGATGGTCGTCGCCAACGAGGACCTGCGCATCTGGGCCGAGGTGCACGACCTGCGCCATCGACCACCTCCTCCGCACTGGAACGACCCGCACGCCCTCATCCGCACCATCGACGACGCCATCAAGGCGGTGCGCCTCATCGCCTCGATCCACAAGGCCGGCTTCGTCCACGGCTCGATCCGCCCGACGACCATCTCGCGCTCGTCGTCCGACGAGGTCCACCTGCACGACTTCTCCTGCGCGTTCCAGTTCCACGGCGCGACGACCGACGCCGACGCGCTCCCGATCCGCGAGCGCGGCATGAAGGAGGAGAGCCTGCCGTACCTCGCGCCCGAGTGCTCAGGCCGCGTCGGGCAGACGGCCGACTACCGCAGCGACTACTACTCGCTCGGCGCGACCCTGTTCGAGGTCTTCACGGGCCAAGTCCCGTTCGCCGACTCGGTCGACCCGCTCGAGATCGTCCACGCCCACATCGCCAAACGGCCCGCCCTCATGTCGACCGTCGACGCGTCCCTCCCCCTCCCCCTCTCGCTCATCGTCGCCAAGCTCCTCGAGAAGAGCCCCGACGCTCGGTACCAGACGAGCCAGGGCCTCATTGTCGACCTCGAGAGCGCGCGCAGCCTCATCACGAGCACGGTCGCGACGAGCTCGAGCGGCAGCAAGTCGTCGTCCGGCGGCGTCCTCTCGCCCCTGAGCATGAGCACGGCGCACATGGGCAGCATCGGCGCCGACTTTGTGCCCGGCTCGATCGACGAGGCGGCCTACTTCCGCCTCCCGCCGGCGTCCAAGCTGTTCGGGCGCGACGACAGCATGCGGCAGCTGCGCGACAGCTTCGAGCGCGTCCAGTCGAGCAACAAACCGGGCGTCGTCGTCATCAAGGGCGGGTCCGGCATCGGCAAGACGAGCCTCGTCGAGACGCTCCGCGCGCCGGCGGTCCAAGCGCGAGGTCACCTCACGACCGTCAAGTTCGACCAGATCAAGTCGGCCGTCCCCTTCTTCGCCATCACCCAGTCGCTCTCGGGCCTGTTTCGGCAGCTCCTGTCCGAGTCGGCCGCGCAGCTCGCCGTCTGGCGCCGCCGCCTCTCGCGCGTGCTCGGCAAGGAGGCGCGCATCCTCGCCGACGTCCTCCCCTCGCTCGAGCATGTCTTTGAGCGAGGATGGCTCGCCGAGCAGCCGGTGGTGCCCGTCCTGAGCCCGCAGGAGAGCAACGAGCGGTTCCTCGGCGTCGTGCAGAAGGTCCTGCGGGCGTTCGCGCGGGCGGGCAAGCCTCTCGTCGTCGTCTTCGGTGCGTCCTCTCTCTCTACCTCGTACCAGTCCGTCGCACAGAACGTCCCTGCTGACGGTTCGCCCCCTCACGCAGATGATCTGCAGTGGAGCACGCCGTCCGACGTCGCCTTCATCCGGTCCCTCGCCCACCTCGGCAGCGACGACGACGACGACCCGCTCTCGTGCAAGATGGCCAACCCGATGCTCCTCGTCTGCTGCTACCGCGACAACGAGGTCGACGCGTCGCACATCGTCAAGACGGACCTCCTCGCCAAGCTCCCCCGCATCGACCTCACCGTCACGCTCGAGCCGCTCAACATCCAGGACGTGGCGTCGTTCATCGGCGAGGCGCTCCGCAACTCGACCAAGAGCGACACGACGCCCGCCACCTCGCCGCACGAGCGCGTCGACGCCAACGTCCGCCGCCTGAGCGAGCTCGTCCTCGAGAAGACGAGCGGCTCGCCGCTCTTCGTCGCCCAGCTCCTCAAGGCGTTCAACGCCGAGGGCCTCTTCACGTTCGACTTTGCCCGCGGGCGGTGGGACTACGACCTCGACCTCATCTCGGCCAAGACGGTCTCGACCAATATCGTCGAGCTCCTCCTCGCCCAGATGCGCAAGTACGGCGCGCACACGCAGAACGCGCTCAAGGTCGCCGCCTGTCTCGGCAACGAGGAGCTCGATGCGCACACGCTCGCCAAGGCGGCGGGCCGCACGCTCGCCGAGCTCACCCGCGACGTGCACGACGCCGTCCAGGAGGGCCTCCTAGTCCCCTTCGGCCAGATCGCGCTCGAGCCGGAGCAGGACGGCGGCGAGAACGGCGCCTCGACGCACGTGTCGAACGGGACGGCGGCGGGCGAGCCTGCACGGCGAGCGGGTGTCGAGGGCGGCAAGAAGAGGAAGCGCGGCGGGCAAGCCGACGGCACGCGCAGGGCGTCGATCTTGCAGCGGGCGCCGGTGCCTGCGCGGTACCGCTTCTTCCACGATCGTTCTCAGCAAGGTGAGCTCGTCGTCGCCTCTTGCACCTCTGCTGGACCGGCTCGCTGACGCACGGACCCTCCACCCCCGCACCTCCCCTTTCCCTCCCTCTCTCCCTCCTCTCCCTCGCTCTCCCCTCACTTCATCCTTACCTCCGCATGCAGCCGCCTACGCCCTCATCCCCGTCTCCGAGCGCGGCGCCATGCACTACGCCATCGGGCAGCGCATCATCACCGCCTCGACCGACGAGGAGGTGCACGCCGCCATCTTCGACCTCGTCCAGCAGCTCGACCACGGCATCCAGCTCTTGACGACGACCGAGGAGCGCGACCGCCTCGCCTACTACAACTTCGTCGCCGCGCAAAAGGCCAACCAGTCGACCGCGTTCGAGGCGGCGCGCAGCTACCTCATGATCGCTCTCGACCTCCTCGGGCCTGGAGGATGGTCCGCCCAGCACGAGCTCATGAGCAAGGTCGTCGAGCTTCTCATCGAGGTCGAGTACAGCCTGACGTGCGTCCACCTCTCGCCCTGCTTCCCCTCCGTGGAGCCGCACTGACCTCGTCTCCCCGCCGCCCGCAGCGACTACGCGGCGGCGCAGCAGTTCGTCCGCCAGTACCTCGCGCACTCGAAGAACAACGTCGACAAGCTGCGCGTGTACGCGCGCTCGATCCGCTGCGCGACGGCGACGGGCGACTCGAGCGGCGCCATCGAGATCGGGCGCGAGGGCCTCGCCATGGTCGGCATCACGCTCCCGAGCACTACAGCAGACGCCGAGGCCAAGGTCGATGCGACGCGCAAGCAGCTCGCCCTGGGCAGCGACACCATCGAGGTGCGTCCCCTCCTTCTCTCGCCCTCTATCAGCCGAGCGTCCCCCTGACGGACCTCCTCTTCTTCCTTCGTGCAGGCCCTCGCCTCGGCGCCTCTCATGACGGATCCAGTCGCTGCAGGCTGTCAGGCCATCCTCGCCGCGCTCGTCCCGCCCATCTACTTCGTCCGCATCGACCTCCTCGGCGCGCTCTCGTCCCTCTCGCTCGAGCTCTCGGTCGCGCACGGGCTCAGCGACGCCGGCGCGCTCCTCTTCACCCTGCACGCCATCCTCGTCCGCGACCTGTTCCACCAGCCCGCCGAGGCCTTTGCCTACGGCAAGACGGCGATCGCCTACTTCGAGAAGAACGGCGGCAGCCCGCTCGCGTGCCCAACCTACAAGGTCTACTCGTCGCACGTCGCCGTGTGGGCTATGCCGCTCCAGGACGTCTTTCCGACCTTTCGCAAGTCGATCGCCTACGGTGCGTCCTCTCCCTGCGTCTCTCGGTCGTCGTCCTCCGCCGCTCGACCTTCCTAACTTGCCCTTGCTCGCCCGCAGGCATCGAGTATCGCGACGCCGAGTACCTCGGCTTCGGCTGTGGCGAGCTGTGCTCGTACTCGCTCCTCGCCGGCGTCTCGCTCACCGAGATCGGCAGCAACATCGAGCGCTACGCCGTCCTCGTCCGCAAGTTCCGCAACGAGTTGAGCACGACCTACATCGGCCTCGTGCAGCAGGCCGTCCTCTGCCTCCTCGGGCGCGCCGCCGACCCAGCCGAGCTCGACGGCGAGGCGTACAGCATCGCCGACTACCACATGTGCCGCGAGCGAGGCTGTGCGTGCCGTCGACCCCATCCGCTCTCCCGAACGCTCGCTGACTCTCCTCCTCACTCCTCCTTCCGCAGACGTCCTCACCCTCCTCGAGTTCCACATGCTCCGCCTCATGATCGCTGTCTTCTTCGGCGACTCGGTCCGGGCCAAGGAGTCGCGCGACCTCGGCAGGGAGAGCCTGAGCGGCGTGCGTCCCCTTCCTCTCGCTCTTCCCTCCCCCTCACAGCCCCATGACGCTTCACTGACTCGGTCTCTACATCTTGCAGGCACAAGGTCTCGTCTACACCGTCTTCTTCCAGGTCTTCGCCGCCGTCTCGCTGTACGACGAGTTCGACTCGATCACGCCCGACGAGCGCGACCACCTCGTCAGCGCGCACAAGCTCCTCGACGACCTCGCCGTCAGCCAGCCCGACAACTTCCTCCCGCTCAAGCTCTGGCTCGATGCCGAGCGAGCCCGGGCGACGAGCGCCGCCGTCGACGCCGTCCCGGCGTACGACCTCGCGATCGAGGCCGCCACAGGTCGTCGCGCCATCCACCTCGCCGCCTGCATGAACGAGCGCGCCGCTGCATGTCTTCCGAGCGCCAAGTTGAGAGCCGGGTGCGTCGCCGCTCGCTCTGCTCGTCCTGAAGCTTCTGACCGTCCCCACTGACGTGCGTCCTCCCACAGGTACCTCATCGAGGCGCACGCTCTCTGGACGGCCTGGGGCTGCGTGCCCAAGACCGCCAAGATGGAAGCCGACCACCTGCACCTCTTCCCCTTCAAGCCCTCGCCGACGCAGCGCCTCGTCCCGACCCCGACCCCGACACCGCCTCTTCCTCCTCCCGGCGCCTTCGGCTCCGACTACATGCAGGGCCGCCCTCCCTCGAACGAGACGACCGAGCACACGTCCCCCTCGTCGACGGGCGGCAAGACCGACGAGCCTGCGCCGGTCCCGAGCTGGACGAGCCAGCCGGCGAACGGCAGCGCGACCCGGCTCCAGTCGCAGGGCTCGCACGGCTCGCACTCGGAAAACCACGACGTCGACATGGTCAGCCAGTCGCGCAGCATGGAGCACGCCGACGTCTACGGCCGCTCTCACCTCGCAACCGAGCTCGACCTGCGCACCGTCGTCACCGCCTCGAGCGTCATCTCGGGCGAGCTCTCCGTCGACAGGTGCGTCCCTCCTCTCTTGCCTTCTGCTACACGTGCTCGGCATTGACGTCCTGATCCATCGCTCGCAGCGTCGTCTCCAAGCTCCTCAACCTGTGCCTGCGCACGGCCGGCGCCGAGATCTGCCTGCTCGTCCTCGACAAGGGCGGCACGCTCTGCGCCGAGGCCATCGCTCGCTCCGACTCGAGCGACGTTCAACACCTTCGTCGCACCGACGCCATCGACGTCCAGCCTGAGCGTTGTGAGCACCGCCTCGCTCTGTCGCTCGCCGCTCGGACCCCTTGCCTCGAACGAGCTGACTCGTCTTCTCCTCGCCCTCTCGCCGCTCCCAGATCCCTGTTCGGTCATCAACTACGTCGCGCGGTCTAAGGAGATGGTCGTCAACACGCTCGACACGCTCGGCGAGGCCATGATCGACCCGTACCTCCAGATCCGCCGGCCAAAGTCGATGCTCTGCCTCTCGCTCGCGAGCCAGCAGCGCGTCATAGGCGTCCTCTACATGGAGAGCGGCCAGATGGAGAACGCCTTTGTGAGCACGCCTCGTCTCGCTCGCCGCTCGAGCGCCGATGCTGATGATGAACCTGTGCTCGCAGACGCCCGACCGGCTCGAGATCCTGTCGCTCATCAGCGGCCAAGCCGCAGCGACCATCGAGAAGGCGCGCCTCGTCCAGGACCTCAAGAAGATGAACCAGGATGTGCGTCCCTGCAGCCTGTCTCTGCAGCCGTCGTGAGCGACGAGCTGACGCGCCCTTCCCTCCTGCAGCTCCAAAACTCGCAGGGCGCGCTCGAGGCGTCCAACCGCAACCTCGAGACCAAGGTCGCCGACCGCACGATCGAGCTTCGTCAAAAGGCTGCGCTCCTGCAGGCCGAGGTCGCCGAGAAGGAGCGAGCGCAAGCCGAAATGCGCCAGGCCAAGGAGGTGGCCGAGAGCGCGACCGAGATGAAGTCGCAGTTCCTCGGTGCGCTCACTCTCTCTCGTCCTCGTCAGCAGTAGCTCGAGCCTCGCTGATGCCTTGCTCCTGCAGCCAACATGTCGCACGAGATCCGGACACCGTTCAACGCCGTCGTCGCCCTCTCGTCGCTCCTCCTCGACACGCAGCTCACGCCCGTCCAGACCGACTATGTGCGTCCCCTCTTGCTCCCTCGTCTCTCACAGGAAGGTACTGACGTCTCGCTCGTGCAGGTCGAGACGATTAAGAACTCGTCGCAGGAGCTCCTCGTCGTCATCAACGACATCCTCGACTACTCCAAGATCGAGCTCGACCACCTCGAGCTCACGTCCGAGGCCGTCCAGCTGCGCTCGGTCCTCGAGTCTTCGATGGACATGGTCGCCGAGCGGGCCGCCACCAAGTCGGTCGAGCTCGCGCTCGTCATCGAGGAGGGCGACATCTACGTGGAGGGCGACCTTGCTCGGCTGCGCCAGATCGTCGTCAACCTCCTGTCGAACGCCGTCAAGTTCGTCCAGGAGGGCGAGATCGTCGTCACGGCGTCGTCGGAGCCGGCGGGCGTCGACGAGGAGGGCCGACCTCGCCGCCTGTGCAAGATCAGCGTCCAGGACACGGGTGCGTGCTTCACTTCCTCTCCTGGCTCTTTCGCCGGCTCTCGCGCCTCGCACGCTCGGCTCACCATACTTGCACTGCGCTCGCAGGTATCGGCATCGCCAAGGAGAACTTCGGGCGCCTGTTCCGGTGCGTCCTCCCCTCCCTCGCCGCCTCGCGCTCGGACCGCTCGCGCCCGTACTCACCTTCGCCTCCTCGCCCGCAGCGTCTTCTCGCAGGCCGAGGGCGCCGAGACGTCTCGCAACTTCGGCGGCACCGGGCTCGGTCTCGCCATCAGCCGCAAGCTCGCTCGGCTCATGGGCGGCGACCTCACGGTCGAATCCGAGCTCGGCAAGGGCTCGACGTTCGCCGTCACCTGGCACGCTCGGGCCCTCGATCCTCCTCGGCAGGACCCCTACCTCCCGTCCGAGAACCGCGACCTGGCCGGCAAGCGCGTCCTCGTCGTCGACGTCAACAGGACGAGCCGGCTCGTCCTCACCCAGCTCCTCACTTCGTTCGGCCTTCGTCCTCGTGCGCCCGACGACGTCAGTGACGCCTTCGCCATGGCGACCGACGCCGCCGAGAAGCGGCAGGCGTTCGACCTCATCATCGTCGACGCGTTCCTTCCCTCGTTCGGCGCCCAGATCCTCCTCCGCCGCTTGCGCCAGAAGGGCCTCGACTCGCCCGCCATCGCTCTCACCCGCATGGGCTCGCCGATCTACGAGGAGATGCGCCAGCTCGACTGCAAGTTCCTCATCAAGCCGATTAAGCGCAACCGGCTCCACCACACGCTGCGCCTCGTCTTCCCCGCCGGCGAGTCGTCCCGAGTCGCCTCGCCCGCACCTGCGAGTCCCGCCTTCCCGACCAACCTCGCGACTCGCAACCCGCTCGCTATCCTCGTCGCCGAGGACAACCCGATCAAGTGCGTCCTGGCCCTCTCTCCTCCTCCTCTTCCTCCCTCGCCCGTCTCGTCTCTGACGCCGAGCTCGTCAACCCTGCAGCGTCAAGGTCATCAGCCACCTCCTCAAGCGCATGGGCTACAGCTGCGACCTCGCCGAGGACGGGCTCGTCGCCGTCGAGAAGGCGTCGCGCAAGCGCTATGACCTCATCCTGTGCGTCCTCGCCCTCTCGCTGCTCTCGCTCCTCTCGCGTCTCGAGCTGACGCCTGGGCGTTCCTGCAGCATGGACCTCAACATGCCTCGGATGGACGGCCTCACGGCGACGGCCGAGATCCTCAAGCTCATGCCCGACCCGGACCATCGGTGCGTCTGCGCTCGAGCCTCTCTTGCCGCCCTGCCTCGCTGACGCCTCGCCTCTCGCTTCGCAACAGCCCCTCGATCGTGTGCCTCACCGCCAACGCCATGGCCGAGGACCGGATCCGCTGTCTCGAAGCCGGCGCCGAGTGCGTCCTCGTCCCTCTCTCCTCTCTCGCTTTTGCTCGTCGGCGCTCTCGTGCTGACCTTCCTCCTTCTACAGCGGCTACGTCTCGAAGCCCATCCTCGTCCCCGAGCTCGTCAACGCGCTCAACGCCGCCGGGTCCCGCCGCGCCGCGTCGTACGGCCCGGCGCCTCCCCCTCCTCCGCCCTCGAGTTCCGGCCCGGCCTTCCCCTTCGAGCTCGAGCTCCCGACCTCTCGCCTCGGGCGCGCGAGCCGCAAGAACTCGAGCGTGTCGAGCCGCAGCACGAGCTCGCAGGGCAAGCGCAGCGGCGCGAGCAGCGTCAGCCCCGAGCCGCAGGGCATCACGACGAGCGCAAAGGTGAGCCCGACGGCGGGCTTCCCCTTCCCGAGCGCCGGGACGCCGCCTGTCCTCGGCGGCGGCGGGACAGGGCTCGGCGGCGGCGCGACGTCGCCGGCCAAGGTGAGCCCGACGCCCGTCTTCACGCCGCCGACGCCCGGCGGCATGACGGTCGCGCTCGCGGCGGCGGCGGCGGCGAACAGCGCGGCGAACCGGCCCGGGTCGTCGACCGAGGCGGCTGCTGCAGCGGCGGCGGCGGCCGTGCTCAAGGCGCCCTTGTCGCCGACGCAGCGCTCGCCCGATCAGCTTCCAGGCGCTCGAGCCTCGAGCGCGCCTTAGTTTTCCTCTGTCGCATACTTGGCTCTCGCGCTCCTTTCTCTCTCTATCAGTCATGTTGTGAGCATCCTTGGCGTAGCATCCTTTCTTTCTCTCGGTCTGTAACAGACGCCGGCGCGCGCTCGAACCTCGTCTCGTACTCTGTTGGTGACATTTCTGCGCCGTCTCGCTCGTGCTATACAAAGAGAGCTCCCCCTCTCGCGCCTCGCTCGACGCCCGCTTGAGCTCAAGCGTACCCTGCCGGC
>ERZ794949.531-NODE-531-length-11817-cov-2.802330_pt1 | contig 11817 bp, 8 predicted proteins | sample MGYA00511363_ERZ794949 | MGnify/ENA primary metagenome ERZ794949 (study PRJEB30137, sample SAMN04331402) | food metagenome | isolation source: T1 must sample point D1 replicate B | place: Australia: South Australia ...
GCGAGCTTCTTGTCCGGGTGCGCCTGGATCGACAGCGCCTTGCGGATGGCGAGGACCTGCGAGCGCGCGACGTCGAGTAGGTCAGCGTCTCGAGGCTGTCGGCGCAGAAGTGACAGCAGAGGAGAGGCGAGAGGACGGACCGGAAGAGCAGGAGGCAGACGGTCGCCGGCAGAGCTGCGCACGACCTCGCTGCCGAGAACTCTGCCAGCGCCCCAGAGTCCTTGATGAGGTCGTCGTCGGTCTCGCCGAACGAGTTGGGCGCCGTGATGCGCGGCGGGCGGGTGCTCATCCCGAGCTGCGGTGGACGAAACGACGCGAGGTCAGCGACTCGGCTCGCGAGAGGGCGCAGAACAGGTGGAGTGGAGCGAGGCAGCGCACCTCGTTGTATGAGTTGTCGACATGGTGCAAGAGAAGCTGGCGGAGCTGTATACCGAGCGCAAGGCCTCGGCGCCGTCCTGCCCAGGGGAGCGAGGTGGGAGCGGGGAGGAGAGGGTGGGCAAGGTCAGCTCGGGTCCAGGAGAGCACACAGACGCGTACAGAGTACAGAGTAGGCGCACGCACCTCGTCAAGCTTGCGCCGCTGCCCTGCGCGAGGGAGGACGAGAAGGGTCGAGGATCAGCTGCGAGCCGGCGGGGCGACGAGGGCGGCGAGGCCACGGCGTGAGGGCGACAAAGGGCAGGACGCACATGCTGCAGAGGACCCGTTGAAAGAGCTGGCAGTCGACCTGGCAAGCTCGGCGCGATGAGAGAGTGGGGCGAGACGCAGAGAGCCGAGTCGGCTCGACGACGACGACGAGCAAGCTCTCGGGCACGCTCTCGCTCGGCCACTGAGAGGGCACGGGTAGTTATAACATCAACAAAAGGGGGAGGGGCGGGAGCACTGCAAGGACTACGTAGCGAAGAAGGGGAAGATTCAAAAGAGGGAGGGAGAGGGGAGCGCTGCTGAAGCTAGACCCACAGCTCGACGTCGAGGAGGTCGCGCTTGTCGATCTGAAGGACCATCTTCTTGCGCAGGCTGCGAGCGTGTCGAAGGCGTCGATCAGCGACTCGTTTCGACGAGGTCGAGGCGCAGGAGAAGCGAGAGCGGCGACGCGACGCACTAAGGCATGTTCTGCTGCGAGCAGGTCGCGCTTGTCGACCTGCAGGACCATCTTCTGGCGCAGGCTGCGAGCGTGCCGAAGGCGTCGCTCAGCGACTCGTCTCGACGAGGTCGAGGCGCAGGAGAAGCGAGAGCGGCAACGCGACGCACTAGGGCATGTTCCTCTGCGAGAAGTCGAAGAAGTCGACCTCGCGCGAAAGCGACTCCATGAACATGCACTGCAGAGCGTCGAGAGGCAGAGCATCAGCGAGGATGCGCGCGACGAGGAGGGAGAGCGAGCAGAGGGAGTGGACGCACCGTGAAGACGCCGCAGTCGCTCGCGTTCTCCTGCTGCGGGACGTCCTGCGCGCAGAGGAACATGCCTTATCAGTCTCGTCGAATGCAGCCGGCAAGCGAAGGAGACCGAGAGCTGGACCGAGGGCGCACCTGTGATACCGACGCCGATGAAGTTGACGAGCTCGTCGTTGAGCCACGAGCCGCTCTTGAGGAGCTTGAGGTCCTTGAGCGACGCGGCCGCGCCGGGCACGGTCGACTCGTAGCCCGGCGTGTCGAGGATGGCCTTGTAGCGCGCGACGTCGCACTCGGTGGCTGGCGAGGGCGAGGGCGACGAGGCGGGCCGAGAGGAGAGGGCGGGGAGAGGAGGGCGACGAGGTCAGCTCGCGGCGACGAGGGCATGGAGCGCGGCGAGAAGGGGCGCACGAGATGTAGATAAGGACTCGGTACTGGTGAGGAGAGTAGCGCTGGCTCTGGTGGAGAGAGCCGGGCGGTGAGGAGAGAGACCCGTCGTCGTCGTCCTCGTCAGCTTCAGCGAGCGAGGCTCTGGTCGTCGTCGTCCTCACCCCGCTCCCTCGCCTCAGCCAGCCGCGAACACCAGTCTACTGTGAGCCTTGTGTCCTCTAGCCCTCACTGGTTGAGCCAGGCCCCCCGCGGTGCGAGTGGGCTCGACGTCGACCTCGTCGTCGGCCCTCTCGGATCCTCGTGCGGCGACCCAGCGCGAGCGCAGCCACTGACGGGTCCCTTTGCCTGCCTGCAGTCTGCACAACACTCTTCGCAAGCCACTCAGCCCCCGCCCTCTCCACCACAGCATGCGTGCGTTCTCCACCTCGTCCTCCTCGCCCGTCCCCGACTTCATCTCCCCGGCTGACCCTCTCTCTCCCTCCTGCACCCGCGCAGCCCTTCTCAGCTACATCGCCGGCTTCTCCGCCCTCGGCTTCGGCGTCCGCTGCTACCAGCTCGCCATCCTCAGGCGCAACATCTTCGACAGTGCGCCCCGCCTCCTCCTTCCTCCTCCTCGTCGTCCTTCGGCCCACACCGCTCACCTCTCTCCCCCTCGCCAGACCTCGGCGGCCACGCCCTCTCGACCGCCGCGTTCGCCGGCATCGGCTACTACGCCTACAACGCAGAGTGCGTCCTCTCTCGCTCTCTCTCTCTCACTCGCCGTTCCTCGACTCCTCGCAGACCGGGACTGACTCTCCTTCGTTGCCCCCTTCGCAGGCAGTACCAGCGCGAGATCATCGCCGACAAGAAGGAGCAGCTCCTGCGCATGCGGGAAAAGGACGAGACGCTCCTCTCGAGCGCGTCGGGCCGCGTCTCGGCGTCGTCGCACCACTGAGCCGGACCCGTCGAGCGGGGGCGAGAGGGAAAGAGTCGGTCCGGGCGCGTGTAGAAGAGTGCAACGGGTTTCTCTGTGCTTCCTTCTGCTCTCGAGAGCCTTTCGCTCGAGCTCGTGGGCTCGGTCGCTCGAGAGGAAACCAGCTGTCGTTCCTCGTCCTCCTCGCCCGGCTCTACTTCCTCAGCCCGAGCACCCGCGCGAGCCTCCCTCCGTGCGTCTTGTCCCCTGCAGCACCGGCCACCCCGCTCGCCTCGCTCCCGCGCCGCGCATGGTGCTCCTTCCTCAGCTTGTGCCCTCCCCTCGCCCGCTCGCGCTCCCTCTCGCGCTCGCGCTCGCGCAGGTCGTGCACCACCGCCTCGGCGACATCGAAGCTCGACCGGCCCGACGAGCCCGTGCCCGTGCCCGTGCCCGAGGCCCACTCGGTGCTCGAGCGCCCGAGCGCCGGCCCGCTCGCGCTGCGCTGCCCGGGCTGGGCGCCCGGCGGGAGGAGGAGCCCGAGCGGCGCTGGGTCCGCTCCTGCGCCTGCGCCTGCGCCAACGGGGTGCGCGGGCGTTTGAGCCTGCGCAGCTGACGAGAGCGACGGCGCATGGGCGTGCGAGCGCGACTTGCGCACGAGCTTGTTGTGCGCGTGCGAGGGCGAGGGCGAGTGGGTCGGCGGCGGCGAGCTGGGCGGGGGAGAGTGCGGCGGCGAGAGGGACGAAAGCTGCTCGAGAGGAAGGGGAGGGTGAGGCGGTGCGGTCGAGGTGGTGGGCGAAGAGGGTCCGAGCGAGGGAGGTGCGGCCGGGCTCGGCGGCGCGTAGTGCGCGACGACGGGCGACGCGGCGTACGCTCCCGGCTGCGCGCTCTGGTACACGGCCGGCGAGAGCGAGCCGGCAGGGCGCCTCGCCCAGCCCGGCGTGGGCGAGGCGGGCGTTGGCGTCGCCGTCTGGACCGACTCGGGCGTCGCGTGCTGCGGCGGCCCGGCGCTCGAGTAGCCCGATGCCGGCGACGGCGCGACGTCCCGAATCGGCGACGACATGGGCGCCGCGCTCGTCGCGACCGAGCCGAGCGACGTGCTCGACGCCCGGCTGCTGAACCGGCGGAACATGGTCGGCGACAGCTTGGGCGTCGCAGGTCGGCTCGCGGCGACCGACGCAGGCGAGGGGAGAGGGGAAGGCTGCGGCGACGTCGTGTTCGGGTAGAGCGAGCTCGGCGTGTGCGGCTCGCTCGGCGTGTCGGGCGTCGCGAGGGGCGCCTGGCGCCGGAACGCGCTCGCGCCGGCCTGCGGCGTCGGCGGGATGGGCGCACCGAGCCGAGGGAGGCCGTTCGGGTTGGCGAGCTGCGTGAGGCCGAGGCCGAACGAGTTCGGGTCGGGCGAGGCGACGAAGCTCGACGAGGCGGACCGCTCGCCGTCGTCGTCGTCCTGCGCGCCCGGCGACGGCATGGGCGGGAGCGCGATCGAGAGCATCGAGTGCGAGCCGGTGCGCTTGGCGCGCAGCGTCTGCGAGTGGGCGCGCGACTTGTTGCGGCGGGCGGCGCGGTCGTCGGCCTTGGCCTGCTCGGCGCGTTGGCGGATGAGCTGCAATAGGTCTCAGAGTCAGCGACTCGGACTCGAGAGCGCGAGCTAGAGGCGAGGGAGAGGCTTGACGCACGGTCTCGAGGTCCTTGAGCACGCCGAAGCTGTAGGCGAACTCGGCGGGCGAGAAGCCGTCGGCGTTGCGCATGTCGGCGTCGCACCCGCGGTCGAGGAGCAGCTTGATGATCTGCGAGCACACGTTCTCGAGTCAGCGGGTGCGTTCTCGAGGAGGAGGAGAGCGCGCAGGCGACGTACCGAGACGTGTCCCCAGCTCGCAGCAAAGTGGAGCGGCGAGTTGCCCTCGAGGTCGGGCGCGTCCACGTCGCTGCCGGCGTCGATGAGGAGGTGGGCGGCGTCGAGCTCGCCCTTCATGGCGGCGACGTGGAGGGGCGTCATGCCGCGCGAGTTGACCCAGGAGAGGACGAAGGGGAGGCGGTCGAGGTAGGCGTCGAGGATGGCGACATGGCCGTGTGCGGCGGCGACGTGGAGGACCGTGTCGCCGAGGACGTCCTGTCGAGTGGGTTCTGGGTCAGCTCGCGATGCGGAGAGCGCGGCGCAAGGGAGAGGAGAGGTGAGAGGAGAGCGCACCCTCGAGACCTCGGCTTGGTCGACGCCCTCGTCGAGGAGCCAGCGGACGAGGTCGAGGCGGCCTTTGCCCGCGGCGAGGTGGAGCGAGGTGGCGCGGGTCTGCGGGTCCGTGTTGCGGTAGCGGACGTGGCCATCGGTCGGGACGCGGTCGGCGAGGCGGACGAGGAACTCGAGCGAGGGCGACGAGGGCCCGCACGAGGCGAGGGCTCTGCGGAGCCTAGTGGCGGGGGCAGCACGCAGGCGAGCCGGTGAGCGGGGAGCGCAGCCCCACCGGCGAGCGATGAGGACGACGACGACGACGGCGACTCGGAGTTTCGCTGTCGCTCTCTCGAAGCGTCGCTCGCCGTTGGGGCAGTGTGCAGTAGAAGTCACTGCGAGCACCCTCCAGCCCTTGCCCAGCCAGCAGAGGAGGCGAGATCGGACCACGGTCTCATCGCCTCGAGCCGCTCGCCCGGCGACGACTGTTTTGGCCCCGCCTCTCGCCCTCTTCGCCCTCGACTGACTACACGCCCGCTCAAGGTCTCGACAAGCCTCAGCCCAGGACAGCCTCGACGCACCCCGGCCAGCAGCAGGTGCGCTTGGCTCGCTGCCTCTCGCCTCCTCTCGCTCCTCGTCCGATCGCTCGCTCACCTCTCTCCTCCCTCCTCTCACAGCTCGCGACCCTCGTCCAGGCCCCGCCACTCGACTCGCCCCTCCTCCTCGCCGCGCACCACCGCCATGCAGTACGCGCGCGAGAGCCCCTACCCCGAGGCCGGCTACGTCCAGCCCAGCCAGCCTCCGCCCGCCTCGCACCCGCCCGCCATGCAGCACGCCCCCAACTACGGCTACGGCGGCGGCAGCGGCTTTGCTCCTCCCCAAGGGCAGCCGCCCTCGAACCAGTACGGCGGCGGCGGCGGCGGGTACGAGCCGCAGGGCCAGCAGCAGTATGGCGGCGGCGGGTATGCCCCGCCGCAGCAGCAGGGCCAGTACGGCGGCGGCGGTCAGGCGCAGCAGTACTACCACGAGGCGCAGCAGCCGGCCGGCCAGCACAAGTACAACGCGCCGCCGCCCCCTCAGCAGCAGCAGCAGGTCGGCCTCGAGGGCAAGTTCGACGACGCCGCCAAGCCCAAGTGGAACGACCTCATTTTCGCCCTCCTCTTCCTCGCCCAGCTCGGCGCCTTCATCGCCATCGCCGTCATCTCGCTGCGCGCCCTGCCCGCCTCGGAGGACGGCGGCGGCCTCGGCAACTCGAACGGGTCGTCGGTCACGCTCAACGCGTCCATGGCCTGGCTCCTGTCCATCATCTGCGGCGCCGGCCTCGCCTTCTCGGTCCTCCTCCTCATCCTCGTGCGCGCCTTCACCAAGGTCATCCTCGAGATATCGCTCTTCCTCGCCGTCGCCATGTCGGTCGCCTACGCCGTCTATCTGTGGATCCAGCGGTACTGGTCGGGCGCCATCATCTTCACCGTCTTCGCCGTCCTGTCTCTCCTCGCCTACCCGGGCATGCGGCGCCGGATCCCGCTCTCCAAGCAGCTCCTCATCTTCGTCCTCGCCATCGCCAAGGCGCACCCGTCGGTCTACGTCATTGCGCTCGCCGGCACGGTCCTCGTCACGCTCTACTCGGTCTTCTGGAGCATCAGCGTCGTCGCCATCTACCAGAAGTGGGACCCGAGCGCCGAGGGGTCGGGCACGAGCGGCGGGCAGAGCAGCTCGGGCGCGCTGATCGGCCTGATGGTCTTCGCCGTGTTCAACTACTACGTGCGTCCCTCTCTCTCCTCCTGTGCGCTCGACGAGCTAGTCGAGCAGCACTGACGGCCCTTCCCCGCAGTACACGACCCAGTTCCTCACCAACCTGTTCCTCACGACCGAGGCCGGCATCTTCGGCGCCCAGTGCGTCCCTCTCTCCCCTCTCTCTCGAGCCGTCGATGACGACGAGCTGACTCGCGTACGCGTGCAGCTACTACGGCGGCGCCGAGGCCAAGGGAGTCTCGTGGGGCGCGTTCAAGCGCGCCTCGACCTACTCGTGCGTGTCCCTCTCTCCCTCTCTCTCTTCCGCCTTGAGCACCGAGCTGACGCACTTCCTGCTACAGGTTCGGCTCGATCGCCTTTGGCTCGCTCATCGTCGCCCTCCTCGGTCCGTCCTCCTCGCTCGAGCCGCCGCCGCCCGACCCGGATCGCTGACTCGCTGCTCACGCCCTGCAGACCTCCTGCGCGCCTTCTTCCAGCTCCTGCGCTCGTACGAGTCGAGCGAGGGCAATATGATCGGCGCGGCGATCGCCTGCTGCGCCCAGTGCTGCGTCGGCATCATCTCGAACCTCGTCGAGTAGTGCGTCGTCTCTCCCCGTCTCGGCCGTCGCTCTCGTCCTCTCGCCTCGCGCACTCACTGACGCTCTCTCCTCTGTGCGCAGCTTCAACCGCTACGCCTAGTGCGCCGTTCTATCTCTCCCTTTGCAGCTGCGTGCGCGCACGACTCGCTGACCCTCTCCTTCTTGCCCGCGCCCGCAGCATCCAGATCGCCCTGTACGGCAAGCCCTACATCGCCGCCGCCAAGGACACCTGGCGCTTGTTCCGGGACCGCGGCATCACGGCCCTGATCAACGAGTGCGTCGCGCTCTCTCTCGCTCGGACCCTCCCTCTCCCACCTCGTCCCTCTCCCTCCTCCCTCACTCTCCCTCCGACCTTTTCTCTTCCCCTCTCCTTCCTCGCACTCTCCTCCCTCCTTCGAGGCAAGAGCGCACGCTGACTGACTCTCGACCTGCAGCTGCCTCGTCAACAACATGTGCGCCGTCCCTCCTCGCGCAAGCCTCACGGCCGGCTCGCGCTGCGTGCTGACCCTCCTCTCGACGCTCGCAGCTGGACCTTCGGCAGCTACGCTGTCGGCGGCCTGTGCTCGATCATCGCCTTCGCCTACGTGAGACCGCCTGCTCCTCCTCCCCCTCGCACGACCTCTCCTCGAGCCTTGAGCTGACTCGTCCGCTTCGTCCGTCTGCAGCTTCAGACGGTTCAGCCGTCCTACATCGAGGGCAATTCGGGCCTCAAGGCGGTCGTCATGGGCTACGTGCGTCCGCTCCCTCCCTCTCTCGACCCTCCTCGCCGACCAGATCTGACTCTGCCCGCGCAGTCGTTCATCACGGGCTTCTTCATCTGCCATTCACTCGGCTACGGCGCCATCTCGTCGGGCGTCAGCACCATCCTTGTCGGTCTCGCAGAGGTGCGCTGTCGTTTCTCCTCTTCACCTCGCGCCCATCCTCCTGCTCGACCGTCCCGGTCCCCTCCCTCGCTCGTCTTCGCTCGTCTTCGCCTCGCCCCTCGCAACTGTACGAGGACGCTGCCTAGTTGCGCCGCCGAGACTGAGCAGCACCCGAGCGAGCCGACCCGTGCTGACGCCGACCCTCTTCTGCCCCTGCAGGACCCCGAGGTGCTCGCCATCCGCGACCCGGTCCTCTTCGAGCTCATCCGCCAGACCTACCCGCAGGTCGTCACGTCGGTCTAGATCCGCCTCGACGACGCGTTCGGCGCTCGCGAGAACTCGAGGAGGTCGAGGAGGAGGTCGAGGAGGACCGACCGCACGGACGGTCAAGATACCCCTTCTAGACGGCAGGGGCTCGTCCTACTCGAGCTCGTAATCCATCATGTGCATGCGCTCGCTGTCGAGGACGTGCTCGTTGTCGCTGCGAGCTCGAGAAGGTCTGAAAGGCGAGCAAGGGGTTCGAGCGGTCTCTTCCCTCGCCGGTCGGCGTCCGCTCTTCGACGACTGCTTCGCTCGATTGAAGGCTCTACTGTGCTCATGCTGCTCGAGAGCTGGAGAGCCGCGAAGGTCCTGCTTTCACGCGCAAGCTGTGAGACCTTCCGCTCTCCCCACACCGAGGAGGTGACGCTCGTCGCCCTCGCAGGCTGCGGCCCTCTCTCCCACCGCCCACTCGCCTCGAACCGCCCGAGCTGCAGTGATGTCCAGCAAAGACAGCGTGCAGCTGTCGCTCAAGCGCGCCGCACCCGACCAGCGCCTCTCGGTCGGCCTCGTCGTGCGCTGGCTCGCCTTCCTCTGGCTGGAACTGTGTGCGTCCCTCTTCCTCGCTCCCCTCGCGCGCCCTCGCAGAGCACGGCTGACCACAGTACTCCACCCAGTGCAGTCTTCATCCTCCCGACCCGCCTCTTCCTCGAGGTCGTCGCCTTTCGCTGGTTCTCGCCCGTCGTCCACCACGTCGGCCGCCCGCTCCTCGCCCACTTCTTCATCAAGCTCGTCCAGTTCAACGTGACGCGCAGCGTGCCGGCCCAGATCCGCATCCTCGTCAATGGCACGCGCTCGTACGCCCTCGCGCACGCGACGCCGGCGTTCCTCAAGGCGGGCAAGGGCTGGGCGCACAAGGTCCAGGTCAACGGCACCGAGGGCTGGTGGATCGCCGACCCGCAGCTTGACAAGAGCAAGGCCGACGTCTGCGTCTTCTTCATCCACGGCGGCGCGTTCCTGTGCGTCCCTGCCGCTCGAGCTCCCCCTCCACCCTTTCCTCGGCTGACCTCTCGCTCCCCCTCGCGCGCAGCTTCGACTCGGGCGCCAACTCGCACGAGTTCTTCCTCTCGGTCATCCACGACATCAAGGACAAGCATGGTCTCAACGCCTCGGTCTTCGCGCTCGACTACAGTGCGTCCTCGAGCTCCTCGTCGTCCGGGTCGCCCAAGAGCTGCGTGCTGACTTGTCTCTCCTCCTCGCAGAGCTCCCGCCCGAGTTCAGCTACCCTTCCCAGCTCATCGAGGCGCTCGCCGGCTACCACTACCTCGTCAACGACGTCGGCATCCCCGAGAGCAAGGTCATCATCGCGGGCGACTCGGCCGGCGGCAACCTCGCCGAGGCGCTCCTCCTGCACCTCGCTCGCCCCGCCGACAACGTCAGCGTCCCCGAGCAGCTCGGTCCGACGCCCAAGCAGCCCGGAGTGCGTCCCTTCCCCCTCCTCCTGTCCGACTCGTCGCGGCTCGACATGCTGACGCTGCGCTCGTCCCTCGTCCGCAGGGCGTCTGCCTCGTGTCGCCGTACCACAACCTGTACTCGGCGTCGCACTCGCTCAAGACGAACGGCACGTTCGACCTCCTCGACTCGACCCTCGCCGCTCGCGCCGCCTTCAGCTACATCGGCGCCGCCGACCAGCTCCCGGCGTCGTACCAGTTCAAGATGCCGAGCCTCAACCCGCTCTACCTCGTCGCGTCGCCGCAGCGCAACCTTCCGCACCCGGCCGAGCACCTCGCCGGCGTGTACGGCTTCTCGGACATCAAGGGGATCGAGCTCTTCAAGAGCCCGTACGTCAACCCGGCCGTGCAGCGCGACGCGAGCTGGTGGAAGGAGGCCATGCCGGGTGGAGGGAGGACCATGGTGACCTGGGGCGGCATCGAGATCCTCGCCGACGACTGCGAGGAGCTCTACAGCCAGCTCGAGAATGTGCGTCCTCGTCTCCCTCGCTCCCTCCCGGCCTTTGTCCGAACGAGCGCTGACTATGGCTACCTTTGCCCGCAGGCCGGTGTCGAGCCCGCCAAGCTGTACAAGGAGCTCGGCATCCACGACTGGGTCCTGCACGACTGGGTGCGTCTCGCCCTCTCGCCCTCTCTGCTCGCTCGCGCACGAGCCTCGACTGACTCCGGTTCGCGCGCAGTTCCTCCCGCTCTCGTGGCGCACCAAGACCAAGGGCGCCGAGGGCAGCTTCTACTACGGCCGCGACCGCGTCGTCGACCTGCTCAACCTCGTTGCGTCGTCGGCCAAGTCGGCGTCGTCGGCGAGCCAGCGCAAGGCGCTCGCGTCGGCGCACGTCCCCTCGTCGCAGAAGGCCAAGGCGACCGCTCGTGCCGACGAGGACGACGACGACGAGTCGACCTCGGTGTCGTCGTCGAAGCAGCAGCAGCAGCAGCAGCAGCAGCAGCAGCAGCAGCAGGCGTTCCTCGACCGCGCCACTGCGCACGAGCCGCCCCCCGCCCAGAGCGACTCGTCGTACGCTCACGTCGCCGCCGACGACTCGCACATCGCGCCGTCTGCGCCCGTCGTCGCCGAGGGCGAGCAGGCCAAGATCGTCTCGGTCGAGGAGCAGAAGGAGCGGGCCGAGCGCGAGCAGGACGCGCACGACCAGGCGCCGACGACGCGCGGGCCGAGCTTTGCGCACGTCGCCGCCGACCACGAGCACGTTGCTCCGAATGCGCCCGTCGTCGCCGAGGGCGAGGGTGCGACCATCGACCGCTCGAGGGCCGGGCACCCGGAGCAGGACCACGAGGAGGAGCCGCAGCCGGCCGCCGCCGCCAAGCACGAGACGCAGACGGCGCAGACCGACTCGGAGTCGGCGTCGTCGCCCGAGGTGCAGCACGCCGAGCTCGACTCGCCTCAGCACGAGCACGAGTCGTCGCACCTTTCGGCCGAGGCGATCGCCTTCAAGCCCGCCCAGCCTCAGCCGGCGCCCAGCGCTTCGTCCAAGGCGACCAAGAAGAAGAAGGCCAGGGCGAAGGCCAAGGCCAAGGCGGCGTCGGCCGCAGCCGCATCGTCGTCGCCGTCGGGTCCTGCGCCCGTCGCTGCGCCCAGCCCGTGGGCCTCGGCGCCCAACGGCGCAGGGTCGTACGCCGCCATCGCCGCGCACGATGACCATGTCGCTCCCAATGCGCCGGTGGTCGCCGAGGGCGAGGGCGACACGATCCACCGGCGCGAGTGAGCGCGGAGGGGCCGGTGCGCTTGAGGAGGGTCCGATCGCCGTCGCCGGCGGCGACCGAGGGCCCGTCGCTTCTCCCATGTGTATAGTCGCAACTAGTTCTCTCGCTCGTCCTCTGCAAAGATAGTCGTTCGTTCCTGCCTTCCGAGCGAGCGAGAGCAAGCTTCGCGACGACCCGCTCATCTCCCTCCTGAGTCGTGCGAGAGCTGCTTTCTGCCGGCCCTGTTCCGCTCGAGCGTGCTCTCTGGACCTCATCGAGTGTGCCCTGAGCGGGGCGAGCAGCGGGGAGGTCTGTGGGCGGCGCCATCGTC
>ERZ794949.532-NODE-532-length-11813-cov-7.045246_pt1 | contig 11813 bp, 12 predicted proteins | sample MGYA00511363_ERZ794949 | MGnify/ENA primary metagenome ERZ794949 (study PRJEB30137, sample SAMN04331402) | food metagenome | isolation source: T1 must sample point D1 replicate B | place: Australia: South Australia ...
CTCTTCTACTCACCTTTTCACTCCCTCCAACTCAATTTCCGCTCTTCTACTCACCTTTTCACTCCCTCCAACTCAATTTCCACTCTTCTACTTACGTAACGGATAACGGGTTCGTGGTTCATATACTTGACGGGATTGTATCATTTTCGACTTCTTCTCCTACTTCTATCCCTTCTCCCAACTTCTTTCCCTACACCTATGGGCTCGCTATCATTTTGTCACTTCGCCCTCGATTCCCCTACCTCTGCTTGTTCTTTCTTGTCTTCTTTATTCTTCGTGTATACGGGTTACGGGTATTTTTATGGGCGCTGACACTGATGTTGTATACTGCTCCCCGCAATCTTACCCGTCTATGTTTCCGAATTATACTGACCTCGACTTTATCACTGAAACATCACCCGATTACCCTTCGCCCTTTCTGATTGTCTGTACACGCCCGCGCCGCTGACTCATCCGCGCGTCTACGTCGCGCTGACATAATACGATCACCTTCTACCTAAACCAAACCATGCTTACCCCGATCTCTACCCCTTCCCTACTCATTATCGCCTAATTCCAATACTGACATGATCAACTCCTGGGCACGCAAAATCATACATGCACTGCTCTCCTTCTGTCGTCTCTGGCTACGTATTCGCTACTATCCACCTCGAATTTGTCCTATCTACATTACGGCCTAACGCATATCCTCATATTACGCCCTTCGACTTTCTTTAACACGGAATCCCCTAAACTGAACACTTGACATTCTCTAACTTCTATCCCCTCTCACTCTTCCCTACCCTCTCTCTCCTCTACCCTGTTCGTCAACCATGCAAATGCATGCACTAACTCGCTGCCACCCTCTTCTCCTACTGCCTCCGACCCCAAAACCCTTACTGTCCCCCCCGCTTGCTCGATATCTACACCTCGTCGCTGCATCCGCCTCTGCCACTCCTCCCACGCTATCGGGTACCCATACTTGATGCCGATCACTACGCCTATCAACACCCCATAATACTGGCAATCCGCGTGCCTTTCCGCCGGCACTCGCCCGTCTGCGCTCCATCGCTGGCATACAACCTTCGGCACGCCGCATTTGTAACACACTACGTTTGCCGCATACTTGATCGATCTTTGCATCCCGCGACGCTCCTCCTCTGCTTGTCGGCTGTGTTCTCGCCCACATCGACTGATGCTGTGTGTGCTGGTCTGATCCCGGCTTCGACACATCACGCAAATCCCCTTCCATCTCTCTAATCTCCGCGCTAACTCTTCATACCACGCCGCCTGTCTTTGCACCTGTCGGATGCGCCTGGCTTGCGGCACCGATCTCTCCCGTGCCTGTCCTGCTACCTCCCTTCTGATGCGCCTCTCCTCTTCCTTGATTGCCTCCACCTCTGCCTCTGCCCCCGTCTCTACGGCCGTCTGCGATTCCGATCGCCGACGGCTTTGCTCTTGACACCAATCGCACCACGACTCGTCTGCTACGCAACGCTGTCGTGTACGGTCGTCGTCCAAATACTCATCGATATCGATCCTTCGACACTGCTGCCGCTCGCGGTCGATATAACGCTTTACCCTGTCGTCACCCAACCCCAACCCGCCCCGAATGATTATTGCTCGGCTCGCCAATCCGTCCCTCCCTGCCCGTCCACTGCCTTGCCCATAATCCCTCATGTTGCGCGGCTCGTCCATGTGTACGATCAACCGAATGCCCGCGATGTCGATCCCCATATTGAATGATCCACTCGCGACGACCACACGGATCGTCCCCGCCCGGAACTCTTCCAATACTTCTTCTTTCCTCTCCTCTGTCATATCTGCGTGGAACGGCTCGCACGGAAACATACCGGCCTCGACGATTGCACTGATCTCCGGCTTGCTCTCGCACATCACGACTACCTTGCCGTCCGGCTGGCTCTCATCTCGTAACGCGCACTCGACCAAATCGGACAAACACTCTATCCGTTTTGACCTCTCGGCCGGCCCGTCCATCACGCTGTACTCGATGTTCTTCCGCACCGTCGACGCACGTATCAAACGGACCTCCTGCCTCCGCCAATACATCCTGTCGAACAACGTCTGCTCTTCGCTCGGCGGCAATGTCGCTGTCAACAACAACATCTGTGTCTCCGCGAACGCCAACTTGCCCAACTGCTGCAACTCTTGTCGGAAATCCCATCGGTCGTTCAAAATCACATGGCACTCGTCGATGACGATCCGATCCAATCGTTGCGTCTGTCTGACCCGACTGATGAACGTGCCGAACGCTGGCGATACCGCCTTCTCCGGCGTCACTAACACGATCGATGCCCCGTCCACCGCCTGCCCGTGTTCCCACACCGCGCAACGGATGTTCACCTCGCGGCATCGAACCACCATGTCTGCACGCAACGCTTTCAACGGCACGACCACGATCGACACCCCGCCCACTTGTACAAACGCTGGCAACATGAATAACACGCTCTTTCCTGCTCCCGTCGGCATCACGACTACGATCGGGCTCTCGCCTTGTTGGATCGCGTGCATCGCTTCACCCTGCACGCTGCGCATCGTCACCTTCTTTCGCATCATCCACTGCAACTCGGCGACGGCATCCATGCGCCGCAATGCCACCTGCCGTTCCGTCCTCGCCTCTTCGGCCTCGCCTTCGAACGGGCAACGCTTGCGCTTCAATCCTCTCAATCCTTCCTTCTTCGCCGCTTGCTCGGTCGACTGGAACCCCAAAAATCGATGCCAATCAACGCTGATCGCCCGGAACTGCTGTCGTCGGCTCGCCGTCGCACCCGCCAATTCCTGCGTGTCCCTTGCGTATACGGCTCCGGCAACGTGTGGGGAATGCGTTGCTTGCTCGTCCGCGATGTCGTCCGACGGGTCATCCTGCAACCAATCGCCGTCGCTGTGCTCATCCGCTCCGTTTTCCATCCCCTTTCGAATCCATCGCCTGCTGATCGCAATGGCGATCTGGCGGTATCCTGCCACGTTGATCGACTGGCCTAAACCTGCCTCGCTCACCCGCTGCAACTCGTGCTTCATGCGCTCTGTCGTCCACTTTCGACCGTCCGCGTCTGCCGGCCACAAATGATCTGATATTGTTTCTTGTTGCCACACCATCGCTTGCATCCGCTGGACGAACGGCAAAACCAACCATAAATACCATACCACCAATTCGCCCACCTCTCGCGGCAAATATCGGTGGATGATCTTGACGTCGCCTTTGACTTCGTACCCTTTGTGGTACCTGGTCACAAATACGACCATCCCGTCTTCGATGAACAAATTGCGATGGCCACCTTGAACGGTGTTGCGGTGCCGGACGCTCAATATTTCCGGGCCACGCGCTGGCTGGCCTCCTGTCATGTGCATCAATACTAACAACTTGCCGCGGAATGCTGCGACCTGCCGTAACCAATCTCGCATCCGTTCACGATCAATTCCGCTCGCCGTCCCCGCTCGAATGAACCGCTGGCGTAAATCCGGTCGACTTCCGATTCTCTCGTGTAACCAACTCTGACCGTCAACCGGCAACCGGGACCGCTGGTCGCGAATGAAACTCCAACCTGCCTCGTCGTTGCTTGGGTCGTCGTATAAATGCTGCCATGGCACGGCCGGGATGCCTTGTCCATCGGTCGCGAACATCAAATCCTCTAACAATGCTCGACGGGTGGCTTGCTGTACTTGCCCGACCATGCCTCGAAACTCCGCCATGTTGAACTTTACTGCTTTGTACTCCAATGTGTCGCCGTCTCGCCAATTGACGTGGCCCACTGATGTTGTGTTGAAATCGATCTTCATCCCGTACCCCCGTAAATCCAACATCCACTGCATCGGGCTGCCGCACCCCCGTACCATAAATCCATCCATCATCTTCCGCACCCATTCAAAACTGCTCTTGCCACTTTTCCGTCTGCCTTCGCTACTGTCGGTTTGTGCCCTTTCACTCTCGTACCCGCTGTCTTCGAACTCACACGGGCTGCGACCTGCGCTGAACTCCTCGTGCTCGCCTGTTGTTGGCTGTGCTAATCGTTCGGCTTGCTGCACGATCATGAAATGGGCTACCTTGATCACTGCCGATAACATCGATGGATACGTGTCGGCACCTCGAAATCCTCGACCGCTCGGGTTGACCCCCAACGCTGCTAATCCGCAAACCAACGCCATGTCGTACTCGCGGTTTTGAATCGTCTGGTTTAACAACTCGATGCAAAACAACAAACACGCTTCCTGTATCTCGGTCGTCGCCGGTTTTCCCTCCTCGCCTTCTGCTCTGCTGTCGGTATCCGTACTGTCGCTCTCGGTGTCACTCGATTCGTCTACTCTGTTCACCGTCGATCTTGCTACTGCCATCATTCGCTCGAACGCCCGGTCCTGCCTGCGATTGAACTTGTACGACGGGCTCTTCCACGAATGATGTCGTCTCGTGCGTACGAAAAACATCACGATCTGCTGCCAATACCGACCTTGCCTTCCGATGTCGTCCCGATTTTGATATGGTTCTAACGGACGGTAAATGTTTTGGTGCGCTTCTGTGCGGATCGCCTCGAACCGTAACATGACCCCGCTGCGGGATACCGTGTCCTGGCTGGCTGACACTAACTCGCCCATCGCCTCCCAAATCGCTGCTGTGGCTCGCTCGTTGTCGTTCGCTTCGTTCTTGCCTTCGGCTATTTCTTCGTCGACTGTCGGCTCTCGTATACATCGCAAAATGTCCTTACGGTCGCAATCCTTCAAATACGGGATCCATCCTGTTCGTCTTAACCATGGGTTGACCTCGTCTATCTCACCTGGTCGTATCGTGTCGTCTGATCGGATTCTGTCGTAATGCTGCGATGCCTGCTCCCACGCTTGTGACCAAATCTCTTCATCTTTGCTCTGTCTGACGCTTTCATCGCTTTGCTCTTCGCTGGATCGTACTTCGAAATATTGCGAATGCTCCTTTTGTACGAAAAACCTCTGGCATCGGACCGCGCGGCAATGCTCTGAAATACGGCGTTCGACTTCTTCTCTCTTCAACATGCCTGATCCACCTCGGTTCTGACCTGCGGAAAACCCGTGTTTTTTACGCCAATGCACTTTCATTGTGTCCATACCCCGGCAAACGTACGGGCACTCTCCGTCGTCTAATCCACACTTGATCCCGTCGTGAAATAACGCTAACTCATCGACGGGATCGTCGACGAATGGCGGTACTTCGAACTCGCTGGGGTATTGAACAACACCTGCCCACTCCTGTATCTCTTCCCACTCTGCTTCGGCTTGCTTTTTGGCCAACTTGTGTTGCCTGTTCGTTAAATGACCGACCACCTGGCTGGGCCATACGGCGTATCGGCATTCTTTACATACTACAACCTGCCATACACTCGAATGATGGAAATGATTTCTCGACATTGCTGTATTGGGCTGACTTCTGCGTTTTCGATGGTTGTATATTTTTCGTTTGGTTGGGGATGGCTACTACTTGTTATACGACACCTCTTTGCACGCTGCCTGCCGTCATGTTCCTAATGTGGTGTTATGCATGATCTGTAACATCGCTTCCTGTCCTCATGTTCCGCCTATTTTCCGGTGCGCTTCCTATTGGTACATTCGGCAAATTCTGGCATTTTGCGACAACACCTATCTAAACACCAACGACAATAACTTGATGACGGATGGGTCTACGATGAAATGGTAAATACAAAAACTGTTCGTTGGTGCTTACTGTCTGCTGTGTCAAAATTTGGGCGTATTCTGCGATACTATGTGTGAATCGAATGCGCCCTGAATCGAATGCGCCCTTGGTTGCCGTAACCCTAACGGAATTTGTATGCGGGCTGAATCGAATGCGTACGCGCTCGATTCGACATTTTTGGATTGAACATCTCCCCTTGTCTCCTTTCTTGTTATGCTTGCATTCATCTTTATATTCATCTTCATCTTCACTTCCCCACCTCGCCCACTTGTCCAAATCCATCTTCATTTTCATCTTCACCTTCCCCTATTTCCTTCGCCCCTTTCTTCTTCTTCTCTTTTGTTGTTGTTGTCTCCTTCTCTCCCTCTTCCTTCCTTGCCAACACTACTCACCACCCTTCTCCTTCCACCCTTCTCCTTCCTTTCCACCACTACTCACCACCCTTCTCCTTTGCACGTCTTGTCTATCACTGCTGTCTTCTCTTCTCCTTTTTTTATTTTATTTCGATTTTATATACCTGTCCCCATCCATGTCCATATCCCTGTGCCTCTTTCCTTGCTTCCTTATTCATTTATCTTTGCCTGTTCCTTGACTCCTATCGTTTCTCTGCTGAATCTTGCTCCTCCTTGACTCCCTTGTGCCTTCTTTGTCTTCCCGTCCATCTTCCTGCTTGCCTTTCTGTCTGCCCATGTGTCTGCTTGCCCTTCTGTCTGCCCATGTGTCTGCTTGCCCTGTTCCAACTGCCATGCCGCTTGCTTCTCCTGCTCTCCTTTTCTTTTTCTATTTCTTTTTGTGCTGCCTCATCCTCTATGTACATTGTGATCGCGATTTTCTGTCGTCTTCCCCATTGACACCCTGTCCCCACACTGACGTGTCCACACTCACCTTACTCACTTGCTCACCTGCTCGCTTACTCGCTTACCACCGCACTTTCTGCGTTGCTGATTTTCCTTGCCTACCCACGAATTTGTTGCATTTACCTTGTGACTTTGCACAAACCTTCGCCTGACCCGGGAAATCTAACTTTCCTCCACTACATTTTGATATTTTTTTCGATCGTGTTTATATTTACCACTTTCCTTCCTGCCGCCCCGACCTTCCTGCCCCTTCCCTTCGACCCGGTCGTCCGGCACCGCCGTTACACTAACGCACTCGCATCCTACGCTTGTATTCACCACCTGTCCACGCCACTCCCCAACCGCCCCGCTAACGGCTGTCTGCTTCCACCTTACGGATCACATCCGCCTTGCTATCTGATTCGCCTTTTTGTGTGCTTGCTTGAAACCTATATGCCATCACCTCGTTCGTCCAACCGGAAACTCTATCAACCCTAACCCTACACTGACATTCTTCGCTCTCGCCTTACTCATGCATTCACTTACTGCTACTCTTTCTTGATTGCTGATATTGCCCATGCTTCCTCTTGCTACTCTCTCCTATTCCGAAAACCTGCCCACGGCCTACTTCTTGTTTCTTGCACATGCCCTTTGAACGCTGCCCATCCTCGTCTTGCTGACTCATCCCCGCGTTCACGCCTTGCTGACATAATATCCTCTGACCGAACACCAAATTCCTCCTTGATCGTGCGTGATCGTTCGCTGTCTTCTACACCTGCCTCATCCGTTCGCCTAACACCTTGAATCTCTCGCTAAAATCTCCTCCGTGCAATACATGAACGCCCCTTCCACCCGACACCCCAAACCCTCGTCGCCTTCCATCGGCCTTCCCAAATATCCCACCATGTTTCTCCTCCGCCGCAAATCTCTCTTCGCCGTCTCGAACCACCTCTTCCACACCTCCGGGTATGTGTGTTCGACCCCGTATGTCACGCTCAACGAAACTTCGTAAGTCCGCTACTCGCCCTGTCTCTCTCTCCGTAAATAAACTTTCTATGTGTACCTTCTACTTCTTCGAAACCTTGTCCCGGTCCTTAAACTCCAATTTCTTTTGCCTCTTCTGTCTCTCTTTTATCATCATCGTCATGCTTGCCGCCTTACATCCCTGCTGCTACAAACCCATATGCCTTCGCTCTTCGACCCGCTCGCTCGGGACCACCGTTACGCTTACGCATGCGCATCTTACGCTTGAACTCATCACCTGTCCGCGCCGCTCATCAATCGCCCTGCTGACGGCTACCTGCTTCTACCCTGCCGATCACGCCTCCTTCCCTCTCTGATTCGCCTTACTGTGTGCCCAGTTCAAACTCAAATGTAACCATCTTCTCCAACCGGAAACTCTACCAACCCTAACCCTCACGCCTGTCCCGACTTTCCAACGCTTCATCCGTGATACTGACACGCCGAAACGATGCACTGACGGCTTATGACTTCTAACACTTAAACAAATCCAACCCTTAACTTCGATAAACCCTCACCCTGTCACCTCTGAATCCCTCCCTTCAATCTCTTTCTTCAATCTCTTTCTTCTATCATGCTACTTCGTGCCGTTCTATGCTTCCGTACGGGCCCCCCACCCACAATCCCAATCGGGCGCTCTATGCCTATCGACACAATACTGCCTGAGCGGTCTCTCACTTCTTTCCTAACCTGAGCGGTCTTCCATTTCGTTTCCCTAACCTAAGCCGTCTCGCATTTTCTTCCTACCCTAAGCGGTATTCCATTCCTTCCCTCAAAACCAGCGGTCTCTTGCTCTTGCCCGAATTCTTTAACGCCTCTCATCACGCTCTCGGTTTCCTGCTGCGACGCTTCACTGCCATTAGAGACTCGCTGTTTTCGCCCGTGACACTTGAACGGTTAGATAACCTCTCTTTTCCCGTAACACCTAAACGGTTAGATAACCTACCTTTCCCCGTAATACCTGAACGTCTTGTTGTGTTGACTGTCGATCGAGAGCAGACCCGCCCTCTCCCAACTCATCAATCTAGTCAGCTGTTCGCCCTTCTACCTCTTTCCTACCATCACCAACCGGACCACACCCATGCGTCTTTTAATCCGCTGCTGCCCCTCGGTCCTCTCCTTCTGTCTTGTACCTTCCAACTTCGCGAAATTGTCACCGTATCACCCGTCTCGGCCCTATGACTTCTTAAAAGTTCCTTCTGATTGATTTTCCGAAACTCTAAGCTTACATCGTTATCTGCTCATCTTGACACCGACTCGGCCGCCTTCTCACCAACCTTCCAACCCCATGAAACCGCCCGCGTCGACTCGCCCTTCCCGCTAACCTTCGCCATCCTCTCACCTATTGCCACCAACCACGCTTCGCCGGGAAAAACTCCTGTGCATGCTCGTGCATATCCTCGATCGCATTGCCGAACCTCCCACGCCGAACCAGTCCCTTTAATTCGTCCCGTCTCAACCCAAGCTACTACGTATACCCGGCCAGTCGCACATATCGCATCGCGCGTCGATATGCCGACGCAAGCGCGAACTCTGACCCGATTCGTGCAAATATACATATGTCTAAATCTGCATACGTGTGCGATCCCAGAGTCTAAGACATTTACCCTTCTCTCCTCGTAGCCGTCTTGTATGTTTTCTTTCCCTATCGGCTTCGGGCTCCACTCAAACCGCCCGTTCACTCCACCTCTCCACGCTCGCCTCCACCAGAACCGCCGCCGCGCTAACGGCTGTCCGCATAAAACAACCACTCTTGAATCGAGCATCCCGTCACCGCTTTCCCATCATTCGCCCACACATCGCAGCCGCTAGCGCTTGCCTGCATTCCAAACGGAGTGCGCGCCGCTCTCGACTCTACCGAGATTCGCTCTCTGCTACCTCCCTCGGTCCGGACCTTCTTTCGACTACCAATCTATTTCCAACAAATTCTTCCATCTCTTCCGTCCGGATCTTCCCGCCCTCACGCGCACCCTCTTTTTCCCCTTCTCCACCAGTACTCAACGCCATGATCGGTCACATAGCCACCGTTTGCGGCTTCCTCTTGACCTCTTCTGTCTCGTGACACCTGAACGGCCAGATAACCTCAACCTCTCTTTTCCCGTGACACCTGAACGGTTAGATAACCTACCTCTTCTCGTGACACCTGAACGGTCAGATAACCTCAACCTCTCTTTTCCCGTTGACACCTGAACGGTCAGATAACCTACCTCTTCTCGTGACACCTGAACGGTTAGATAACCTTATCATTTCCATTGTCGTATCACCTCTTCGCTGCTGGAAAATCCCACTACACGTACAACCGGCCAGTCCTCCGGAGAAGAACGGAAATGCATTCTTTCCATAGCCCACCATCACCATGCCCATCGGTAGAAATACATAAACAACCCGCTAAACTCGACCTCCTTCCTCCTGTGCTTCCGGCCCAGCTCTATCACGAACCCGCCCTGTCTTGCCACTCCGATCCTCTCTTCTCCCAGCCAATCGCGCGATTCAAACGCTATCAGCGCCGCTGTCGCCTCAATTAACCACAATCCGTATCGGCATTGTACTCCTTGCCGCTTTTTGAAGATCGCCCACCCGTAAGCATTCGTCGATCTCTCCCACAGCTCGCAAACCGCCTGCGGTCGCCGGCAGTAATCGCAGCCGGAGAACGACTGAAACCTGACCTTTTCCAATGCCAGAACGGTCTCCTCCATCGCGGCTTTGTCTGCAGACCCCGAGCCACACTCCTTCCAGTGTCTGTGATCTGTGCTCGTCCGCCCTCGAGCCTTGCAGATCACGCAGACTTCCCTCCAACCGTCCACCAGTCGCCTGATCTGCTCGACGTCCAGCAGCGGTCCGATCTCTCTTGCCTGTCGGCGCGGCGGCGGGGTCTCTGCCACCACTTCTTCGATCTCGTCTTGAACCGGCGCCGCCGTGTCACCCGTCACTTCCTCGCTCGTATCCGCGAGCTCGACGTCTGCGCCCCAGTCTCCCTCACGTTCACCCACATCGACACCTTCGTTCGACTCTCGCTGCTGTCCGCAGTAGATCAGAAATTCGGAGATCACCACCATTGAGTTGCTCACCAACTCTCCCCACAACCTCAAGCGATGAGTCTGCCCCAGCCAGAGCGCGTATTCGGTCCAGTCGCCTCTGTGTCCGTCGTACCCGGCTTTGCGGACGATGTTGCGCCCCACGCCGCACGCGAGCGCCAGTCGAGTCAGCTGAGTTGCCATGTGCGGCCACTGACAGATGCCTCCCTCCTCACCAGTGCCGCAGAGCCGCTGACTGATCCCACACCGGTGACATGTGTGACTCGTGTTGAGATACCGGATCGTTTCGCGGAAGCTGTCGCACGCCACCTCGCCGGCATCCAGCTCCCCACCGTCGTCGATCGGCACCGACTCTCGCCAACGGCATCCTCGCCCGTCGTGCTGCCAGTCCCTCGCCGGTCCCCTCGCCCCCGCCACCCAGCACACCACGCAACCGGCTGAGATCTGATCGAGTGCGTCGGTGACGATGCCTCTCTCGCGGGTCGTGCGGCTCTCGCTGCGCTGCCGGTCGGTCACGCCGCTGCAGCATCGGTCGCACCGCGCCATCTCGCCCATCTCGCAGTCCACGGGCTCGCCGCTGTCAAAGCACCTCGCTAGAACAAGCCTACGGCAACCTGTCGTCTTCACGAACTCGGCCATCGCGCGCTCGTCTTGGCTCGAGACCATGCGCCGGCGCTTCCGGATCGCATCTTCCCTCTCCTCCCACCCTCGCTCGAGAAGCACGAGTGAGTCGACCTGCTCTCCGCCTCGACCGGCGCGACCGGATTCTTGCGAGAAGTCGATCAGACCGTACGGCAAGCCCACGTGCACGACGAGCATCACCCCGGGATAGCTCACCCCGGTCCCCAGTGCCGTCGTCGCCACGATCATGCCGCCCTCGGTGAGCCACCTCTTCAAAGCCTCCGGATTGTTCGGGTTGCCCGCGTAGAAGAAACCACAGTTGAGCTGGCCCGCGAGCTCTTCGCAGTCCGCCTTTGAGCGGCAGTAAGCCACCATGCGTTCGCGGCGTTTGAGCTGCGCCGTCAGATTCCTGCACCGCCTGATCGCTTCCTCCATGAGCTTGCCGGCTGCGATCGAATCAGTAACCGTGTACTTTGTCGTCTTCCGCGCCGTGCTCGCTCGGATCCACGACGTCGACACCGTCGAACTCATCGTCGACTCCAAGTCGCTCTCCATGTACAACGGCATCGTCGCCGTCAGCATGACGAGCGGCACCCCGATGCCTCGCAGCTCCGACAGCTCGGCCACCTTCGGCCGCCAGCTGTGCGC
>ERZ794949.534-NODE-534-length-11790-cov-3.463741_pt1 | contig 11790 bp, 6 predicted proteins | sample MGYA00511363_ERZ794949 | MGnify/ENA primary metagenome ERZ794949 (study PRJEB30137, sample SAMN04331402) | food metagenome | isolation source: T1 must sample point D1 replicate B | place: Australia: South Australia ...
AAACTTTTGGTTTTTATCTTGTTCTTTTGATTTGTATATTTATTGTCAGTATAGTCATTCAAACATTTGAAAAAACTTTTAGATGCTAGTTGAGATATTGCCTTGAATGGTTTATATACTCTTTTTTTGAAAAAAAAGGATAAAAAGATATATCCAAGAATTGATTAAACACAAACTTTTGAAACCGATTTTTTTTCTACTTTTAATTTTTTTTTCACTGCGAATAGTTAGCCAGCTTTGATCAAACTCTTATTAGAATTCAAATAGTAGCAAACTATGTATCTGCACATAGAAATTTGATGAAAACAAAAAAAAGCTGCATATCCTAATCAATAAACATTTCAAATTGAAGCTCTTATCTTCGGTCCTGATACATATATTGCCTTAAATTATATAAAAATTTTCAATATGAAACAAAATAAAAGCAGCTTAAAGAATACATTGTGATTTTCTATTCATTTGCTTCTCTTAGCCTAGCTTGTCTTTGTTGCTCTTCTTCCAAGGACATCTTTAGGGCCATAGCCAATTCAGGATCCATTGATGGATCAATACCACCATATTCTAAGAAAGCATCTCCGTTATCATTAGCTGAGTTAAATTGTGAAAAGGACTTGATTTGTTCCCATAATAGCATACCACTATCAGGCATGAAACTAATAACTGAGATCACATCATCGCCTGCAAAGTCTGCTGATATGTCTGACCAGAACTCATTATTGCTTTCAACTTCTCCAAAGTTGATGATCTTCAATGATACTTTATTCTTTTTCAACTTCTTCAGTATTTTCTTCAAGTCATTTTTGTATTGTTGGATCTTGTTCTCATCACCTAGAACGACAGAGCAATGGAATAAAATAATTTCTTCTGGTGATGTTAGGAGTGCTATTTCTATGGAGGAGCAGATATTAAGCTCACCTTTGATGTATAACTTTTCATGGTAGATGGCACTGGTTGCGGCATCAGCCAATACAACGTATGGGGACTCACCAGCACCAGCAATTATGGCTGTGTGTGCATTACCACTGTTGTTTCTTAGGTCTCTTACGTAGTAGTCAGCAGCGTCTATTTGCTGTTGGTATCTGTTTGGTTGAAAGTCTCCGTTTCTTGAGTACTCCGAGTTGTCTATAATTACTGTTTGTCTAGCCATGGTAGTGTTATATATGGATATATCCTTTGTGCTAATACTATTGTTTTATGTTTGGTTCTATGATTATTTACCTTTTCCTGTTAGTGCAAAGGATCAATATCATCTTTAATGAGTTGATTACATTAATATTAGTTTTTTTTTTCTTTTTTGCCACCAGTGGATAGAATTTAATACTGTGTTTTTTTTTTTGGTTAAGAGATATCGATTCTTGTATCGCTACCATGTTATGCTAATCAGGTGGCATATCTATCTTATATCCGAAAAAGACAAAGCATCCTGAGTATACAAAAAAAATTTATATCACTAACACGAAAGAATTTCTCTAGATATGATTTATACCAAGAACTATTTGTTAAAAACTTTATATACTATAACTAATAACAAGTACAGTGCTCTCTACCTGTCACTTTAAAGAATTTAGAACACACACATCAGCAAATACCAAACACAAAGTAATAATGGATCATACAGATAATGACGATAAAAAACAGAGCTTGGCTATAGAGTACATGAAGCAAATAATCAAGGATAAACTAAACCAAAAAAATACGGAACTTACGAATAGTCTGGATCTGCTTTATAACAAAGCACTTATGGATATAGATGCCATAGAAATAAACAATCTAACCAGTGATGATATAAATAAGTTTGTTAATGATATACTAAACGATAACCTAGCGACTAGTTAAAAAAAAAACTGTGCTAGTTATACAAGCAGATCACGTGTTACTGCCACACGGCTTATCCCAAAAGCATTAATTAAAAAAGTGTGGTGGAGATTAAGTTTTTTTCCCTACAACTTTCAACCAAAAAATATCACAATTGTGTGGGAAAAAAAAACACGGATATCAAATATTCTAGGAGAAAAGACTCAAGATAATACACTCCACAATCATTATGTAAATAAAAAACATACATAGTTTATACACTGTAAATGTGTTAGTATTACGTTCACTGTTATGGCAACATCCATACCACTTCATCACATTCCAAGTTCTTTACTTTTCTTTTTTTTTCTATCCTTTGTGAATGTGGTGTTAAAAAATATATACAATTACAAATTGCCTATATTTAATTATTCTGAAAAAAAAAATTATTACTTAAAGGAATAGAGATCATTCCTTATAACTAATATACATCCACATCTGGCTTCTTTGAATCTCTACTATTTTTACGAATTCCTTCTTGAATAATAACTATTATTTCATCTCACTGTTTGTTAGCATTATAAAAAAAAAGTTTTAGATAATCACCAAACAAAAACCTAATATACGAAACAGGCTCCACAAACCATGAGCTTCAACAGAACAGAAACACAAGTTTCGTTTTTGAACTCTTTGCAAGGTACCTTTCCTATCAAAGATATCTTTCACATTGCAAAAAATAAAGAAACTAGTGTTGTTTTCCAATCCAGTTTATCCAACAACCCAAGTTTGAGAAATAAGCAAATCAAAACAATTTATGAACAACAATCACCTTTTGAAAATTTGAATGAATACTTAATTGAACAAAAGAAATTAGACTCTAACGAAAATCTATATTTGATTTTTGTATCTTCTGAAAGCATCATTTTGGATGGTTTACCATTCTTACAATCAATCTTTACTGATTCAGGTGACAAGTTCATTATTTATTCTCAAGACTCTATCAACACTCCTTTATCTCCATTACTTGAACCATACTTAGAAGTTGCTCATGTCAATGACTATTTCCAATTGCTATCCAATTTCCAAACATTCAATGATGTTCCATTAGCTGATATATTCAATCAAATCATCTTGAATCTTGAAAAGAATGCCTTGTTCTATGCTGAAGAAGTCTACACTCCAAAGTACAAAAACAGTATCACACTAAAAGTATTAAGCTTGGAACAATGTTACTACAAAGTCTTGAACCAAGCCTTTGACAAAGATTCCCTAGAAGTTTTGAACAACAACTACGATGATGTTTCTGCTTTGAAAAACACCTCTCCAGAATATGGTGTTGGTAAGTTCCTACATATCAAAAAGAGAAAGGAGTTGCTATTGCAAAGACTTATCCAATCTGAAAATCATGATTTAATCACCGAGTATGTCACTTTGATCAAATCTGGAATTTATGGTCAAAAGAAAATCTCTGCAATCAACGCTGTTGCTACCAAGTTGTTTGACTACTTAAAGTCCATCAACTCCCCAATCATCAAGGAATTCTTTAGCTTGAATGATTACTTGGTCAAGAGCTATTGGTTGATTGGTAGTGACTCCTGGTCTTTCGATCTTGGTAACTCCGGTGTTCATAACTTACTAGTCAGCAATTCAAACTTGAACTTATTGATTATAGACTCAAAGGTCAAGTCTGAAACTTCTGTTGTTAACAGTATCGGTCAAAGAAAGAAGGATGTTGGTTTATACGCAATGAACTTTGGAAATGCCTATGTCGCCTCCGTAGCTGCCTATGCTTCTTACACTCATTTGATTTCCTCTGTTAGTGAAGCTGCTGAATTCAATGGTCCATCCATAGTTTTGGCCTACTTACCATACCAAACAGAAAGTGCCTCTCCATTACAAATTTTGAAAGATACTAAAGTAGGTGTTGAATCTGGATACTGGCCATTGTACAACTACAATCCTAACAATGAGTCCAAGAACTTGGAAAACTTCACATTAAAGTCAAACTTCTTGAATGAACAACTAAAGAAATTCTTGGAAAAGGAAAACAAGTTGACTTTGTTGAGTGAATCCATACCTAAATACTTACAAGAAAGTTTAAACAAGTCCAAATCTGATGTCATAACAAGCAAAATCCAAAAGAATGCCGATGATGCATTCAATGATTTGATCAATGGTTTGTCTGGTCCACCATTAACTGTCTTTTACTGTTCTGATGGTGGTAACGCCAGTGCATTAGCTAAAAGATTGGCTGCCAGAGCTACTTCAAGAGGTCTGAAGGGTATTTCTGCCTCAATGGAAACTATAGACTCCATTAGTTCCTTGAATGGATTAGGCAATGTTGTATTTGTTTCTGCCACCGCTGGTCAAGGTGAGTTCCCACAAGATGGTAAGAACTTCATTGAAGCCTTGAAGGCTGCTCAAGTTGATGGTTTGGACTTACCTAACTTGAACTTCTCTGTCTTTGGGTTAGGTGACTCCAAATACTGGCCAAGAAAGGAAGATGCTCATTACTACAACAAGCCAGCTAAGGACTTGTGGAAAGTATTCAATGTCTTAGGTGCCCAACCTTTAATTGAACTGGGATTAGGTGATGATCAAGATGCTGATGGTTACTTGACTGGTTACAACGAATGGGAAGCCGCTCTATGGGAAAAGTTGGGTGTTGCCAATGTCAACCTAGATGGTGCTGAAGAAACAAAGCCTTTAACCAATGAGGACATGAAGATCCAATCCAATTATCTAAGAGGAACCATTGCTGAAGGTTTGAAAGATGAGTCTACTGGTGCCATTTCTGCCAGTGATCAACAATTGACCAAGTTCCATGGTATTTACATGCAAGATGAAAGAGACATAAGAGCTGTTAGAAAGGCACAAGGCCTTGAACCTTACTACATCTTCATGTCCAGAGTCAGATTGCCAGGTGGTATTGCCAATGCTGAGCAATGGTTGGTACTGGACAGATTAGCTGATGAATCTGGTAATGGTACTGTTAAGATCACCACCAGAGCCACTTTCCAATTGCATGGAGTTATAAAATCTAACTTGAAGCACGTCATCAGAGCCATGAACTCCACTTTGATGGACACTGTTGCTGCATGTGGTGATGTCAACAGAAATGTCATGGTTTCAGCTTTACCATCCAACGCAAAGGTTCACAAGCAAGTTGCTGACATGGGTGCCACAATTTCACAATATCTGTTACCTGAAACCACGGCCTACCATGAAATCTGGTTAGAAGGTTCTGATGAAAAGGATTATGCTGACAACTGGAACTCCATCTTTGAATCCAGAACTCTAGGTCCAAAGAAGAAAAAGACATTGGTCAGTGGTAATGCATTGGTTGATGTTGAGCCTATTTACGGTCCAACTTACTTGCCAAGAAAGTTCAAGGTTAACATTGCTGTTCCTCCATACAATGATGTTGATGTTTGGTCAAGTGATGTTGGTTTGATTGCCATTGTTAATCCAAGTACTCAAATTGTTGAAGGTTACAACATGTATGTCGGTGGTGGTATGGGTACAACTCACAACAATGTTAAGACCTATCCAAGAACTGGATCCTCCTTTGGTTTTGTTTTGCCTGAGGATGTTCCAAGGGCCATCGAATGTGTTATGTTAGTCCAAAGAGACTTTGGTGACAGAACCAACAGAAAGCATGCTAGATTAAAATACACCATAGATGACTTGACCATTCCGGTATACAAGGCTAAGACTGAAGAGATCTGGGGTAAGAAATTCCAACCTGAAAGATCATTTGAAATCACTTCCAACATTGATTTCTTCGGATGGGCCAAAGATGAAGAAGGTTTCAACCATTTCACTTGCTTCATTGAAAATGGTAGAGTTGAAGACACTCCAGACTTGCCTCAAAAGACCGGTTTCAGAAAGATTGCTGAATACTTTGCCAGTGTTAACACTAAGGGTCACTTCAGATTAACTGGTAACCAACACGTCTTGATCTCAGGTATTGAGGATGAGCACTTGAGTGTTGTTAAGGACTTGATGAGAACTTACAAGTTGGACAACACCAACTTCTCCGGTTTGAGATTGTCATCTTCTGCTTGTGTTGCCCTACCTACTTGTGGTTTGGCCATGGCAGAATCTGAAAGATACTTACCTGTTTTAATTACTAAACTGGAAGAGTACTTAGAAGAAATCGGTCTAAGACATGACTCTGTTGTTATGAGAATGACTGGTTGTCCAAATGGTTGTTCAAGACCTTGGTTAGCTGAAATTGCATTGGTTGGTAAGGCACCAAACACTTACAACTTGATGTTGGGTGGTGGTTACCACGGTCAAAGATTGAATAAGTTGTTCAGATCCAGTATCAAAGAAGAAGAAATCTTGAGTGTTTTGAAGCCACTATTGAAGAGATGGGCTCTTGAAAGATTAGATGGTGAACACTTTGGTGACTTCGTTATTAGAGTTGGTGTTATCAAGCCTACAACCGAAGGTAAGTACTTCCACGATGACATTAATGAAGAGGCTCTATAATTTATATGAGCATTAAACATAGGATTTATTTAAGTTATATAAGAAAGTGAATTTTATTTATTTTATTGAAGTATTTACCATTTATTCTTGATCGATGTTTTCTGCTAGGGGATCACGAGATTTTTACAAGAAGCTCATTTTGCCCTTTGATTTTTAATTTCATTTTTTTTTCGGTAGAACTATCAATAACGAAACAGTTCAGTTTATAATGTATTTGCATTCACTTATTTTACTTAAAAACTTAACCAAAAGAGAGACTGTTATTTACTACCTATAAATAGTGGTTTTTTGAATAAACTATGTTTACTAAGTTTCTGGGTTCTAGAGGACTGTTGGCCTTTAAAGGAAGGGCTACGTTTTTCGCTACTATCGGTGGGTTATCAGCTGTTAACTTATATTACTTCAACTCCGTTCATAAGATAGAAAACAGTACCTCACCAATCAGGGAGGATACTGTCAGAATTGATAAAAAAATAAAAGAAATAGAAACACAATACAATTTTAATGATCACTCGAAATGGGACTTATTGGCTTATGGAGTAAGAGCCGTCACATTCATGAAATTTAGAATCTATGCTCTATCGATATACTCCAACTCAGAAAGTATAAAGCAGTTGGACGATTTTTTTACAAGAAACTCTATAAAGCAAGTGGATCTGGATGAGGAGCTATGTGTTGACATTTTAGAAAGAGAAAATATTGAATTTATGGCTAGAATAACACCATTAAGAGATACAACATTTGAACACTTAAGAGAAGGAATGATCAGATCTGCTATGTCTGCTAAGGAAGCTAAGTTAGAACCTGTAGCTATGGTCGAAGCTGTAAATACTTTCAGAAGCAATGCCATGCAGAGAAACGGATCTGTTTTAGTCAATGATGACTTAATCATATTCAAGAATAAAGACAACACCTTGACTCTTTTCCATGTTGATTACAAAACTAAGCAGTACACAAAAATAGGAAACTGTTCACACAAGTTGTTCGGGATTGCACTATTCAGTAAGTATCTGAACTGTGATGCTCCATTGACTAAAGAAGCCCAAAAAAGATTTAGTGGATACTTCAATTTGTAATTTGAAGTGTTATTTAATTATTAATTGAGCATTGACAATAAATCATTATCATAGAATAGATGATTTTACCGATATTTTTTATATACATTCATTTGATTTCACTTTTATTTTATTCTCGATTAAATAATATATGGGAAAAAAGCGTAGTTGGCGTTTTACGATGAAAATTCGCAAAGCGAAGTAAATTTATCATTGAAATTTGTTATGAAAAATTGTCAACTGTGTAACCAGAATTCATTACTTTCCAATGGACACTCTTCTGAATAAAGTAAAACATACCCATGAGTCTGACAGTGATCTTGTAACAGAGGTTAGAAGATTTTTGCTGGACAGCCTTTACAAACAAAATCTGTTTCGTAAGTCTACTAAAACAAATGCTTTGAACAAACAGAAGACAACATATTCAGACTTAAACACAAGAGATGAGGAAACTTTCTACAAACAGCAACTGAAATACATGGATTTTATTGAATTTTACATTGAAAAGACAGGTGACTTTGCGCTTTCTAAAAACCTAGTCTATGCTTACCTCCTAGATGAGCAATCTATAAAAGTTAAAACACTAGGTCTTCGACTGTTGAACGTCTATTTGCATTCATCAACAAATAAAATATTCAAGTGTGATTCGGAGTTCTATGAAAATATTGTGCCCATTATAGAGCAATTTTTCTTTTACATCCCGCCACACTTTAATGCTCATACTTCATATTCTTTGCTGAAAGAGTTATTTTCAAGTTTCACTTATGCCATCTCTTATGAAAACGATTTCAAAAAACAACAAGATTTGACTCTTATAGTCTACTCGGAAAATGTCATATCTACCATGATACCAGCTTTGCTTCTGAGCAAAACAGATAATCTAGCTATATTGAACTTTATATTGGAAAAACTCAAGAATGAATACATCAATGCTGATTGCAGGTACTTTGTCAATGTTCGAAGGGTATTACATGCATTCAAACCTTTGAAGATGTACCCTGAGTATTTAAAGAGCATGAACAAAGAAACCATAAGACACATTTACGACATCATCAAGGTTTTGCCTCTATATGACACCACACATGATGTCTATAAATATGACTTGATTATTTTCTATGTCATTTTCTACAAACTTGACTCAGTAGAGACGATTTCTGAATCTGATATAAATGAATTTATGGATAAATTGAAGAGTGTTTACAGTGATGTTCAAAAAGACATATCTGATATACTGGAGAAAATATAAGTATGAATCCAATACGTTTTATCACATGATGGAAAATATCCAGTAGATTTCTCCTAAGAATTGGTGACATTATGTTTTTAATTCTAATTTAATAATTTATAAACAATATATACATGAAACTACTGTTAATCTTAGTCATTATTCTTTTCCTGTTGCTACAGTTACTTGCTGTTTTGCAAAGTCTTGACAATTTGTAGGTTAACATCCAAGTATCTACCAACACAGTCAGTTAAACATTGGTTTTCATTGGTAGATAAATCGGCATTTAATATGTTTGAGGAGTTAATGTTGATACAGTTGTTGAAACATAGCTTGGTAAAATTGTGTATTTCTTGTTGTATTTGGTTTTTTTGGTCTTCAACTTGGATTATGTTATTGACTTGAGCAAGAGCTTCTGGGTTTGAGCTCAAAGAGTTGATCTTGGCTTGGATTTGTTGAGAGACTGTAGACATTCTGGCTATATGGATGATATGTTAGTTGTTTTGATTTGCTTTATAGCTAATCAAACTCTACTATCTACATCTTGAAAATTTTTCAAAATCAATCCTATTTTTTTCTTCTTCAACTGCGTTGTACCCAAAACGGTAAGAAAAAAAAAAATTTTTTTTAGCAAATTTCAAGAGATAGAAACTCCGATAATTATTTAACGATATATAATCCCACAGCTTCATTGAAAACGCTTATGATAAATCTAAATCAGGTATTTCGATATCACTACCGTCATCCTCTTCTTCAGCAGGAGCAGCAACATCAACAACTTTAATGGTGTCCTCCTTCTTTTCTGACATGTCTATTTCTATAGGTGTTACATTGTTGGTCTCGCTATGTTGTTCCTCAATGGCTATGTCAACTACCTTATCAGTAATCTTTCGCTTTTTCAAACTAGGCTCTCCTTCAATATTTTCTTGACTGTCAACAGTGACCTTCTTCTCTTCTTCTTCATCGTCTTCCCAGATATCCATTTCATCATTTTCTACAGCCATTGGTTGTTGGTCAGTAGGATAGTCGTAATGCTGAACAAAGTTTTGCGGTAAACTTGGCAAGATTATGGACTTCAACCAGTATCTTATATCTTCAGTGGCTTTGGAGGCTACTATTGGTAAAATGGATTGATTGGAGCTTTCTAAAGAAGGATTCAAAACAAGATATTTCATCAATTCAAATCTATTGTCTACTATAGCTTCTTTTTCAATCAAGCTTCTGACATTGGTAGAAATTCTGACTCCTTTAACTGACTCAATCAAGAAGCTATACAAGTCTTCAATAGCAGCTGGAGATTGTTTCTTGAAGCAGAAATTTTGTGGAGTTGTGTAAATGTCAGAAATGGTGTCTGTTTTTTTCATCAAATTGGTTTTCTTCTTCTTACCACCAGCATTGTTTTGTTGGTCAACGCTATTTGTGTAGTTTTGCAACTTGAAATATAAACTTTCATCATCCTTCAGTAAGATTATGGCCAAATTCATGAAAGAGTTCCATGTCTCAAAGTCTTCTGAGTTTAAGTTGGAGATGAACATACCCTCGTTGCTTTTACTTAGACTAATCAAAAATTTATACAACTTTGCAAAGTTTAATTTTTGGGTCATTACTTTGTTCAAACTGAAAGTGTTAGTGTTTTTATTGTTACTTTTGTTTTGGTTAAATACAGGAATCAAAAAGTTGTAAAGCATAGACATAATTTGCTTGCTAAATGGCATTAAGTAAATACCATCCTTCATAGTCAGCAGAATCTCCAATAGCTTTAAACCAACATCATAACTCAAAGAAATTAAATTCAAAGATAAGCAGGAAATCACATTGTTGTCTTTTCTTAAACCCTTCAATAATTTGAAGTTTTGCAAGTTCAAAACAATGTTACTAATGTTCAGCATTGTTGATGTGTTGAACTTAATTTGGAAAGGGGTGTCAGCTCTAATAAAGCATTCTAATAGCTTAACTAACAAACTGAATCTGCTGTTAATTTCAAATAGAGAATTTGCATTGTTAAAGTCTAAGTTCAATAATGGTAAAAACTTGAAAATGTTATCACTTTCAGACTTAGCTTCTGGCAAAGAGTCAATTAACTTCTTGGTGTATTCGTCAATGTTCAAAATGTCTTGATACAAACCTATAATCTTCTTCATTTCAGAGAATATAGCTTCAATAGTTTCGTTCCATTGAGCTTGACTGATGTTTGTTTTCAAATGTTTCATATCAGCATTGTTTCCATTGTTCTTGTCTGAGGAGCTTTCATAGTTCAAGTTAATCAGGTGACAGTAAACAAAACCATCAACAATTTTATCTTGGACCAATCCTTCTATTGATAATCTGCTGGACAAAAATTGATAGTATTTGTTAACGTATGGTTTGAATACAGAAGTGTTATTGGTCAATAAATCTTTTAGGAAATCAACAAATATCTCTATAGTGTCGTTGTTGTCAATTTCGCCTATTTTGTTAACCATCATCTTGATGATTGGGGCCAAATTAGGAGTTAAAACTTCTCTTCTCAAAATTGCCTTGTTTCTCAACAAGTTGATCAAGTTCTGTAATGTGAAAATTAACTCCTTGAAAAACAAAATACTTTGTTGAGATTTATTCAATCTTGTCTTCTTGAACATGAATTCAACTTTTTCGGCTAGCTCATTGATTATAGCTTTGGAAAAGGAACATAGCACTATAGGATTGTATGTGAATACAACATTGATCAATTGCAACCCTTTCCATGAGGTGAAAACAACATCACTCTTCAAAAGTTTGATAATTTTATTAACAAAAACACTGTAGTCGTTTATGGATGTATCATGTGTGATGTAATTTGTGGATCTCAAGTTGTATAAGAAGAACTCAAACTCGGCCAAGGAGGCAGATTCAACCTGCTTTGTGATCAATGACAATGGTATGTAACTACCTTGATTTTGAAGAACAACACTACCAGAACTGCTCATTATGTTAGTATTATTAATTTTCTTTGGTTTGCTAACTTAAATATTTGTTTAAATAACGTTTGCCATTGCTTAGACCTGAAATTAATATATACATTAATCAATTTTTTAAAAAAGAAAATCTTAAACTTTGTGAAATTTTTAATATGGCGATGACAATTTCCTAATCAAGTAATATCTTATGTCCGTTGAATTTCTTTTTTTTTTTCAGTCGATGTAATTCAAACATTTTTCGTTTTTTTTTTTTTTTTAATATAATTTTACATAAACTACCTTA
>ERZ794949.535-NODE-535-length-11789-cov-3.272456_pt1 | contig 11789 bp, 7 predicted proteins | sample MGYA00511363_ERZ794949 | MGnify/ENA primary metagenome ERZ794949 (study PRJEB30137, sample SAMN04331402) | food metagenome | isolation source: T1 must sample point D1 replicate B | place: Australia: South Australia ...
GCAGCGGTTCTCCCACGGACCTCTTTTTTTTTTTGTTTATTGCCGGTTAAAACGCAGTGTGGGAAACGTGTTTGGGGTTTATTGCTATTGTTGTTTTTGGTGTTGACTTGCCCCTAACAAAAAATGCACAATGTTTATGGAATTTATCCTTTATTTAAACTCAATACTATGAACTTCTATTTGAATTTATTCACTAAACAGTCTATCATACAACATAAAGAACACATATATTATTAGTGAAAAACTAAAATCTAACCCAACTGTAGAATCTTTTATATAAAAAAAAACTAATCATGGAAAAGAAACCTTTAAAGTCTGTTAATATTTCCGATTACAAGGAGCAATCTCCTGATAAAGAGCTTATTGATATCATAAATCACATTCACTCAACAAAATCTTTTGACAATCTTCTTTTACAATCCAATGATTGGAAGCTAAAACAACACAAACTGGATGATATAGAAAATGTCGAGTACAATGGGTTAACCACCTATCAAAGACTTATAAACTTGGTTCTTCTTCCTAATGACGACCAGTCAAAGATTCAGTACTGTGATATTATAAAAAATCAACTTTTAAGAAATCAACAACACTTAAAATCCATCTTGAACACAAGTCCTGGAACTACCATTAACCCAAACATTTTGAGCAATAACGATAAGACTCCTTGTTCAAAGGTATTTTTATTTGACATCGATAACTGTTTGTATTCCAAAAAGCTAAACATTCACATGTTGATGCAAATTTTCATACGCAAGTATTTCCAGTACATCTTGGATTTAGATTCCTACGATATTGCCAAGAAACTGAATGAGAAATATTACAAGCAATACGGTTTGGCAATCAAGGGATTAATCAATGAACATCCCGACTTGAAAATTGATCCTGTTGAATACAACAACTTTGTGGATGACGCCTTGCCTTTACATGATATCATTACACCAGATTTGGAATTGCGTGCCGCATTGATTAAAATCAAGGAAAGTAAAAAATTCGAAAAAATGTGGTTATACACCAATGCCTACAAGTCCCATGCCCTTAGATGTATTGTTTTGTTGGGTATTGCCGATCTTTTTGATGGTTTAACTTTCTGTGACTACAAAATGGTTCAAGATATGTCATGTAAACCAGATGTCAGTTCCTATGTGAAAATGGCCGAAGATGTTGGCTTACAAGGTGAAACACTCAGTGAAAAACTAAAGGAATGTTACTTTATTGATGACTCCTTGAGAAACTTGGAACAAGGTATCCATCTAAACATGAAGCAGTGTGTTCTAATTGATCAAGACGTTACCGAACCCTATGAAATCAATGCCGTAGAAGAAGGTAAAAAAATTAAGGTTGTCGGGAGCTTTACTGACTTAGAAACTGTTTTGCCAGAGATATTTGAGTAAAACTACATTCAGCATTTATCTTTTATATATGATACGAACATTTTGTAAACACAGCTTACCCTTTTTTTATATATTTGAATGTTCATTAACTTTGCTACATTTTTAGTTAGAACAAGATCTATTTTTACTATATTTGTGAATGTAATTTCCTCACTTACGGTTAATGCATTATTTGCGTATAAAATAATGTATTCCGCTTCCATTCTTATTATTTCGGCTTGTTTTTATTATCTGGTCGAAAAAAACAAAACATTTATAAGTAAAAGTTAAGAAAATTACAATTGATTGTGGTTTACACCACTCTATAAACACGTTTATCATCTATTTTATCTTTGATCAAGACCAGAAGCTTAAAATCTAAACACCAACTGTTAATATTTGACCAATTTTTACTATACAATGTCAGCTGAAGATTCCCAAGGTGCTTCTTACCAAGAACAACTTTTATCCATTCCTAATTTAGATAACCTCTCACTATTTCAAACCATAGAAACAGAAATTAATGATGCTGAGAAGTTCTCTTCTTTGATAAACTCTGCCAAAAATGTCCAAGGCCTTCCTTTCCTGTACCTACTTTGTTACAAGGCTGCATGGGACACGTTAAATTACATACTAGATTCAGAAACCATAATGTTGAATGATGAAGTCTTGACTGATGATGTCAGCAAGGATTCATGCATCCATGGGCTTATGAAGTATTGTGTTGAGGAAGATGATGTTTCGTTTTCTAAGTACATTTTGGAAAATTTGATAGAATGTGGCTTCAATGTTAAGGTAAAAAATGCCAATAATTTGACACCTTTGGATTACTATCTGCAAAAAAATGGTAATAAGCCAGATGAAATTGTCGATGTTTTAATGTCCACAGAGTTCAACAACGATATTGACGAAGGTATAGAGATTGATGAGTTTGATGAATAAGTGTATATGTATATATTAACTATAAAAGAGCATTGATCAAGTCATTTTGCTGATCTTTACTTAATGTTCTGAAATAAGTTTCAAACTCATGAGACTTAGCGATTGTTTTTAAAAAACCTATGATAACTTGAAGATTTGACTTTTTAGTAATTTCAATTCCATCTATAATGTCATCAGATTCAGGTAAGTCATCCTCCAAATCTTCATCTTCATTTTCGGTGGAGTATTTTAAAAGGTCGTTCAACTGAGCATAATCTACATTTGTACCAACATCTTCCCATTCGTCGTCATCATCTTCATCCTCATCACAGTCTGCATTCTCAAAGCTTTCCTTTTGGTTTGAAATGAGCATCAAACATTCATTTGTTAAAATGGTCAATATCTTTTCGTACAATGGTATAAGTTCATACTCAATGGTCATTTTTTTACTCATAGATCTTGTTATGACTCTATCTCCACTTAACATCGGATTGGTCTTTATAGGGCCTTTAACTAATATCATATTGAAATTGTTGTAGTTGAATGTATTGATGAATGAAATGATATTACACTTGATTGAAAATACACCTCTAATGGACTCAAATATTTCAAACCACTTTTCAAAAAATAAAACAACCTCATTTTCTGAAACTTTATTTTTAAACAAATTCATAATGTAATCTGTATCATTGATGAAAATGAAACATACGAACTTATTCAGGTCCTCAAGAATCTTGAAGTTGTTACTGTTAGTTTTGTTTATGAATAATTTGATAATTTTCAAACTTATCTCATCTAAGACTTGAGAAATGGTGTCCCTAGGCAACTTTGATACAACAGTAATTGTCAATGTACCAAGTCTCTCACAACTTTGACCACCTAAGTTCAGTACATTCGATAAAATGTTTAAAATACTTTCAAAGTTTTGTATATCCTTATCATTAGTCTTTTTGATTATAACATTCAATACGGACACCATATCATCTATCAGAGAGTCATCTGTGTCATTTAGCGTGTAATTTATCAGCTTGACTAAAGGATCCAGGATATAATTGATTACCATGATAGGTAAAGTTTGGTGTTCATCAACATACCATTTCTTGATCAAACTGTTCAATATCATCAAAGATAATTTTCTGGTGAAATATGAGCATGTTGGATCCAGCAAAGGTATCAAGTTAGCTATGTATCTATTACAGAACTCCAAATGATAAGAATTGCTGTCATCAACAGATGTCAAAACATTTTGCAGTATTGCCTCCAAATCCTCATAAATGGCAGATGTTCCCAAGTCCTGATTATTTTCTATTGAACATATTTTCAAGATCAGCTCGAAAATAACAAAGTTTATTGACTTTACATCATTTTGGTTCCAACCTGTAAAGTCACGTTCGGTAAGTTGAAGAATCATTTCAATTATTGTATGATATTTTTCTGTTTCTACTTCATCAATTAAACTCTGGATTCCTTTGATAATTTTCAATTCAATATTGCAATCAATAACATAAGTTAAGTGATGTAGATTCTTTGTAATGAACCAATAAATGCTAAAATCAATAAAACTACTTCTGCTTATTAAGTTAATAACAGCACTATAGGCAGATAATATTATATTTGAGTCATTTTTTATCATTGATGTTAAATACAGCACTTTGAAAACAATCAAGTCATCCATTTGTTCAACTCGTTCAAGTATATTCATCAAAATATTTGTCTTTATCATTTCAATGTTTTCTGACTCTTCATCAATGCAATAGGTCAACATTGTCAACAAGTTCTCATAGTCTTCTCGATATGACGATAACCTTTGGTATAACAAACTTTGTAGTGCTACATCATTGTAAAAGAACTCTTCAATTTGATCTCTTATGTCATATTTGTTCAAATTCATATCTCTGTCTATGGAATCCTCAATAATTTCATTAACATCTACTAAGCTTTCCTTTTTATCAGAAGATATCTTATTCAATGAAATTAATACATCAACAATATGCCCATACTCTTCAGCCAAGATAACTTTGAATTTTTTGTATTTTGTACCAATCTTTAAAAAGGAAATAATGTTAATGACCAAATTATTAAAAACTTGACTGTTTTCATAGGTGGAAATGTCATTTTCATAAATATCATTAAGCCACTTTAGGTATGAAACACCTTGAAAGAATATCAATTTTATTTGATCACCACTCAAAGACTGCTTGAATTCTAAAATTAAAAATTGCAGAAAATCAAAATAAGTCTTCAAACAGGATAAGAAGTCTTCAGCAATTAAGAACTTTTGATTGAAATTTTCAATGATTTTTTGATTTAGTATTACTAAAAACTCATTCATTTTTTTGTGATAACTGTTATTTATCTCTCCTATCAACTTGTAAAAATTTATGGAATTAGTATACAACTTAATAATTTCGTTTAGTATGGCATGATTAGTGTTGACAAAGCTGTTCATAAACTCAAATACCTTGCTATATATCATGTATTTTTCATCAAAAAATATATCAAATGTAATAATATCTTCGCACATTTCATTCAAGAGTAATAAGCCGTTTAATACTGTATCATCATCCGTCATTGAAGCAAAAACTTGATCAATCAATTCAGGCCACTCTTCTGGGAATTCGTAAGTACATATTTGAACAATGATATATCTACAGCAATTTTTAATACTTTTGTTATCTTTACCAATAAGGGCTAATGTCAGAACAGTTTTCTTAACATGCTCCTTTAAGTCAAATGATATTCCAGTTGACCAGTACAAGCTTATAAGTTTTCTCATAGTTAACAATGAGAACAGTTTGATAGTGTTATCACCCACATTGGTTACAACTTCTAGCAATGAACTTACAATAAGATTGGAATTTTCAGATGCTTGAGACAGCAAAAAGGACTCAGCACCTTCTCTCGTGGTTTTGTCTGGAGATTGACAGTTCCTTAAAAGAGATATAAAATCCTTGTCCATAACACCAACTATTAAATACTCTTTTTTGGTTCTAGTACACATAAATCTTATCTTTTGTAACAAAGGTAATATGAAATAACTATAACATAAATAAAATATTTTTTTTTTTTTTTTAAATATTTTTTCGTGAAATTGAGTTTGCAATTCAACGCGTCTGTAAGGTCCTGAATTTTTGTTTGTTTTAGGATGTCTCTTCTGTTAAAAGATATAACGTTTATACAATTCAGTGTACATACCTAAAAATTTTAGAGAGACAATATATTTTACATGTACAATACAAAGCTTTGGCGACTTTAGTGTGTGTCCTATCTGGCTTTATTAATACAATATGCTCTTGTTTTATAGTGACGAAGAAGCATTCTAAAAGAGGGTTCGGATATAAGTTTTATATACCTTAAGATTTGTTTTTTTTGGATTTCACAGTTTTTTTTTTTCAAACAAACGTTTGAAACATTACTTATATGCAAATCCTTTTAAAAGACTTGAGGTAAAGAAACCCTGAAAAATACATAACCCTTCTCAAAATATCTCCAAAATCAACAATAGACAAAGAATTTTATAGATGAAAACGAAATCCTCTGAAAATGAAATAAACAATGATGCTGAAGGGGAAACCCCAGTAATTAAAACGAAATCAACTATGCAATATGTCAATCCAAAGCAATATGAACGTATACTTGTAAGAAGGGCTGCAAGAAAGAAACTTAAAGCCATAATGGAACACTACAAGCAATTCCAACACAAATTCAATAGAGAGCTCAATAATAAATCATACCTGCACGAATCGAGACACAATCATGCTATGAAACGAGCCAGAGGCCCTGGAGGTAGATTCCTGACGGCCAAAGAAATCTCTCAGCTTCAGGAGGCAAAAGACAAAACAGAAAACTAAAGAAAAAAATAACAAGTGAGGTTTCCTTACTTATGATATATATCTACATAGAAATATTCAATGCATTTAATAAATCAACTTTTGGTTGTAATAATTCTTGTTGTACAAACTGACCCAGGTTGTTATTATTTTGGTCTAGGGAAACATATGGCAGAGGATCATTAACCAAGTTTTTAGATATACTTATCAATTTACTGTATGAGGAACCAAAGGTTGATATTTCCTCAACCATATCCATATCTAAGAAAGAACCACCAGCACTGGAACCGGAGTTGATACCTTGAGTTTGTTTTTTAATCATGTTTATACTACAATCTATTAGTGATCTGCACACATCTGGATATTTTTCTAATAACAAATTGGAGTTCAATCCGAAGGTTAATAACCCTATGTACACCACTTTCTTTTCTAACAAATTGTTGAATTGATCTATATTTGAAATGATTACATTATTGAAGACTCCAGTGAAGATGGTATCTTGTTGAAGCATACTGAACCAATCAACAACAAAGTTAGGCTCTTTGGTTTTGCCTAATATGACTTCAGCCACAAACAAAATAAATCTTTTACTGAAGGACAAATCCTTATTCTGCAATCTTGCCAATATCATGGATAATATACTAGGTAAATATTGACTTAACATTTGTGGATCGTAATTTATGATCAATGCCTCTAAGATTTCAAATGCATGAACAAACAACTTCTTGCTATTCAATAATTTTTGTGTTAATCCCAATATCTGTTCTACGTTGCTGAACAACTGTGGCTGTTTGTTTAATAAAGCAACTAAGAATCTAGTAGTTGCTGGAATGTTTCCTGCCATTTCCCACACGGTTGGTGCTAATAATGGCTGTGATAATTGTGAAATTTGCTCAGACACTGGAATTTTATTTGAAGAGCTTTCAGTCAAATATGCTAACAATTGGAATGAATATTGTAAAAATTCAGTAACATCATCGGCCAAATAATTCAAAATAGATGGCATAACAAGTGAAACAACTTTTTCAATATTACCAATGTTTATGGATATTTGAGTCTTTACATTAACAGCAACAGATTCAAAAGTGAAATGAGTGAACCTTGGATTTGATGGATTGGACTTTATCAAATCCAATATGTTAAGACTTTGCTTTATAACTTCAAGACTGAACTCACCTAAAGTATCTTGAGCTATGGAGCAAATTTTATAAATTGACTTCATCAAAAATTCATTTTCAGCAAGCTTTTCAGGCTTTGATGAATCCTTCATGATTAATTTGAACAAATTTGTTATTAATGGTTCAGAAGCACCAACTAAATCACCTTTTTGGAAAACAAATTTACTTGAGCTTCTACTTTCTCTCATGGATAAGACTCTTTCTAATGTGACTGCTGAGTAAGTGTAAACAACATAATTATTGTTAGTCAAAAATGTTGCTAAATAAGGTAAGACACTCTTGATGTTGTCCTTACCAATTTGATTTCTAAAGACATAAATATACTTTATGGCATCAACCAAAATAATTGGATTGATACTGTCGTCAACTGTTGAAAGATCGTTGGCAATATTCTCTTGGAAAAATTCAATAACATTGACATGAGGATTTGTTTCCATGCATCCAAACGTGGTTATTTGACCCTCAACAGCTACAGCTACGTAAAAGTAAATAGCCAAGTCTTTGTATTTCCAATTGACTTTTGGATTTTGTTTATAAAGATTCAAGAAGTTGGCTATTAATTGCATACTAATTTCAGTCAATTCAACCAGATTCTTGCTCTTCAAAACTTTCAAGAAATCTGTACACGATCTTCTTCTGGTGTCTATGTCTGAACCCTCCAAGTCTCTTCTTACAAATTCAATAGGATCATCTTCAAACATCTCAATATCGGAGCTGTGTAACATTAAGTTTGGTAAGATAATCTTCTCCAATAACAAGTTCAGATGACCGTTTTCATTGCTGAAGATTGATGAATATTCGTTGATTTTGGCAACTGAGGATAAAAATTCCATACTGTTGCAAACTAACAAATCATTTTTGGATAGAGGCTTGATTGTGGTTAGCAGTTCCCAAGTGGTCTCCACAAAGGTACCAATTAACGGACCAAACACATCACCGTATTTGGAGGCGTATAACTTCAACAACTCTTGAATGTTGCATTTAGTCTTTATCAATATTGTGACTTCAGAATCATCTTCATCCTCATCAAATTGTTCTTCAGGTTCCAATAAACTGTTTTTGTAAGTTAAGTATCTTAAGATTACTGAAAAGCCTTGTTGGATGTTTTCTTCAAAGAATTCAGGAATGTCTTGACAATTCAAATCATAATAAATTTCTAACAATAAGTTAAAGTTTTCAAACAAAACATTTAAAAGAGGAGCATCGTTTGGATGACTTTGAATTTGTTGATCAACTTCTAAGAATAATTTCATGAACACTTCTTGGAATTCACCTAAAACCTTCAAAATTTCTAAAAACAACTCATCTGATCTTGCTAAATGTCTCCATCTCTTGAAAACCTCATGAGCCACAGTTAAAACACCAATATTTTTTTCGAAGTCAGTCAAAGATAGCTTTGTGACTAATTCATTGATCAAATTAGGCCAAAATTCAGGGAAGTCACTTTCAGCTATGATGCTGATTGCTTCACCTATTTGAGACTTCAAAATATTTGGCAATTGAATCATACAATCAATAATATTTGATCTTATTTCTTGCACATCTTGCAGTAAGTGTCTTCCCTCAATGTCGATCCATTTTCTTTTGACCAGATTTTTAAAATTGATAGCTGCAGCAAGCTTGATATCGTTTGAAACGTTAGCATTTTGTAAAAGAGTTAACAATATAATTCCATAGTTTGGTGTAACTAGTTCAATCTCATCTAGCTTTGATTGAATAGACTTTGCAAATTGTGGATTCAAAGATTTATTTAACAGTTCAACTATAACCGCTTCAGTGCCTGACATTTTGTGGTCTCAAGCGATTGACGTATCTATCTAAAAAAATAGTAATTCCTTGGTTTGAAGAAGTTTATTGAAAAGTTAGCAATCAATGTGTTATAAATGATGTATTGTTATTTCTAAACACACGAAAACGTAAAAAAAATAAAAATTTAGAGGGAAAAAAAAATCCTCTAGAAAAAAAGAAAAGAAGTATTGGTAGCGCATCCGTATGTACAAGACACTTTTGGCATAATCACTTAAATAAATATAGAATCACCAAGCATTGATTGAATTGAAGAATCCTTGTTTTTGCTTTTGCTGTTATTTTCCTCAGAAACATCAGCTCCGCTTTGCTTTATTTTATTCATTATATCAAACCAATCACGATCCTTCTTGACTGTTTTATGTAAAACCTTTTCTCTTTTATTTATAACATCTAATGCATTATTTGTTTCTAAATCCTCATATATCCGAATGTTTTCAAGTTTGGAATCTTTTCCTCTATGCTTGTTAGAGAATATGTATATCTTAAGATGCTTAACCTCTATTGGAGGGTTGTAAACGTAACCATTCCTCAAAAGTCCATGAATATGCTTAAATCTTTGATCCTCTTCTGAAACAACCTTATTTTTAACATTGGTGTCGAAAAAGAAAAGATTTATAAAGCCCTCAACCCGTTTGATACCAATATCCTTCAATAGAGTTAAATCAGCTTCATTGGTACCACCGTATATTTTTATATGAAAAGGAGCATAAGAGCTATTTTGTGAATTTGAAAAATACATCATAATGTTGTTTATTTTTGTCAAACTCGTAAACTTCACATCTATAATGTGAGGAAGGAATCCGTTGGACTGCCAAGAAGTGTCAATATCTCTATGTAAAGCAGCAGTGATATCATTTTCTTTTCTATTTGATGAAGCTTCCCACTCAGCATGCAGAGTGATGTCTTTTATTTTAGAAAACTGTTCTATAAAACTCTGGATTGATAGTTTCTTGTCATAGCCAAGAAGTAATGGTAATCCGAATGAACCTATGTCAAAAATTTGCATCAAAGTTTTTCTGAGTGTACGGCTTTGTGACTTTTCTAATTCACTCTGTTCCAATTTTTCAAAAAATGACTTCTCACTCAAGTTAGTCTTTAAGGCATCATAATACAAATGAGTCATGCTATCTTGAACAGTCATGTATGGGCTATCTGCTGAATCAATTAGCAATTTCTTTCTAGCTTGTTCCAGTTTGTTGTAGCATTCTAGGTCCAAGTTAGCTAATTCTGCGCGATAGGTTTCCATCGTAAAACACAACAATGACTGTAGACTCTTGTAGTCATCTAATGTATAGAGTAGATAGCCTAAATGTAGTTGAGTTTGGTAGATGTTCTGTTCATAGTAATCTTTGCTGTGTGTGCTATCTGAATAAACATTGTGTTCAAAGTTGTATGAAAAGATCTTTTGGTCAATAATATTCTTATCTAAGTGATTTGTGAAATTGTAAAACGCTTTCTTATATGGAGACAAGTATAATATATCTTTTTTCAAATCATCTGAAAGGCTTGGTAACGTATGATCCTTTTCAATTATGATCTGGTCATAAACACTTCGGATATTTGGGAATTCCGCTTTCCCAATATCAATATAATCATTCATTATATTATATCAGCTGCAACGTTCTTTATTAATCACCTAATTAACCTCTTGGGGTTGCTGTAAAGGTGTATATAGTTTCTTACTGGATTGCATCACAAAGACTTTTTATAAGATAAGTGATGCCTCTAAATCCGATTTTGTGGTTCACTTTTTTTTCCCTTGCGAATTGCTTCAGCTGTTCTCTTATATCCGAGTGTTCAGGGGGAAAAATAACGACATTCAAAATAAAAAACGTAGAGCTAAACAACACACCCACACCCAATTACATTTGGGGAAAAAAAAATAAATAAAAGTTTTTAAGGTGTTTATTCTAAAGATAAAAATAAACGATAAATAAACACCAAAATAATATTCATAATAAACTTGTACTATTCTGAAAAGAAAACAAAAAAAAAACTGATTATACTCTTACCTATTGCTAACTAAGTTTATTTCACCTTTTTTTATTGTGTATTGATTTATTATTAACCACTATGGCTGATTTACCTATTGAATTTACTCAGCTAGCTAATCTTCCAAGTTTGGGTATTGACCCCAAGTTTTTGGAAGTTAGATCCACTACTTTTGAAAGTGACAAGTATGTTTTAGTTAAAGAAACTACACCAGAAGGCGGTAATGCTGTCTCCATTATTGATCTTAAAAATAATGCTTCCATTGACAGAAAAAATATGGGTGGTGATAACGCTATCATGCACCCTACTAAAAATGTTATTTCAGTTAGAGCTAATGGGACTATAGGCCAAATATTTAACTTGGACACTAAAGAAAAACTAAAGGCTTTTACTATGAATGATGCTATCGTATTCTGGAAGTGGTTATCAGATGATGTTTTAGGTCTAGTAACTGTAAATTCCATTTACACATTAAATGTTTTTGATGGCCAAGTTAATGGTGGACCAGTAAAGCTTACTGATAGACATCCATCTTTACAACAATGCCAAATCATTGATTTTACTACTAATGAAAATTTGGATTGGTTGGCTGTTGTCGGCATTTACCAAACTGAGCAAAGCACTATTGGCGGTAAGATTCAATTATTCAATAAAACTAGAAATGTCTCTCAATTAATAGATGGACA
>ERZ794949.536-NODE-536-length-11761-cov-2.801042_pt1 | contig 11761 bp, 11 predicted proteins | sample MGYA00511363_ERZ794949 | MGnify/ENA primary metagenome ERZ794949 (study PRJEB30137, sample SAMN04331402) | food metagenome | isolation source: T1 must sample point D1 replicate B | place: Australia: South Australia ...
GGCGTTCGTCGACGCAGGCGCGTCGGGCGGCAGGCGCGGCGAGCCGTTCGAGGTCGAGCTCGTGAGCGAGGACGGCGAGGTGCACGCGTTCCCGCTCGTGCCCGGGTGGGTGAGCCCTGCGGCGGGGAGGGCGTTCGAGCGGATCAGGGACTGGGTGCGCGAGGGAGACCGGCGCGAGGGGCGCGAGCGGGTAGACGAGGAGACGGTCGAGACGAGCTAGAGGGTAGAGCGACGGCGAGAGCATCTCTTTCTCGTAGACTCGCATGTGCATGCAGCTGTTGTAGCTGTCCCCTCTCACAGGCTGCGGTGGACGAGCGTAGCGAGAAAGGCGAGACCTGGCTGCGGCCGCAATTTCCACGTCGAGCCAATCGAGCGAACCCGTCGTCGTCGTCGCCGTTCCCCTCCTCCTCCTCTCCCTCCTCACAGCTAGCTTGCGCGCGACCCAGCTTCCGCCAGGACCAGAGCAGCTATGGGTCAGTCCTCTGCCCTCTGTCGCGCTCTGCCTCCCCCGCCTGCCTCCTCTCTCGGCAGCCGCCTCTCGTCCCAGCCGTGACGCGCGAGCTGACCTCGCCTCCTCGATCCTCGCTGCACAGCCCCCTCCACCAGCGCACAGCGCCAGCAGTCGGACGAGCAGACTCCCCTCATCGGCGGTGGCCGCAACGGCCGCTCCGACTCGCACTCGTTCCACGTGAGCCCGCCTCCCTCCTCGTCTCGGCCAGAAGTGGGGACGACTCGCCCCGAGCCTGCACGAGCAACCGCAGGCGCTGAAGCTCTACAGTCACTGACTGCCCTAGATCCCCAACGCACACCCTCGCCCTCTGTCCATCTCGCCCGGCCCGAACGACGACGACTCGTCCTCCCCTTCTCCTCCAAACGGCAACGCCTCGTTCCCCGACCCTCGCCGTCCCGTCTTCCTCGGCGGCCGCTCCTCGTCGACCTCGCACATCCAGGACGACGGCGGCGGCTCGCACGGCGGCGCGCCGACCGTCCTCCAGAGCCTCAAGAACTTCCTCTTCTCGGGCTGGCTCAACATCCTCCTCGTCTCGGTCCCGCTCTCGTTCATCTCGCACTTTGCTCACTGGGGCTCGACGGCCGACTTCATCATCTCGTTCATCGCCATCGTCCCGCTCGCGTCCCTCCTCGGCGATGCCACCGAGCAGTGCTCGCTTCGTCTCGGCCAGACGGTCGGCGGCCGTGCGTCCTCCTCCCTCTCGTCCCTCCTCCCCTTCCTGTGCTCGCGTACTGACTCGCACACCTTCCTGCAGTCTTGAACGCGTACGTCGACTCGTCTCGCTCCCTCGGCTCGTCGTGGAGCGGGCCGGCGCTGACCCTCCTTCCCACCCCGCCCGCAGCACTTTCGGCAACGCCGTCGAGCTCATCGTCGGTGTCCTCGCCCTCAAGCGCGGCGAGCTGCGCATCGTCCAGACGTCGCTCCTCGGCTCGATCCTGTCCAACCTGCTCCTCGTCCTCGGGTGCTCGTTCCTCGTCGGAGGCCTCAAGTTCAAGGAGCAGCAGTTCCAGGCGACGGCCGCCCAGGCCTCGTCGTCGCTCATGGTCCTCGGCACGGCGACCCTCGTCATCCCCGCCGCGTACCGCGCCAACCAGCTCGACGGCTCGCTCAGCAACGACGGGCCGGGCGTCCTCACCCTCCTCGACGACTTTGGCAAGAGGACCGACATCTCGGGCCTCCTCAAGCTCTCGCGCGGCACCGCCATCGTGCGTCCATGCTCTCTCTTTCAGCGCACTTCGCTTGGCCGAAGCGCTTGCTGACGTGCTGCGCTCGTTCGCGCTCTCCTGCCCGCAGATCCTCCTGTTCTGCTACGGCGCCTGTGCGTCCTCGCCCTCTCTCCTCTTCTTCCAGCACTCGTGCACACTCCTGACGCCTCGACCTGCAGACCTCTACTTCCAGCTGCGCTCGCACCACTACCTGTTCCAGGCCGAGGCCGACGACGAGGAGGAGGAGGCCAAGATGAACATGCCGACCGCCGTCGGCGCCCTCGTCGTCGTCACCGTCATCACGTCGTTCTGCGCAGACTACCGTGCGTCGAGCTCTCTCTACCTCGATGAGCGAGGCGCTTCGAGGGGCGATTCGACCTCGTTCAGACGGTCGAGCTCGTCCTGACGCTTTGACCTCCTCGCTCGCAGTCGTGGGCGCCATCGACGACTTTGCGACCGACTTTGGCATCCCCAAGGCCTTCATCGGCTTGATCCTGCTCCCCATCGTCGGCAACGCCGCCGAGCACGTCACCTCCGTCTGGATGGCCGGTGCGTCCCTTCCCTCTTCTCCTCCCTCTCGCTCGAGTTCTAGACTGACTCTTCCGTCCCCTCGCCCGCAGCCAAGTGAGCAGCTCGCCTGCATCGTCATGCTTTTGCTCAACGAAGAGCGCCTCGCTGACTCACCCCTCTCTCGCTCGCAGGGGCAAGATGGAGCTCACGATTGGCGTCGCCATCGGCTCGTCGATCCAGGTGCGCCTCTCTCCTCTCTCTTCTTCTCCTCCCCGAAGAGCACGAGCTCATGCTGCTACTGCGCAGATCGGCGTCGGCCTGATCCCGATCCTCGTCATCGTCGGCTGGATCATCAACCAGGACCTGACGCTCTTCTTCGAGTGCGTGCTGCGCCTCTCCTACTGCGACTCCTCTCCCTCACGTCTGAGCAAGAGCGGCTTGCTGATGCGACCGCACGGCGTCGCGCAGGAACTTCGAGACGATCGTGCTCTTCGTCTCGGTCCTCCTCGTCGACATCCTCGTCGCCGACGGCAAGTCCAACTACCTCGAGGGCCTCCTCCTCGGTGCGTCCTACTCTTCCTCTTTTTTCACGAGTGTGCGCCGAGACTGACGACGTGCACGTCTCGCAGTCGCGCTGTACCTCGTCATCGCCCTGGCCTTCTGGTTCACCAAGTAAACCCGCTCGGCGTCCTCTCCTTGTCTACTCCCCCCTCTCTCTCTCGCCTCTCGAACCCGTATTAGCGACATCCCGATGCTCCTCCTCGCCTAATCGCCCTCGAGGTCTTCCCCTCGTCCATCCTCGTCCCCCACCTCTTCCTCTCCCTCCCTCTTCTTCTCCTTGCGCGCAAGCACCGGCCTGCCCGCCCTGTACCACTATGACTCCCGTCGAGCAGCGTATCTCTCTCTCGGGGCCGTTGATCCCCTTCCCGCTCGCAATGCATTCGATCGGCAGGGCTCCTTCGCGCAGGTGTCGAGGAGGAGAAAGCGCAACTTGAGAAGGTCGATCTCTCGCGAGGCTCTCCTGCTCGCTCGCTCGGCCAAAGCTGGGCATGAAGGTCAATATTGGCATGGCACAGCTCGAACTCGTACTCGCTCACGCTCCACCCTGCCGCCCACCGTCGAGCCACGTCCCACCTCGCCCGCCGACCCTCATCCTCGTGCGCCGCTCGAACACCGTCATGCTGCCTTCCGAGTCGAGCACGTCCCACAGGCGCTTGCCGGTCGACTTGATGCTCGACTTGAGCTGCTTCTGCTGCGGCGGCGGCGGCGGCCGCGGCGCAGGTGCAGCCGCAGGAGCAGGCTCGAGGAGGTGCGCCATCGAGCGCGGGCCGTTCGCCGGCGCGCGCAGGGGGATGGCCGAGCGAGGTGCGACGGGAGGAGGGCTCGTCGACGGTGCGGTCGTCGAGGAGGAGCACGATAGGGCGGGGAGGCTTGCCGAAGCCGAAGGAGGAGGCGGAGGCGGAAGAGGAAATCGGCGGTCCGTGCGCCCCGCGATCGAGGTGCGGTCGACGTTGAGCGTCGGCGGGACCCACTGCGTGTAGCGCGGCAGGTCGTTGATGGGCGGGCGCGTGAACCACCGGGTCGTGCGCGCTGGCGGAGGGAGGGTGCGCGAGGGAAAGTAGGCCTCTGCGGGCGGGCGGCCCGGCTGAGGCATCTTGGGCGGCGAGGGCGGCGAGGGCGGCGAGGGCGGCGAGGGCGGCGAGGGCGGCCGCGCGCGGGGCGGAAGAGGGGGAGGAGGCGGGGAGGGAGAGGGCGCAGGGCTGCGGGCGACGAGCTTGGCGGGAGGAGGAAGGAGACGACGCGCGGCGGGGACCGAGACCTGCGCCGGGCGAGGGTTGACCTTGACGGCGACGACGACGCCGGTCTTCTTCGAGACGACGCGGTCCATGAGGCTCACTGCGAGCGATAGGTAGCTTGTCAGCGTCAGAGAGGCGCGAGGTAGCCAGAGCGCGAGACGGACGCACTGGAAGTTGCCGCAACGACCCGGACCTGCTTGAGCTCGGCGACGACGGGCGGCAGCTTGCTGCGCAGGTTGAAGAGGACCTTGACGACCTTGCTCGTGTCGAGCTTGTTGGCGTGTCCTGCTTGAACGAGGTGCTCGAGGCGGCCGACGAGGTCGAGAAGCGGACGCCGGTGGAGGACGTGCTTGCTCGTCCAGGTCTCGAGGTCCTCGAGCACCGCTCGGGCGGCAGCTTGCTCGAGCCACTTGATGAGACCTTGGTCCTCGAGAGGCGTCCACTAGCGGGCCGCGTTGCCGTTCGGGCGACGCACTCGCGATGCTGCTCGAAGGAGGAGTCAGTCGCGGAGCTTCGAGGCGAGGCGAGACGCAGGGGACGTGGACGCACCTGGCGGGAGTACAGGTGGTTCGGGCTTGGCCCACCGCGCCTCGAGGCTCGACAGCGCCCTGCCCTTCCAGCCCTGGGCCGCCATCGCCCGCTTGACCGCCGCCCAGCCATGCCGACCGTGAGCGAGTTTGGCGCGGTGCAGCGCGACGCACTCTGCGGGAGACCAGGCGGGCTCGGGCCGGCGAGTCTCTGTCGGCAGAGAGGGAGGTGCGCTCGCGCTTCGAGGCCGTAGAGGAGGGGCGAAGGGCGAGGAGCTGCGGCTCGAGGGGGAGGGGGAGCGCGACGGCGAGCGCGGGATGGACGCGTCGCTGGCGTCGGCAGCCTTGTCGAGCTGCTCGGCAGCATCGAGGAAGAGCTGGGCCATGTCCATGGTGGTGCCACTCTACCCGGCGAGGTGAAGAAGGAGAGCAAAAGCGAGGGCGAGCGCCGAGCCGAGCAAGGGCGAGTCCCGCGAGAGCTGTCCCTCTCCTCGAGCCTTGGCCCGTGTGCGTCGCTACGACGATCATGAAGCTCCCGGTGTGCGCAAAGACGCGGTACTGAGGTCGCGCCCGAGCGACGCGACGCGCTCCACTCCCGCATTGCCGCTCCAAGTCGCAAGTGCGCTCGCCGCCCGAGAGCAGCTTACGAGAGGCTTCGTCGGCTCGAGCAGGGAACATTTAGCGACAGCTAAGAGAGAAAGAACGCCGAGGTGCTTGCACAGAGACGAGAAGGGTCGAGAAGGGCGAACTTGGGAAGGTAGCGAGCGACGAGAGGCGGTCAAAGCGTCCTTGTCTCCCTGCTCTCTGTGCCTCTCTGCCTGCAAGTCGAGCGCGTACGTGAACAGAAGAGGTACTGCACTGCACGACGATCCCGATCTGACTGTTCACCAACGCCGCACGCGCGCTCGAGCCCTTCCTCGGCCCGGCCGACGCTCTCACCTCGTCCTCACGATCATGGTGCTGCCGGCTGCTCGATGACGAGGGGAGGCTGGTTGTCGGCTGCGGGCGCGATGTCGAGACGGCTGCTCGGCATGAACCCGGCGGTCCAGCTGCAATGCCGAGGCGGATCCGACGGCTCGATGACGGCGTTCGAGGAAGCGCTCGCGGAGGTGGGTGGTGGTCAAGGAGCACATGATGGACCAGACGCGGTCGAGCAAGGGAGAGGAAGAGAAGCGGGGCGAGAGAACGGTCAGGGGCGAGCCGGACGGTCCACGGACGAGGGAAAAGGAGCAGCGAGGAGGGTGCGGCGTGGACGCCGACGCTCAGGCCGTCGGGTCTCGGCATTTCGCCGTCGAGACGACGAGATAGAGGAGAGAAGAGAAGCACAAGAAGAGCAACACGGCGAGCTTGATATCGAGGTGAGCGCTCAGCGCTCGGACCTCGTCTAGTCCTTGCAAAACGACTGCAGCAGCTCGACAAACTCCTTTGGCCGCTCGGCGTGCACTGCATGAGGATGGCGCATCAGCTCACGCTCATCATCAGAGGGAGCAAGAGAGAGAGAGAGAGAGGCGGGACGCACCCCAATGACCAGCATCGAGCGTCTCGAGCCGCGAGTCGGGGAAGAACTGCTTGATGATGGGGATGTTGCGCGAGTTGATGTACTTGCTCTTGGCGCCTGCGGTCAGGACGGCGGCATCGAGCGTCAGCACTGGCGCACACGAGCGGGCACTGCTCGACGAAGACGGAGAGGAGCGCTCGCGACGCACCCTTGAGGAAGAGCGACGGCTTCTCGAAGACCTTCTCGCCCGGCGCGTAGGGGAAGTGGCCGATCTCGTCGATGGCGTTACGGAGGAAGTGGAGGGGGAGCCGGAACTTGTACGGCGAGGAGGGGCTGGCGCGGTCCATGTTCGTGAGGAGGAACTGGCGCACGCCGAGGTCCTGCGAGCGAGCGCAGCGTCAGCTCGCTCGATCCGCCCAAAGAGACGTTGCTGATAGTTGTGAGGGTGCAGCGACGTACCGGCTCGGTCTTGGCGAGGATGGCGTCGGCGTCCTTCCTCGAGGTGACCTGCGCGTCGTCGATCGCCTTCATGGCGTCGAGGTACGCCTGGAACTCGGGCGAGACCTTGCCGACGCCCGGCGCGATGTCGACGACTGCGAGGAGAGGAAACAGGAGTCAGCGAAGAGCGTGAAGCTAGCTCGCTCGGAGAGAGAGAAGCAGGCGACGCACCGACGAGCTTCGACAGCGGCTCACACCCGCCGAGGGCCAACGCCATCGCGACCTTGCCGCCCCTGCGCGCAAGAGAGGTCATGAGCTCGAGTCTGGCAGCAGTTGAAGAGCGAGGGACGCACATCGAGTGCCCGACGACGATGCAGTCGCTCAACCGCTCGCGCTGCTCGATGAAGGCCTTGACGTCGGCGGCGAGGTCCTCGTAGCTGCACTCGCGCTTGTGCGGGCTCGCGCCGTGGTTGCGCAGGTCCTGCAGAGCGGATAGCGCAGGTCAGCGCTGTTCGCGACGAGGTCGGCCCCGCACCCGAGGAGGAGAGGAGGAGGAGGAGGAGAGGGAGCTCACGAGGGTGTAGATGTCGCGCTCGAGCTTGACCGCCATGCCCTTTGCGAGGCTGCGCCAGTTCTGCTTGCTGCCGTACAGCCCGTGCAGCACGACGAGCGGTGCCCGCGACGAGCCGGAGCCGGCTGATGGCGCCTGCTTCTCGAACGACAGCTCGACGGGGACGGGCGCCGTGACGAGCGTGCGGCGGCTTGTCGGTGCTGTAGAGCGAGCGACAGCTGCGATGGGCCCTCCTCGAAGCATGCTGGGCGAGGTAGACGTGGTCGCAGTGGGGCGAGAGGCAAGCCGTCTCGGCTCGTGCCGAAGTCCGGCTTCTCAAGCTCGCAAGGCTCTCACTTGCTGCTCAGACAGAAGTGCAGGGCAAACGGTACTGCATTCGCAAGCTAGCCAAATTGAACCGCCGTCGAGAAACCCGCTCTCGACCAGCGAGAGCCAAGTCCCCCTCGCCCTCGCCCCCGCTCTGCTACACCGGCTCGCCCAGCACGGTCGGCAAGGCAGCCACCTCGCGGCGCGGCGACGTCCTCGAGACCCTGCCCGGTGCGCGAGGCGAGAGGCGCTCGGCGAGCGACAGGCTCGGCGCAGCCAGGCTCGGCGCGCTCGACGGTGACGAGCCGCGGTCGGGCGGTGGAGGGGTGGACGGTGAGGGGCGCAGGCCGAGGCGGGCGGCGAGAGGAGGCGTCGTCGGGAGAGGGTGAGGGAGGGGCGAGAGCCGGCAGGCGAGGGGAGGGTCGGCGAGGAGAGAGGTCGAGGAGAGGCGCGCGGCGAGGGGAGGGCGGCTGTTCTCGTCCGGCGCCGCAGCGACGGCGGCGGAGCTCGAGGCGGCCGATTCGTCGAGCCCGTCCAGGCTTGATGAGGACGAGGAAGCGTCCACGGCGTTGAGCGCCTCGGCTGTGGGCGTGTCAGCAGCGACGACGGGTCGAGGAGGTGAAGGCGGCGCAGACGAGCGCGCTGGCTCGTCGCGCTCGGCGCCTCGCGTCGGCGAGCTCGAGACGACCCGGCCCAGAAGGTCCTCTTCGGCTCGTTGGAGCTGAGAGGGGGACCTCGACGGCGAGTCGGCATGAGGCCGATCGGCGCTCAGAGCGTCGTCGGGCTCTGGGCGTGACGGTGATGTAGAAGCGACGCTGTTATCGGCTCGAGCGGCGACGAGAGCCTGTCGAGGCGGCTCGGGAAGAAGCTCTGGCGCTGAGGGACGTGTCGGCTCGAGTGGCGAGGACGGCTGGTCGGATCCTGCAGGGGCGAGCCCGGCTGTTGGTGCCGAAGAAGGCGAGGCCGGTACCTGCTGCGGCGTGTCGTCGATGTAGTCGGCGACAGGAGCGTCGGTCGACGCAGCGGTAGGGCCGCTGACCTCGAGCGACGTCATCTCGCTCGCCGGCTCGTGGACGACCTCGACGCCCATGTCGACGAGGCCCTGGTCGACAGCTTGCTCGGGCTCGGCGACAGGAAGCTCGACCTGGTCGTGCGGCGCCTCGCCGCCCATCTCGATGTCGTCCTGCCGATACTCCTCGTCCTGCTCGACCGCGGTCCTAAATAGCTGCGCCGCCTCGTCCATGATGCCGTCGAACTCGTCGACGAAGTCGGACAGCGCGATGGCGTCGACACGAGCGACCCTTGCGCCGTCGTCGTCAAGCGCAGGCGTGATGCGGAATGACTTGGCGGCGGCGAAGACCGAAGCCGACGTTGCGAGGTCGTCCTCGTCGAAGAGCGAGGAGAGGGGCGTGTCGAGCGACTCGTCGTATGTCGAGGATGATGGCGAGGCGGGAGAGAGCATTGAGGCGAACGGGTCCGAGTCGATCGACGGCGAGTAAGACGAGAAGGGCTCGAGGTAGAAGTCGGCGTCGGCGTCGGCGTCACGCGGCGCAACATCGACGAGAGGAGCGGTCGCTCCACCCGGAGGGCCCGTAGCCGGTGCGCGAGAAGGTCCTTGCGCCGAGGACGAAGCGCCTTCTCGAGGAGGAGGAGGAGGCCCGAGCGTTTTGTCGCTCCGAGACGCTCGCCGCGACGCCGCGTCGCTCGACGATGCCGCCGCCATGCGCACGTCGTCGCCGGCGAGATACCCGAGACGCCCTGCGAGCGACGAGGTGCTCGAGCGCATGCCCAAAGGCAGGCGCGGCGGCGCCTTTTTGCCGTGGAGCACGTACTCAAACTCGAACCAGCCCGTGCGCCAGTGCGGCGGTGCGCCCGGCGGCGGGTTCGGGCCCTCGCCGAGCTCGCCGACGACCTGGACCTGCGCGCTCGCGACCGTAGCCGGGTCGAAGACGACGCCGTGCTCGCGACGCCAGGCGGGCGAGAAGTCCGAGAAGCGCCAGCTCGAGCGAGCCGCCTCGTCCGACGCGACGTGCCGTACGACGACGCCGTTCTTCTTCCAGTAGCGCTTGGCCTCGGACTTGACCCACTGGCTCAGCCGGTGACGGTCGGCGGCCGACGTGAAGAGGAGCTCGAGCCCGCTCGAGTTCGGGCGTTCGGCCCAGGCGACGGCGTGGAAGCGCCAGATGAAGGCGTCGTCGCACATGTCGGCCGCCTTGAGGTTCTTGGGGGAGCGCTCCCACGTGATGATGGCGGGGAAGAGCGAGTCGAGGAGGTGAGGCGGGACCGGGTCCGAGGGGGCGACGACCTGCAGACTGCGATGAGCCCTGCTCTGGTGCGCTGGAGAGGGACACCGAACGAGAATGGAGGAACATGACGCACCTTGTCGACGACGTCCAGCCTCTGCCGCTTCGGGCTCCCGCCGCGCGGATCCGCCCCTGCGCCCTCCTCTCGCCGCCGCTTAACCGCCTCGTCCGCCTCGCGCGCCTCGCGCTCCCTCCTCTCCTCGCTCTCCCTCCTCTCGCACAGCTCGCCCCACAGGCCCTCGCGCGCCTCGGGCCGCACGTCGCCCCACTGCCACCCAGGCCTGACGCCGCTCGAGAGCCCGCCCGCCCAGAGCGACCATGCGCCGCCGCCGCCGATGCCCGACGGAACGCGCAGCGCGTTGAGGTGCGCATGTGCCTCGGTCGCGAGGGCGTGCGAGTCGAAGGCGACGAAGGCGCTGCGGGCGACGACGGAAGCGCCCGGCGCCGACGAGGTCGAGGCGATGGGCGTGGGCGAGGAGGCGTGCAGGATCGAGGCGAGAGGGAGAAGGTGCGGCGGGAAGAGGGCGAGGAGGGGCGGGATGGTCGGGACCGTGTCGGGCGGGAGCGGCGGACGAGGTGCCGGTGCCCTCGAAGCGAGAGGCGACGGCAAACCGGGCTGGCTCGTCGCGCAGGCCGCTTGAGGGGTTGACGCGCGAGGCCCGAACCGAGGTCCGTGCCCTGCGACCGGCAGGAGCTCCTCGCCTCGCTCGAGTGCCGTGGCTCGCCGGCGCCAGAAGACGCGCTCGATCGCCTCGTACGGCGGGAGCTGGATGTCGTCGCGGTACTGAAGGAGGAGGAGATCGCACGTCGAAAGCGCGGCGAGGTCGTCGGGCGAGGGGTCGAAGTCGAGCGACGTGCTGTGGAAGTCGTCGGCGGTGCGCGTGGGCGGGTGAGGAGGTGCGAGAGGTGAGGGCGTAGGTGTCGGCGAGGACGAGGCATCCTGGTACTGCGTGTGCAAGCGAGTCAGCCTCGTGAACGGGACGAGCGGAAGCTGAGGAGGAGGACGAGGACGCACCTCGCTCGTCAACCGCATGTAGTCTCCACCGCCGCCCTTATTCTGGCCCCTGATGAACTCGACGACGCCGAGCTTCTGCGCTTCGAGCCGGAGCGCCTTGAAGTTGGGGAACGGGCCGGACTTGTAGATGCTGGGCGCGATCAGGAGTACCTTGATGCCGACGCTCGAGCATGCTGGCGGGTCCTGATTGGACGAGGAGCTGCGCACGGCCTGGACGAGCGGGACGAGCGCTTCGGGGATGGCGCGGCGAGGCGGGGCGGCGGCGTGAGGAGGAGGAGGAGGAGGAGGAGGAGGTCGGGGAGGGACGCCGGCCTGCGTCGCTCCGAGTGCTCGGCGACGGCGGTCGAGCCACAGCTGCCGTGCCTGGCTGACGACGGCGTCGTGCCCCGGCTCGTCGTTGTCGAGGTGGAACGGGACGAGGGCGAGTTCGAGGGACGAGAGGGCCTCGAGTGGGTCGAGGGCGAACGTGAGCGGGTGCAGGTGCGCGCGCTGCAGCTCGGTCGCCGCCATGGTGCTCAGCCTGCGCACTCTGGGCGGCTCAGAGGCGGGCGAGGTGGGGGAGGAGAGCAGAGATGCGTCGGCTCTCCTCCCGCTCGCTTTGTCCGGACTGCGGGCGAGCCGGTACCGTTGCAGCGGGAGGCGGTCTCGCTCCTCTCTCCTCCTCTCCTACTCGACATCTCCTCTGACGAGGGGCTCGGCTCGCGGCGTGGGCTGCGGCGTTTGCTTCGGCTCAGGCATTTCAGAATAGGCCTTGCTACAGGCTCCGTCCCCTAGCTAGCCGCTTGGCGAGACGCAGCCTGCCGGGCACGGCCGCTCCTCAGGCTTCGCTCCAGTCGAGCTGCTTTCCTCGCTCTGCACCGCTCTCGACAGCCAGCTCGGGCACAGCAAAGCGTTGCAGTCGTCGCTACGAGGCAGGGTAATGATATGGAATGGCGCGGCACGGCAAAGACGAGGTCGCACAAAGGAAGAGCAAGGCTCACCGGCCGCACGGACCGATGCGGCACGGCGGCACGAAGAGGTGCTGCTCGGGCGAGAAGCCGCAGCGCTCGCGCCCGCACGACGGGCCGCGAGGGCAGAAGTG
>ERZ794949.537-NODE-537-length-11759-cov-3.192242_pt1 | contig 11759 bp, 5 predicted proteins | sample MGYA00511363_ERZ794949 | MGnify/ENA primary metagenome ERZ794949 (study PRJEB30137, sample SAMN04331402) | food metagenome | isolation source: T1 must sample point D1 replicate B | place: Australia: South Australia ...
ATCAAACTGACCACCAAACAAAAACAGCTTGGTTCCGCCACTTTTACTTGAAGAGTCCTTTAATGTTTCCGCATGCTGGATCACAGAGATCTTGTGTCCGTATCTCCCACACGGTCTTTGACCAACTGGGTTTGGAATCGTCCATCTCTTGGTGTTGATGTTGAAAAGGTATATGTCATCATCCATTTCCTGCTTTGCATTGAGTTTTAGGGTATCACCACCGAACACAATGAATGCGTTTCCACACATTACAGAAGCATGTCCCACTCTTGGAGGAGGAGTTTGGTTTGATATTTTGATTGACGTGGATGAGCAAGCAAGCTTGTATTTTTTGGCTTCTATGTGATGGTTTAAAAGCTTGTTATTTTGGCTGTCATACGACTTGTTCAATGAGTTAAATTGCTCCAGGATATCAACATTGTTCACACTTCTTCTTGTGAATCTTAACTTCCAGGTGTCTCCGTAAACACTGTTGCCGTGCAAACCACCAATTAGATATATGTCCGAGGATATTAAAGAATCCGAGTCATTGTTTATGGTTATGGATACATTGGATGCCGAGTGTCTGTATCTCGGGAAGGGAGAGATAGGCAACTTGATCCTATCCCAAGGCTTTAGCAAGAACATGTCATCCTCAGTCAGCCACAGATCAGGATTGCTCTGCAAATTCTGTATATCCTTAGTTGAGGAAAAGCTGTCACGACTTTCATGACCTTTTATGCTACCTGTTGGTTGTGTTTTACTTGAATCATAATGCTCTCTACCAATGTTCTTCTCAATGGAAAGATTGCTTGATTTTTTCACATTAGAGTTGTTATTGTTGTCAGAATCAGCAACTATGGTGAAGCTTGGTGATTGTAAAGAGAAAGGTGAGCTTAGGGAGTGTTGATGCTTTGGTCCATCCAACTTATTCGGAATTATCATTTTGAGATCAGTATCTTCATCCTTTATAGGGTGGGCATTTTTTAGAGATGTATTGTTATGTGTGGATTGTGTATCTTCCGGTCTTGTATTGTTTGAAAAGAGTCTTTGGTTAGATGATTTGCCCTTATCAATGTTGCTTGAGGAAGCGGATGTGCTTCTTTGATCTGATTTCTTAAGCATGTTGGAAAGTATGTTGTTTTTGAACAACTGTTCTCCAGAAACATCTTGATGATTTGAGGAGACAGAGGGTCTGGAGGTGTCAGCGGCTGAATTGTTAGTGGTGTTAGCGGAGTCATTACTTGTTATGGACGAATCAGCTTGACCTGTGTTGCTTGACTTATTTTTATGTTTTTTTCCAAATTTGAAATGTGCCATTATATGATGATATTATTAGTAGTATTACAGATATAGAGATATTATGACAAAAGGATATTTGTACAGGTGTTAATATGCTATTATAATTTGGTGTTTGGCACTAATTATATTCTCAAGAAGATTATAGATCAGAGATTGTTAAAGATAGATAGTAAACAGTACGTGTGTTCCTCTTTTTTTTGTTTCTGTGAGGTAATACCTACGAGTAAAAAATTATAAAAAATGGCATAGAATAATTAGAACGAAACGATACGGTGGTGTGTGTGTTTTTTCATTTTTTCCCAAAGCGGGAAGAAATATCAAAAGCGTTTAATGTTTTTTTTTTCCCATTTGGTGAGGAGCACAAAAAGGCGGTAAACTTGGTATTGTGGATGCAGCTGTTGAATGATCTCTCACTGTATATCCACTTATCTATGCTGTTCGTAGTGTTTGTTCATTAGACACATTGACAATAGAGACAGCTGTTCCCACTTAGAACAAACACCTGATTCATGATTATTCTATTTTAAGGATATGCCTAGTTCACTGTTTTCTTCTAGATCGCATACGTTTTTATTTTTTCTTCTGTGGAAAAAAAACCCACAGTGGATTATAATTTTCTGAATCAAAATAGTCACTGGAGCATTTTCCACACCTATTGCTCGGACACAACGCTGCCAGTCCAAAAGACAAAAATCTATTACCCCTTTGGGAAATATAATGCATCATCTAAAAAAAAAAAAGAAATATATTCAGGGAGATTTAACTAATACATTCTTCTCATCAAGAATGTAGCTGACATCCATTGACAGCAACATCTTCACAATTGTTTCCCACGTTACCAATACTATTTTATAATTCTTTAAGTTGGAGCTTTTTCGGAATTCGCCTATCACATTGTTCAATGATTTCACAGTATTGTTAACTACTATCAGGTTGTATACATTATGCTTACACAGATTGTCAATGTTGAACAATCTCTTATCAAAGCCCTTGATCTCTATTTGTTTACTGAATCCGTGTGTCTTGAACACAATTTCCTTTGGATCATGTTTCTCAGTGTCGTTTGGATTCAACAGCACCAAGTTCTCAACATTCAACTTTTCAAAAATCAACTGCCCGTTCAACTGCTCACGATTTTTCATAAACTCTGGCTTACTCAACAGCTCCTTGTACCAGTAATCCTTCAAGTCTAGTGATATGTTCTTTTTCCTTTTGTACACCTTCTCTAATAAGCTCTCTATGAATTTCATGTCAACGTAGTGAGCGATGTTGGTATAGGCCAGTGACTCATAAAACGTACTCGTTTTTTTCTTTATTATTATCACATCACACTCTTTATAGTTTTTATCCTCAGAGATTTCCAAGCCCATTTTATCCAGTATGTACAGATTTGTCTTGTACAAGTCTGCCTTGTGTCGTATTCCACTCATGTAAACATAGTTGGTGTTTGTGGTTTCCGACTTCAGGTCTATTCCAGCTAGTATGACCTTCATACGCTTTCCAGAGTCTTGGAAAGTAAATCCATTGTTGTTCCCTCCGGCTAATGATACACGTTCAGCAATTGAGTCAAATATGGACATGTCCTCAACTGCTGACTTTGTCTTCTTCGGCCTTTGAGAGCTCTGGGATGGCGTCTCTCCAGTATCCAATTTTCGTTTCAAACTTACCACTTCTTGAGATGATGTGGATTTATTTTCTTTATTTGGCTTTTTATCTTTGGTGGATATTTCCTGTTGTTCAGATGTGCTTGAGACAGTTTTTGCTTCATTACCTTCAGCATTTACAGTCTGATTTTTTTGAGAAGGTAATTCATTTGCAGCATTTTCTGAAATTACAAAGGAATCTACCTCTGTTATTTGCTCACTTGCTGGTGAAGGGTTAGTTTCAGTGTAATATTTCTTTGTTTTCCTAATGGCAAGATCAGCAGTGTTACATAAAAATATTTCCAAGTTTTTACCTGAATAATCCTTTGTTACATCAAACAATGCCTCAAAGTAAATCTTGTCTATGCATTTAGCATTAACAATCTTGATACCCTTCTTAGCACTAAAGTTGTATTTATCCCCATAGTTAGCATATGTGAATAACCCAGTAAAAGATGATGTCATGTAGTTAACAACATTAATCTCCAACTTTTTGAGCATTGTTTGAGCCATGAACTTTTTATGACCAAAGAATCCTGATAACGAAAATTGAAGACTAGAGTTGTGCTTAAGCTCCTTCTTCGTTATTTTTAAACTATCAAATGGGTAATGATGAGCAAACTTGTATGCTGAATCAATGTCCTTGGCCTCAACATTCAACCCCCATCTTTCCAGTAAATAGTACAAAGAGCATCTGTTTTCTGGCAAAATATAATTTAATTCCTTGGATATGGTATCCTCTATAGAGTATAGCTTAGTGATATCTTTTACAGCAGAAATGCTTTCAAGAGTTTCACCACCGAGTTTTTTGATAATTATCTTAAGTAAAGAAGCCAAAGGCTGAAAACTTGAAATTTCTGAAGAAAAAATAAATTGTGATCCTTTGAATATTTTACTCGCATTTCTCTTAATTACAAAGCTTTGTATTTGTTCAAATATTGTCTTCAGATGAATTGACGGAATCCCATTGCCTTGAGAACCATTTGAGAACGATTCTATTTCATGCTCATCAGGTAAAATATAACATTCACCATCTATAGTAGGCACTGTTGGTTTAACTTCTGTATTCACATCAACAAAATTTAATATTATCTCAAGCATTGAAATTTGATTATCGCTCATTTTCCCACTCAATTTTTCCAAGACACAAGATCTATAAGAAATCACATTAGCTAATTCATCGTCAAATCTTCTTTCAGTTTTACCGACAGCTAAAGGCCTTATCTTTTTCTTTTTGGCTCCATTTTTCAGATTTGCAATGTAATCATTGTATGCAATCTGTAAATCATTAAGCCAGCTCTCATTCACAATTGATATATGCAGCATGAACCTCATTACTCTAGACAACAAACTGTTATTAAACTCTGTCTTTTTCAGATCATGATCAGATCCAAATAAGGGAATACATATCGCATGATTTTTGAATTTGTCAAAGCATTTTTTAACATATTGGCATTGAGTCTCTGGAGTTAACTTGTCCTCTTCGGAAAGAAAATCATCAATGTATACAACATCAGGTTCGTTGCTGCAATTCTTCAAAAGCTTTGTTAATGTTGATAACTTTTTTGTGAATGAAGCATTTTGGAATTCATTGGTTATTATACACACCTTAACTTCACTCAAAACTGAACTGACAACTGTCATATTTTAATTCTTTTATCTTTTGAATATATCTGCAATTTAACAATTTACTCACAGTTTGAACGCAGTATTGGTGAACTCTATAGTTTTTTTGAATAGATTTTCGTGATGGTTTCAGAAGTAAACAACATTGAAAAATCCAAAACGCGCTTAATTGATTTCCCAAAAAAAACAAAAAAAAAAGTCAACAGGAAATTTAACAAAAACTACAGTTACGGCATTACTCAAAACGGACGGCTTTTAATCAAATAAAACCAAAACACATATTGATAACGTTCATCATGAAATTATTAACTTTAGAAAAGAACTATAATGACAAAACTGTTACAAGTAGTCCGGTATATACATTCAGTTATAATGTTTTGTCGTTAAAGTTGAACAACAAAATGCTGTACAACGAATTAAAAACTCTATCTAAAGACGAGATGATTGATGATTATGGTAATTCTGATGATATTAACCTTCAATCAAGTGTTATTAAGGACATCAGCCATTACCTTTTCAAGGACTTCTCTGATATAATAAAAGAAAAAGTTTTTGATGCTAATTTACAAGTGAAAAGTATCTTCATACATATCTATATCGAAGCTGAAATGGCCAAATTTATTATCCATGAACTAAGATTTAATTTAAGAACCATGTTCAACCAACAGTTTTGGAATTCATTGTTGATGTCTTATACAGTAACGCTTCCATTGAATGTATCGCAAAGATATCAGTTCATTCTATACACCCCTATTCAAAATTTAGCCAGGTACCCATGCTTCAATATCTCACAAAAGTAAGGTTAAAGTGAACAATGTTTACATGATATTTATTTAGCGGCAACAATCGTCTCCATTTTGTGCAGCTCATACCAAATCATTGGAACGGTGTTTTCCTTCAAATAATCCATTTCCTCTGGAGTGAACTCCCCAAGCACGAAGTCTCTAAGAAGTAGCTTTGAAAAAATGTCATTTTTCCATTTACTCAAACTTATACCCACAAATATCTTTACATAGCTCATATCATCGTTGGCACCCATGTACTTAGTACAGTCTCTGACTCCATTGTGTCCTCTATCAGACGAATGTTTGTCGCTGATTTTGATTTTACCTATAGGAGTGTCCACATCATCCGCCATGATGTAATTTGAAAATGTATATTTAGTAGCTGGTGCCGCATCCTTGTAGTACTTAACATCCTTCAACTGTTCCTTAAAGAAGGCATGTTGCTCTGAAAAAAACTTTGATACCACTGCACCATTCTTGTTCATGAATGTATTGTCTATATAGCCAAAGCAAAACGTTTTTCTGTACAAATCAAAACGCTTTGCAAAGTCATAGTCATAAAGTTTCAATGGTGGTCCGTCGTATTCATTGTTAAGGTCAATTGTGGGTGTTACAAGCAGCATTTTGATTCCCTCATGGTAAGCATGCTTCAAGTTCAAGTTCAGAATATACCTTGGTTTGGTAGCTGGTTTCTTATGAGTTATAACCTTCTCATCGAAGAACTTGGAAATATGTCTTTTGAACTGCTTCGTGTTTGGTTCTGCCCTAGTTCTGGCAATAAGCTTGTGTGGAGTCCAAGCCTGTGTTTCCTTCAGTGTGGCTAGTTGAGACCACATAGTCTTCATTACAGTTGCAGCTACATTGTGTCTGGTGTTTTGATACATTGGCTCCGGGTTACCTAGCCCTATGACGGAAATTATTCTGTGTGAGAGTAAAGTCTTAAATTTTGGCATTTTGTAAGCGTAACTGATACAAGATAGTGTTGGTTGTCGTTGCTGTTTGGAATCAGTTATTCTTTATTTGTATATTGAACTTAATTTGCTATTTGAAACATTAAAATATTAAGATTTCGGATGTGGAAAGAAAAAAAAGAAAAAAAAATGAGGAATAAAAATTTTGTTTTTAACGCAGTGTTAATAGATTTGAAATAACAAATTAGCAATTATGTTATGTTTTCTTTCTACTTCTTTACTCAGAAACATCTATTCATCAAGATTATGACATTTACTCAATATATATGTAATTAAAAGCCCTTATGAACTTTTATTTTTTTGCACTTGTGGTTATTAACGTCTACAATTTTAATATAATCATATATAACAAAAAAATAGCTGTGCAGAAAAGGTAAATTCCACATATCTTGTTGCCGTCATTATGAATTAAACTACCCTAACTTATTGAAACTCTCATCTTTCCAAGAGTGATTTAGTCGACATGCCTAGATAAAGTGCTGTATGACACATTTTATACCGATAGCCTTTCTCCTAAAAGTAGAAAACTCCGTGGGCTGCCAATTAATTAATAAAATTACACGAGGACACACGTGCGCACAGTGCAATAATGGAAACAGCTTTATTTATTTTTTTTTCTCAAAAGTTTCTTCCGGCCACTGACTTTCACATGATACAAGCTTATTTAAGATGATTGGCAGAATGATGGTTGCAATATAACTTTATTAAAATAACAACACATCAGAGTGTTGTGACACAATCTCCAATTAACTTTCAAAAAAACATAAACAAGACACCAAAATACTGATACACACATAATGAAGTTCGGTAAGTACTTGGAAGCCAGGCAACTTGAGCTACCTGAATACAACGGATACTTTATTAACTACAAGCAACTGAAGAAACTGATAAAGCATCTATCAATACGTAAAATAGATAGCGAAGGCAATGCCATTGTTAGTGTATCGGAAACTCCTGACAATGTGGGAACTTCCTCGGAACCTGTTTACATGGTGCTTCAAAGTAACAAGGCACATTTCTTTTTCAAGTTGGAGAGAGAATTGGATAGAGTAAACGCTTATTATCTTGAAAAGGAGACTTATTTCAAGAACATGTTGGACATTTTACAAAAAAAGTTTTCTCAATACCAAAAGACAGGTAGATTGATCAGTAAGGATTCATCCTCATACAAGTATCTGTTAGAGTCTTTAAAGAGATTTCATAGAGAAATAGATCATCTTACTCAATTTATTGATCTTAATAGAACTGGGTTTGGGAAGGTTCTTAAAAAATGGGACAAGAGATCACATTCCCACACCAAAGATTTCTACTTAAACACAGTTGTATCCATACAGCCTGTTTTCACACATTCATCTGACATTGCCTTGATGACTGATTTAACCACATCACTTCTTCTTGAATTGGAAGAGATTCGAGAACAGGCCGATCAACAGGGTGTTTCCAACTTATCCAAGTCAAACTTGGACAATGAAAGAGGCTATATTTCTGAAGATGAATCATACTTGCAATCCAGAAGACAATCATTGAATTACATGGTTCAAAACACACCATTGCTCAATGCACAAAAAAATATTGATAAGCCAGGAAGCCTGAATATAGGAACCTTTGATTTACAAACTGAAGGTCTTGGGAAGAAACATTCAATAGGGAAATCATTTGTTGAAAGATCAGATGTTTTCTTTTTGAACTTGGAACTAGAAATTGATGGATGGAAACGAGAAATTGAAAGTATTTGTCAACTAAAGGATATTGAACCCAGAAGAAACGCACTAAAGAACTTCCCAGAAAAAATTACTCAAAATATACTGTCTCAACAAGAATTAATTCAATCAGTGAATATAGATACTCTTCTTAAAAATATTATGATCAGAGTCATCACAAAGCTATGCTTTTTATGTGTGAGTTCTGAAAAAATCAATGATGAATGTCTTCAAATATTGTTTGATAGTTGTGACTCCATGAATCAAGTCAACATCGATTACCTACTTATTGACAACGAGGACAGTTATATTTTTGACAAAAGAAACTTTTTCCATGAAGCCGCTGCCTGCAAGAAGCATACAAGATCATTTATTTTCAACTCCGCCATCAAGATGTACAATGAAAATCAAAATTTCTTAGAATACTTCACCGCTGTTGATGTATCTGGCAGAACACCTTTGCACTACGCTTGTGAACTGAACAAGTTGCAAATAGTTATCAGACTCATAGACTTGATATTTGCACACCCAGACACTTTGATGAAGACACTAAAGATGATTGATACAAGTTCCAAAACTCCATTGATGCTGGCCATTGAAAATGAAAATATTAATGTTGTTGACCAGTTGGTGAAAAGCTTCCCACATATAGACATGCATGTTGACAAGAATTTGTCAACTTCGAAGCAAATAAGCATTTTGAATCTTGCTGCCAAAACTGTTAATTACAAGATCATCAAGGTTATTTTGGCAAACATTTACAAAGACGAGAACATAAAGTCATTTGCAGACTATCAAGGCTACAAGCCACTTCACTTGGCAGCAGAAAACGGTGCTACCTTGGATGTGTTGCTGTTGCTGCTACAACATGGATGTGATCCTAATGACTTTGACTCTGTTAACAACTGGACTCCAATAGTGTATGCCATAGTCAACAATCAGAAACATACCACAGAATCATTGATTGTTGATTGTGGCTGTGATGTCACCATTGGGGATAGCAAGTCAATGAGTCCTTTGTTCTATGCTTGTTGGCAGGGATCCGTTGAGATGATCAATATACTGTATGAGACTTACAAAGCCAAACATATCAACTTCCATGCTGTTGATGACAAACACGATAAAAACTCAAACTTCAGCAATGAATTGTTAAAGCCCATGAGTTCAAATTTCAATCTTGAACTAGAAAACTTCTTGATAACAGATAGCGATAACATACCAGATTTGCAACTTCCACCACCATTTATCCCATTGAAGAAGTATGGACACAATTTCTTGGAACAAAAGTGCTTTTTGAGACTACAATTTGATTCTGGTTTAAGAAGTATCATTTTGAACACAGAACAAACAGAGGCCATCGCCTTGAGTAACTTGGGAAGAATCACATTGACTTCTCACTCCAGTGACTTGATATCCAAGAACATATCCTTGCCTGTTGAGTCAAGTTCAAGACACATAAGAAACCCATTTTTGAAGGCCAGAAAGTCCTCCAATTTGTCACTCACTGCAGAGTCATTAAGAATAAATGATGGTATCTGTTGTGAGGAGAAGATAAACCAAAGAACTAGTTACACATTCAAGGATATATTAAGTGTAGGTGACTGCGTGGATGAGGCTGTTTTCCAACTTGTAGATTTGAAGGGCACTCAGATCGATGTCGAGCTATATTCGATCTCAGGTACCAAGATGGTTGCCAAGACAGTGATATCATATGAGTTATTAAGCCAAGCCAGAAATTCTGCAACCAATGACGGTACTTTGGTTTTACCTTTGCTAGATTCAAGATTGAAGTTGATGGGGCAACTGCTTGTTAACTTCCAGATTATCTTCCCATTCAGCCAAAAGACCACGGACATTGATGTGTTCAATCTGGAGACTTACTGGAAGAGTAACACAAACCTGCCAAATGACATGACCACAGATGACTCCATTGTGACATCAAGTTTATCTGGTAAGTATCTAACTTTGCTAGTCACCTTGTTGAACGACGGTACTGTGGTGGTTGCGCCTTCACTGAGTGTTAATGTTTTGGGAGCGAAATTGCTGCTGATAGACTTGAATAGGAACACTTTGGAAAAGTTCATACAAAAACCATTGGATGATTTGACAGAACTGATACATGACTTCTCGGGAGTTGCTGAATACATCAACAACAACTACATTTTGTTAGATTCCCTGATGAAGATACTTCCTTCCAACATCAAGATTGATGTGAAGATATGTTTCCCAACCATGGATGAAGTTGAGAATGTTCCCGTTAAGATCACTTCTCCACACATCAACATTGACAATTTCGTTGATGATGTACTAAGTTCCATTTTATCGTATGTGAAAACCACTTGTGATGGATCAACAAAGAAGATCGTCTTTTCTAGTAGCAATCACATGGTTTGTTCTATATTGAACTGGAAGCAGCCTGTGTTCCCAGTTGTGTTTAACATGAATGGAATCATATTCAATAAGAAAAAAGAGTTTGAAATTGAATCGCCAAACCATTTGTTGGATTGTGCTGTTAACAAGGATGTTTTGTCTCATTACGGATTCAACTATCAATCTGTACGGGAGGTTGTTAACTTTGCCAAAAACAACAACCTGTTAGGTGTGATAATTCCTAATCAGTTACTAAAACTGTGTTCTGAACTAGCCTCTGAAATCAAGAGTAGAGGCTTGTTGCTAATAGCAGGAGGACTGTCGAAGACGGAGTTCACTATGGAGGACAGTAAGAAGAACAGTGCTATCAATGGTTACAAGACAGATGAATATTTGATATTCAAGGATGATGAGGACGTACTAAACTTCAAGAACGAGTGGTCTTTTGACATGATTTGAGTTGTTTTTATATATAGTAGTTATCCGCTACGCGTTTTTACTTTATGTAGCGCACTATAAAAAAATTTTTCTCCTAATTAAGATTTTACAAAGTGTTTTTCGCCCCTTGAAGAAATTGAAAAAAAAATCTTATAACACTTATGGAATAAGTTCATCAATCAACCAAACAGTAATATAAATATATATAAACACCACACTACTCTGTACGCTCGTTGAATAATATTTGTCCTAAAAATGAGCTCAGACTACGAAAGAATGATGAACAGAATCAAAAACTTACAAAACCAACCTAGACGTGGGCCTAACATGGGAATGAGACCTAACCCGTTTCCTAGAGGCAACATGCCAAAGGGCTCCATTCTGTCAGGTGTTGCTTTAGCAGCCCTGTTGGGAGGAGCTGTTTTGATCAACAACTCTCTATTTAACGTTGAGGGTGGTCACAGAGCCATTATGTACAGCAGATTGGAAGGAATCAAGCCAAAAATATACTCTGAAGGTACACACATAGCCTTGCCATGGTTGGAAAAGCCAATTGTATATGATGTCAGAGCCAAGCCAAGAAATGTATCCTCATTGACTGGTACAAAGGACTTGCAAATGGTTAACATCACCTGTAGAGTGTTGTCCAAGCCAGACATGTTCCAATTGGCCACTATTTACCGTACATTGGGAACTGACTATGATGAAAGAGTGTTACCAAGTATTGTCAACGAAGTTTTGAAGGCTGTTGTTGCTCAATTCAACGCATCACAACTAATTACCCAAAGAGAGCATGTGTCCAAGTTGATCAGAGAATCATTGGTCAGAAGAGCTGCCAAGTTCAACATATTGTTAGACGATGTCTCCATAACCTACATGACTTTCTCTCCTGAGTTTTCCAAGGCTGTTGAAGCCAAGCAAATTGCCCAACAAGATGCCCAAAGA
>ERZ794949.539-NODE-539-length-11749-cov-2.347956_pt1 | contig 11749 bp, 9 predicted proteins | sample MGYA00511363_ERZ794949 | MGnify/ENA primary metagenome ERZ794949 (study PRJEB30137, sample SAMN04331402) | food metagenome | isolation source: T1 must sample point D1 replicate B | place: Australia: South Australia ...
TCAGCACGGCGCCGAAGCGACAGAGAGGACGAGGAAGAGAGGGACGCACGAAGAAGCCGCAGCCGACGCCCAAGAAGATCGCACAGACGGCCGATGCGCCAGGCTCGATGAAGTCGCCGTGGAAGACACCTGCAAGGAAGTTGAAGCGTCAGCGGCGTGAGCGTGTGCGCAGGGGAGCGGCCGAGCCGGATCGGCTGACGGAGGTCGAGAGGACGAGGCGCACCTTCTTGAACGGCGGTCTGCACTTGAGCCGCCGACATACCTGCTTGAGCGTATCGTTGAGCGGCGTAGGCCTGGAACTCGGACTTGCTGAAGCTGTACGTCGTGCGCGAGGCGTGCGCGATGGCGACTGCGGGAGGAGAGGGTCTGAGCGTCAGCAGCGGCTCTCTTTCGACCAGGGGATGACCATCGAGACGACGCACTTGCGATGCAGGCCCAAGCCCAGCTGACAGCGACGAGCAGGAACTGGAAGAACGTCGTCTCGAGCTGCGCGGCGATGGGCGATGCGGCGGGCGAGATGACCGAGACGACGAGGACGAGGAAGGCGGCCTGGCCGAGCATGTTGAGGCTCGAGGTACACAGCACTGGTCGAGATGTAGAGTCAGAAGAAGCGCTGGCAGGTCGTACGAGGGTGAGGGGGAGAGAAGGACGCACTGAGGAGCAACCCGCACCACGACGCGACGCTCGCCCGGATGACGGGCCGGAAGCCCTTCCAGTTGAGGTGCGGCTTGACCCACGCGAGGAAGCCCGGGAGGGGCGGCAGCTTGCGCTTGAGGGCCGGCGGCGTCGTCTCGGGCGCCTGAGCGAACTCAGGACGGTCGAAGCCCTTGCCGTCGACCTCGTCCTTGGACGGCGGCGCCGTCGCCGTCGCCGCCGTCTCGTCCGACGACTCGCCGTGCCGATGCGACGTCGTGTCGCTCGACGCTCGTCGCGGCGCCGGCGGGTAGCCCTCGGCTCGTCCTGCCTCTGGGTCGACCGCCCTTGCGCCCTCCTCGTCCGAGCCGCCTCCTCCGCCGACCGTGACCAGGTCCGGGCCCGCCGCAAAGCCGACGTGCTTCTCCTCCCGGTCGAGGTCGCGCGCCCCAGCCGGCTCGTCCTCCCTCGAGGATGGCGCCTGCCCCGCATCCTCGACGACGATGGCCGGCACGCGCCGAGGTCGCCCGCCCTCGCGCGGCTGGTCGTGGTCGTGCTCTGGCTCGGACTCGCTCGGGTCGTCCGAGTCGTCGATGGTGAAGCGCGGCCTGCGGGGCGCTGGTGCGGCGGGCGGCATCCGATCGAGCTGCGAACGATGAGCTCGAGGGCGGGCGAGGTTGAGCGACGGCGGGCTGTGCTGGGCGGCGAGGGGTGGAGTGGCGGGCAGAGAGGTGTCGTGTAGCGCTCGCAGGCGCGCAGCCTTAGCCGGGCGAGTCTGTGAGGAGGACGGAGCCCTGACTCCTCGTCGGCCGAACTTGGGCTCGGCTCGTCGTCGCTCGCTCAAGCCGACTCTGTGGCACCGCCTCTCTCGCTCTTCCAAGCCGAGCATCAAGTGAGAGAACGTCAAGTGCCCACACGAGAGCGTCTACAGAGAAGAACCTGCACGTCGTCACCGCCCTCCCGCGCTACCCGGCCCCGCAGGGTAGCCAGCCTGAGTCCCGCCCGGACCCTGCTGCTGCTGCTGCTGCTGCGCGTGCCATGCCGCCCATGCCGCCTGCTGCTCGTCCGCCTGCTGCTGCTGCGGCGGAGGAGGCCCGCCCTGCTGCGCGTAGTAGGCCGCCGACGCCGGCTGCGCGGCGGCGGGAGGCACGCCGTGCTGGTGCGGCGAGCCCGGGTGCGGCTGCCCGTGCTGCACCGGCGGCGGCGACGTCGCGCTCGCGCCGTACGGCGCCTGCGCGTACGCCTGAGGAAGAGGAGGCGAGCCGGCGCCGACCGAGAGCTGCGCCATGTGCTCGGCGAGCGGGTAGCCCTGCAACGGCTGCTGCTGCCCGTGCGCAGGAAGCGGCGACGAGGCGCCGTCGAGGCCGTAGGGCTGCGTCTGCGACGGGTAGCCCTGCGCCGGCGCGGGCGAGAGCGCCGGTGCGGGCGCGCCCTCGTGAGGAGGAGGCGGCGCCGCCGACTGCGCGGGCCAGACCCACGCGCCCGTCTGCGCGTCCCACACCGGCTGCAGCGCCTGCTGCTGCGCCGACTGCGACTGCTGCTGATGCTGCTGCGGCTGCTGGTACTGGTGCGCGTCCGGGTGCGGCTGCTCGCCCGACGGCGCCGGACCCGCCGGACCCGGGGCGGGCGAGCCGGCCGCCTGCAGCGCTGCAACCTGGGCGCTGTACTCGGCGAGCTTCTGCTGGTACTCGGCCATCTGGCGCTCGTACTCGCGCTGCGCCTCGTCCTCGGCGCTGACGGGCGGCGGCGCCTGCTGGTATTGCTGCTGCTGCTGCTGCTGCTGCTGAGGCGGGGGCTGGTGCTGCTGGGCGAGAGGAGGGGCGGCCGCATGCGGCGGTTGCTGATGGTAGGCCGAGGGGGGATGGTGGTAGGGCGAGGCGCCGTGCGCGTCGAGGGGTCGGCCGTACGGGTCGGCCGACGGGTGCGGCTGGTGGTGCTGCGGCGGCGCGGCATAGCCGTTCGGCTGGGCGTAGCCGTGCGAGCCTGCGGACGACCATCATGAGCATCCGTTCGGGGTCCAGAGGAAAGGGGAAGAGAACGAGGACGCACTGTGCATGCCCGCCATCTGCTCGTACGTCGTCCGAGCCCGGTCGACCTTCTCGTGCATCGCCTGCAGGTCGGCTGTGCGAGCGAGAGCGTCAGCTCGAGGCTCGCAGAGAAGGAAGCAGACTCAGTGAGGAGGAAGAGGACGCACCCTGCTTCTGCTCGTACTTGCGGATCAGCTGGACGACCTTGGGCCGTAGCGCCATGCTCGAGTTGTACAGGTCCTGCAGGGTGAGGCAGCGTCAGCACGCGCTCAAGATGCGGCGCAAGAGAGGCAGAGAGAGCCGCTTGAGGCAGCGAGACGTACCGTGAGCTCCTCGTTGTCGGCAAAGTCCTCGCCCCTCGCGCGCAGCTGATGCATGAGCGCGAGCAGCTTGTCGACGGCCGCCGCCTGCGCAAAGACCTCGGCCTCGGCAGCGTCCGGGTTGGCCGCGGCGGCGGTGCCTGGAGCGTGTGGTGCGCCCGCCAGGTTGAAGTCCTCGGGGAGCTCCTCCTGCGCGCGAGGGGACGACGGCGTCAGCGCGTGAGGCAAGGGACGAGCGGTCGAAGGCGCACGAGGAGGAGAGGAACGCACGATGTAGTTGGTCGGAAAGATGCCCGTCCTACCTCGCAGCTCGCCGCGCCACCACTCCTCGCTCACCTTCTCGAGGACCCGGATCGTGTCGCCGCGCCGAAACGGCAGCTCGTCGCTCGACTCGCCCTCGAAGTCGTACAGGCCGCGCACAAAGCTCGGACCTCGACTCGAGGCGGACGGGCGGGCGGCGGAAGGTACAGGCGAGGGCGAGCGGGCGCGGGCCGAGGACGACGACGGCTGGTAGTTGCGGCGAGGGTCGGCGAGGGCGGCCGACTCGGCGAGCGCGCGCTGCAGCTCTTCTTCCTCGCGCCGCAGGAGGTCGTCCGAGGGGCCTTTGGGCGTGGGAGGGCGCTCGGGGTGGAAGTTGTGCCCTGCGAGCGGAAGAGAGGTGAGTCAGCGACGGGCCCAGCAGTCTTGGCTGAGCGGACGAGCGAACGCACCTTGACGCTTGAGGGCCTCGTACGTCTCGACGAGCAGGTCAAAGTCGGTATTGTTCGGGTGCTCCTTGACCCACGTCTCGATCTGCTTGAGCGCCTCCTTCTTGACCGTGTCGTGCGTCGTCTGCAGGGGACAGCCGAGTCAGCTCAGCTCGCGCTCGTTGGTGCAGAAGACGACGTAACGACTCACTCGGTCGTTGACGAGCCGCACGAGGGCCTGGGTGAAGGCCTTGCCGCTGATCTCGCGGTGGAGCGAGCCGCTGCAGTTGTTGACGAGCGCGCCGGCGAGCTGCACAGTGGAAGAGTCCAGAGTCAGCCTATTTCTGCGTGCTCGAGTCGCAGTGTTCGACCTTCGAGAGGTGGAGAGGAGGACCGAGACGCACCGTCAAGGAGAAGAGCTGGACGTTGGCCGAGCGGTGCGTGAAGCGCTTCTGGATGGCGACGACGCAGTTGCGGGCGCTGCAGGGCGGCGGCAGGAGTCAGCGTGCATGTTCGACTACAAGGAGCTTGTACTCGGCGCAGCACCCAGACTCGCTGCGCAGCCAAGCCGAGAAGAGGGGAGGGGAGGGGAGGAGGCGGTGCACGCACCCGGTCTCGCCGTCGTCGTTGACCTTGTCGCACACGTTGAGGGCGACCTCCCAGTTGATCTCGGTCTGCTTCTCGTCGGTCGCCTTGGCTGTGTGGGGCAGAGGAGCGGGGGGGAGGGTGGCGACGAGGTCAGCCGAGGCTCGTCGTCGTTGGCCGAGGGAGGGAGGGAGGGGGAGCGGGCTCACCGACGACCTCGTCGTACGGGTTGGCTGGCCTGCCGAACATGGTGCGGGGGTGCTGGTCCCGGGTGTTGCCGTAGGCGGAGGAGCGAGGCGAGGGCTCGAGGAGGTGGGGGAAGACGGTGACGAGTCGGCGGGCGGGATGTCGACGGGGCGCGGTGTGGGTGGGCTCGAGGTGCACTGGCGGGTGGTGTGAGGGTGCAGCCTGTGCAGGTCGAGCTCTGTGTGCACGAGCGGGCGGTGCAGAGAGCTGGCGCGAGCTGGCTCGTCTCGTCGCTCCCCCTCGCCGGCCTCCTCGTCCTCATCGCTCGACGAGCCGCCACGCTGCTCTCACCTCGCTGGGCGGCCGTCCAGCTCGCTGGGCACCGCACCGGGATTCCTGCTGTGCGCTCTCAGCTTCGAGCCGCATCCCGGATCGCGACCTCGCTTCCCCGCTACGAGCGACCCGCCATCCCCCCCTCGGACGCTTCCTCGTCCTCGCCTCGCCTCGCCGGTCGAGCTCGTCTCGGACACGCGCACGTGGAGCCTGCGATGGTGCGGATCCCCCAGTGATCCGGCCCGCGGGTGCAACGATCCGCTCGTCGCACCGTACGTCCGCTGCGGCTCGCCTCCCTCCCTTGCCTGTTCAGGCCCCTGCCGCCGTCTTCTCGCACCCTGCGCCTGTCCGAGCCTAATACCGACGCTGCCTCGGCCTACCACGCGCCGCCCATCGCCTCGCCGGCATAATGCAAGGTGCGCCGGCCGTCACTCGCACGCCTCGACGCGATCGTCTCCGTCTTGCCGGCGCCGCCTGGCGGTCTAGGTTGTCTCTGGAGCACGATCTGCTGCACGAGATGCAGGTCTCGACGGCCGAGCTCCGCGCTCGGCGCCCGTTGAGGCCTCAGAGCACGGAACCCCGCTCAGAGAACGCTCGTCGCGTCCCCCTCGTCCCGACTCTTCGCCCTCTTCCCGCTTCATACCACACATCCAGTTGCCGCACAAGTGCTCGTCTTCGCACCTCGAGCCGACGGCCCCTCCTCCTCGGCACCTCCACCTCGACCCGAGCATCCCGGCGCATTCTCGAGCTCGTCTCTCAACCGCCTCGCCGACCCCTCCTCTCTCCCTCGTCCGCCCTCGGAGCATCGACGATCCACGCACGCCGACCCATACGCGCCCTCGACCATCACCGCACGTCGCGCCACGATGCAGCTCTCGCTCGCCCTCCTCGTCTCGGTCGCGTGCGCCCTCGTCGCGCACTCGGCTCCCCTCCCCGCACCCCTCACCGGCAACCCCAAGTACCTCGCCGCCGCCTCTCCTGCACCCTCTTCGACGACGAGCGCCGACCCGGTCGCGGCGGCGCTCGCGAGCAAGCTCGCCGGCATCACCAAGAGCCTCGGCAAGCTCCCTGTGCTCGCCGTACCGGCCATCCTCGCGCCGACTACCACCGCCGTCGTCATCAAGGCCGTCTCGAAGGCGCCTGTCGTCAAGAACGCCAAGGGTGAGTCCGCTCTCGCTCTCGCTCGCCGCTCGCCCGACCGGAACTGACCTCGCTCCCTCTCCCTCGCGCAGCCGTCTCTCGCCGCGCCATCGAGTTCGTCAACAACCCCAAATCCTCTCCGAGGCAAACTACGACGACGTCCAAGGCAGCGACGACGACGAGCAAGGTGTTCGGCACGTCGTCCGGGCCCGTCAAGGTGCCCGTCGCGACCGCGGCGCACGTCGACAACCCCAAGCACGCCTTCTCGCCCTCGCCCGCCGTCAAGGTCGTCAAGTACACGCTGACGGCGCCGGGCGGCAAGACGACCGTCGTCGAGGCGCAAGGGTCGTGGTCGCACCCGGGCGAGCCGAAGCGTGCGTTCCTGCTCCCTCTCTCTCGCTCTCTCGCTCTCGAGGGCTGGTCCTGACCCCTCGTCCCCTTGCTCGCAGCCACGACAAAGGCCTGAAGCCTCTCTCGATGCAGCATAGACACTCGGCGATGGCAGTGCGGGTCTCTCTCATGGGCGGAACGAGCGTGCTTGGGCGCTCGGTCCTCGGGCGGCGGATGTCTGGCCTTTCGACTTTTCTTCGTCGTTCTTCCCCTTAGCGTTGGTCTTTTCGGGGCGTGCGAATCCAGCACGATATCCTGCACTGCGTGAGCGTGTCGAGCGAGAGAGAGGGAGCGACGAGGTCGGCGATCGTCTCGTTCGAGACTCGCCCACACGCCGCTCGTCCGCTCGCTCCTCACCGCGTCACTCGACCTACCAGCTCTCCTCGCTCAGCTATCCCGACTCGACGCAGCAGCCCACACCGACACCAGCACAGCGCACCCCCCGCCCCCCGCCAGCCATGTCGACCTCCCACGGCCACGGCCGGCATCGCTCAACCTCGAGCGGCCCCGTCGGCGGCTCTGCCCAGGGCGAGTTCCGCCCACCGTCCGACACGAGCGCCGACCTGTACGACGTGTGCAACGCCTTCTGGAGCGCGGGGCACGGCGGGCGGAGGGACGCCGACGGCAAGGAGTCGGACTGGGGCAAGGAGGGCTACGAGACGGTCCTCGGGCGGGTCAAGAGCGCGAGCAAGGGCATCGAGGACATGCGGGCACTGCTCAAGGAAAGGTGCGCTCTCCTTTCCCACTCCCTGCTGTCGTGTGCGGTCGAGCGGGCTGGATGCCGCCCCTCGCGAGGTGGGGAGGGGCCGGCGGGGGGAGGGGGCGAGTCTACGGGCCGTGCAGCTACGGCTTCAGGCACTGCACATAGAGCAAGACACCGTGCAGCAGCGCCCGCTTCCGCCCGCCTGTGCCGCCGGTGCCTGCAGCAGCACTCGCACCTCTGGCGGCTCTCGAGCTGACACCTCCTCTCGCTCATGTCCCTGCAGGGCCTCCGCCTCCGAGGACTACGCCAAGCGCCTCATCAAGCTCTCCAAGCATCCCTTCGGCACCGGCGAGACTGGGTGCGTCGATCCGTCCGCCCTCCCGCGCCTGCGTCTCCTTCAGCGGCTGACCTCGACATCTCGCTGTCCCGCAGGCACATGGAGCGCGCTCAAGTCCAGCTCAAGAACGAGCTCGAGAGCTCGGCCAAGAGCCAGCTGGACCTCGCCCAGCTGTTGCGGCAGCAGGAGGCGACGGCGGGCGAGTTTGCCCAGAAGAGGGACTCGCTGCGCAAGGCGGTGCGTCCTCTTCGCTCCTCGACCGCCCGTCTCGAGAAGGACTCTCTGCTGACGTCGCTTTGAGCCGCCTGCAGCAACAGCAGAACGTCGAGAAGCTCTGGAAGAACCTGCTCAACCAGCGAGCGCACGTCGTCAAGGTGCGTCGTCTCGCTCTTCCTCTCGCGCCCTGTCGTCCGGGCTCGCGGCTGACTCTCTCATCACGTACAGGCCAAGGAGAAGTACGAGGCCGACGCGATCCAGATCAACGCGCTCCATGCGCAGGCGTCGCTCCTGCAGGGCAAAGAACTCGACAAGGTGCGTCTCTCGCTCGTCTGCCTTCTCCCTCCCTTCCTCTGCTGATGCTCTTCTCCTGCAGGTCTCGATCAAGCTCGACAAGGTGCAGCAGTCGGTCGAGATCAACGAGCGCGACTACAAGAACTACGCCAACGTGCTCAAGCAGACGACCGTGTGCGTCCTCCTCTTCCTCCCTCGCCGACGCTCGAGCACCGTGCTCACTCGGTCTCGATTCACAGTGAGTGGAACATGGCGTGGAAGGCGTTCTGCGATGTGCGTCCTCGCCCCTTCGCCCTCTCGCCCGTGCACGCTGTCCCGGTCGAGCTGACCTTCTCGCCCCTCTCGTTCCTCCAGCTCGTGCAAGACCAGGAGGAGGAGCGCCTCGAGTTCGTCAAGTCGCGCATGTGGGACTACGCCAACGGGCTCTCGGCCGTCGCGATGCAGGAGGACGAGGTGCGTCGCCGGATCCTCTCCCTGCTCGCCGGCCGTTCTGACTCGCCCCTCCCCTCCTGCAGTCGGCCGAGCGTACCAGGACTGCTCTCGAGCAGTGCGATCCCAAGGTCGACATCCGCATCTTCGTGTCGCAGTTCGGCACGGGCAACCTCATCCCGGACCCGATCCCGTTCGTCGACGTCAAGGCCAAGGAGGCGCCGCCCAAGCAGGGCTACAAGTCGGCGCGCTTCATCCGCTCGTCGACCCGGATCCCAGGCGTCAAGCACTCGCCGTCGGCCGTCGGCGACATCACGCGCGCGCTCGGGCAGCAGCCGGCGCCGGCTCCAAGACAGAGCGCCGCGCAGCCGATGCAGATGAGCCGGTCGGGCAGCCAGCCCGAGGCCGTCGCCGCAGCTCGCCCTCAGTCGCGCTCGGCCAACCGGGCGTCAAACCCGAACCTCGCGGCCGAGAGCGCCGCCGCCGCCGCACAGACCCCTTCCCCTCAGCAACCGCACTTCCCGACGCCGCCCGCCCATCCTTCGGCTCCTCCGCACGACGCAGCCCTCTCTCCGTCTCGATTCTCCGTATCGCCCTCGGCCAACCTGCGTGCGCGCCCGTCGTCCGAGCACATCACGCCGGCGTCGACCTCGCCCGCCAAGCCGGGCCACATGTCGGCCGGCGCGTTCCAGAACCGCCTCTCGCTCGTGTCGCCGTCGCTCGGCAGCAGCGTCAGCGCTGTCGGCGAGTCGAGCGACTCGAGCTCACCGACCAAGCCCGCCCGGTACGAGCCGCCGGCCGCCGTCGCCGCCAAGGAGCCGTCGTCGGGCCCGTTCGGCGGCAGCTCGCGAGGAGCAGGCGCCCCCCCCGCAAATGGCGGCACGGACGACGACGAGAACGACCCGCTCCTCGTCGCGCTCAAGGCGCTGCAGGCCAAGCCGCCGCCAAGCCCGTCCCGGCAGACGCGCTCCTCCGTCGACTTGCGCGGCGCCGCCGCCTCGCCCACGCAGCAGCAGCCCCGCCCAGCGTCTCGCGGCGGCCACAACCCGCAGCAGAGCTTTGGCTCGGCGGCGGGCGCTGCTCGGTCGCGCCCGACCTCGCCCGCTCCCGCGCAGGCCTTCATGCAGCCGCCGCCGCCGGCTCAGCAGCGCCCTCGCAGCCCGTCGATCCCGTACATGCAGCCGTCGGCCCAGTCGCGCCCGCACTCGCGGGCAGGGTCGAACGTCTCGGCGGCGCACCTCACCTCCCCGCCGCCGAGCCCGCAGCCGTTCATCCCCGAGTCGCTGCGGCCCGCCTCGCCGAACCCGGCGATGCAGGCTCAGCAGCAGCAGCAGCAAGCTCGGTCGCCGAGCGTGTACAGCGCCCTCTCGCCTCAGCAGCCGACGCTCGGCTACGGCGCCCCTCCTCCTCAGCGGCAGCCTCCGCAGCAGCAGTACGGCGCGTCGAACGGCTACGGTGCCGCTCCGCCGCCGCCGCAGGCGTCCTACGGCCACCCCGCCGTCGCCTCGAGCAACTACGGGCACGGCCGAGCGACCTCGCCCGCTCCTCAAGGTCACGGCGCGCCCTACCACCAGCCTCCCCCGCTTCAGCAGCAGCCGTACATCGCGCAGGCGCCGTCGCAGCCTCAGCTCTACCAGTCGCCGCCGCCATCCGCCTCGCCGTATCAGCAGGCGCCTCCCCCTCAGCAGCACGCCCCGCCGACCGCCTACGGCTACGCGCAACCTCCTCCAGCGCAACAGCAGCAGCAGGTGTACGCGCGCTCGCCCTCGGTCGTCGGCGGGTACGGCTCGCCGGCCTCGTCGGCTCCTCTCGGCCGCACCAACAGCATGTTGAGCGGCGTCTCGGGTGCGTCAACGCAGCAGACGCCGGCGCAGATCTACCAGAGCCCTCTCACTCAGCAGCAGCAGCAGCAGCAGCAGCAAGTGCAGCAGCCGATGCAGCAGGCGCGACCGCCGAGCGTGGCCGACCTGCGCGCGGGACAGGCGCAGCAGCCGCCGCCGACGGGCCAGCACACCGAGACGGGCCAGCCCATCCTCTTCTACGTACGTCCCTCTTCCTCTTTCAGCTTGAGCCTGTCGGTCGGCCCTGACGTAGCGCGCGAGCGCTCCCCGCGCCCGCTTGCAGGTCAACGCCCTGTACGACTACGCCGCGACGTCGGCCGAGGAGTTCTCGTTCTCGACGGGCGACGTGATCGCCGTCACGGGCACCGACGTGAGCTCCTCTTCCTGTGTCTGCACGCAGCCGCTGCGAGCGGAAGGCTGACTTCGAGCTCGACCTTTGCTCGCAGCCCGACGGCTGGTGGCACGGTCAGCGGGTCGGCGACCCTGGCTCGAGCAAGCTCTTCCCGTCCAAGTACGTCCCTCGCTCTCGTTCATCCCTGCGGTGGCTCGTCGAAGCAGAGCTGACCTTTCCGCCTTGCCCTGTCGTGCAGCTTCACCGAGGTGCGTCGCGCTCTCCCTCCTCCTCGCCGGCCCGACCCGACGCTCTTCCCTCGCGACTCACTGACGCCTTCTTCTGTGCGCTCGCAGCTCCTGCCATGAGTTGGGCCGACGAGAACGACGTCGGCTGCACCTCCTCCCGACTCGCCGTCGCTCGGACCCTCCCCCTCGTAGACACTGTTTCATCTCGCTCGGCGGCTCTCGTAATTCTAGCGCGTGGAAGTCGCTGCCTGAGAGTCTCGACGGTGATCGCTCAGCGCTGAAAGCGGCAGGCTGGCCACTCGAGTCTCAGCTTTGCCCCACACTCGACGAGAGCCGCCATCGCTCCCAGGAGGAACGAGCCGACCTCGCTCTCGCCTCACCGCTCGCCGCCTGCTGCGAGCGATGCGCCGCACTCCCTCGAGGAGCAATCTCGACGACGCGCTGCCCTCGTCGCGGCACCAGGCCGGTGGGTCGAGCAGCGGCATCGCCTACGCCCCGCTCGCCGCCCACGACGGAGCGGGACCTCGCACCGCTCTCCCGGCTCTGCCGAGGCTGCCGCCGCCTCGAGGACGACACTGGCGGCCATCTCGATCGACCCTCCTCTGGGCGTGCACCACCGCCGCCCTCGTCGTCTACTTCCAGCTTCGCCTCAAGGAGCTTACGGCGTCGGCCGAGGCCTTCCGCACGCTCGCCAACTCGCCCACGACCCGTCCAGCCGTCCAGCAGAGCTCGTCCAGCTCATCATCGGCGGCCACGGTCGACGGGTTCGCCGTCCTCAACGAGACGCTCCCCGCCCTCGCGACCTCGTCGTGCGAGGTCTGCCACCTCAACCCGGCCAACCCGCTGTGCGAGTACGGCTACGACAACATCCGCATGTCGAGGGCGTACGAGGGCAGCGGCGCGCGGCTGCGCAAGGTCCTCGCCAAGGCGCTGCGCGGCGAGGAGGTCGTCGTCTCGGTCCTCGGCGCGAGCATCACGGCCGGCCACTCGGTCCCGCCGGGCTACCAGCGGTGGCAGGACCGCTTCTTCGACGACTTCAAGAAGATGTTC
>ERZ794949.540-NODE-540-length-11737-cov-159.409519_pt1 | contig 11737 bp, 8 predicted proteins | sample MGYA00511363_ERZ794949 | MGnify/ENA primary metagenome ERZ794949 (study PRJEB30137, sample SAMN04331402) | food metagenome | isolation source: T1 must sample point D1 replicate B | place: Australia: South Australia ...
ATAACAAGTTTATGTCTTTCATAAGCTACAACTCTAGTTATAGTTGTTAATTGATTAAATCGTGTTAGTATTTTTTCCAGCAAATAGCACGTGACTCTTATCTCCGATACCAACACATGGAAAGCACGTTTCTAGCATATTTTCATGTTATATATATATTTTTTAAAAAAATCACTACTCTCATAAGTAAGAGCTTCCAAGGAAACATACAAAGCATGGACTTGAGCAGTAGCAGCGATAGTATATCATTTTTACCTATAGAGCAAACTGGGATTGATTTGAAAAGACAACTTCTCAAAAAAAGAATATTTGAAGAACAATCTTTAAAGGATGAAGTGGAACAACTACAAACAGATCTCGAAAACCAAATCCGTAAAATCAACGATCGTAGCGAAGACACCATTCGAGATTTCATGTCGAGTATTCGGAACATACTCAAACTTGATATTTTAACCGATAGTTTTGTAACTGAACAGATTGACTTTAATGACGAGAAGAAATATGATTTGATTCTCTTTGAAACGGGGTTTGCTTTGGAAGATGTGGTGACGTCTTCAATCGGCTTGGAAGACGTTGATCTTAATAATGCATATGAAGTTAACATTTTATTTTTAAAACTTCAAACGTACTATGCGCTTAGACAAGAAATATTCAATCATATTTTGGCATTGGATTCGGGTTTGGATATAGATTACAACGAAGGAACAGTTGCATATGATGGAAATCAGCTGTTAAAATGGGACATTATAATAAGTAAAGGTGGCAAGCTTCTGCAGAATAAATTGTCTACCGAGCCTGACAAATCTGAATTTTTGAAAGAAACTGTCAATGAAAAAGGCATCCACAAAGGAGTAACCATATTTGTAGCACAAATATTGAATTTATCATAGGAAAGTAACAACTTAATAAAAGAAAAAGTATATATACAATTATCACTTAGGTGTGGAATCTCCATTGTGTTTATATGCCTTTTTAATAATCATTTTTTTACTCATTCTGAATAGCTTCATCATATCGGTTTGGAAACCCACTAAGTTGTCGTTATACTTAGGATTTTTCTTTATTCTTTCACCAAATTTACCACTAGTAGCACTGACGTAATTGAAATCATACTTATCAAACAGATTGATATAGTTCTGGCTATCTTTTCTTAAAAGAGAAGCTATACGATGGCTTTGATCTAAGTCATGAACTAGCTGATCTATGCTTTGACCAGTGTATAAATTAGTTAGTTTATGTTCACTTTCAAATTCTAATTGTTTGATATAATTATTTTTAGACTTGGTACTGCGAGGGTTAAACATATGCTTAGCATCGTGGAACATCTCCGGTTTGAGAATCGTTCCTTCCATGTTGTATTCGACTTGATCTTGGCTTCCAACGATATCATTTGAATCACTCATGATACTCATTTCAATGTCATCAACAGAGTTTTCAGGCTCATCAGCCTTAGATTTGGGAGTTTGTACTGTTTTTGGAGTGGTTTCTTTAAGATGTTTAATTTGAATGTTATACTCCTCATCAAAATACAAAACAGTTGGCGATCTTTTGTTGACGGCTTTGACAGCCTTTGCAGACAATCTGGCCTCACATTCAGCTTTAAGAATCTCCTCCTCAGTTTCAGTGTAAGCAACGTTATAGTCCATGTAGTCAAAATGCTGGAAAGATGGATCATTAAAAATCATTACTAGGATGCTTTCTTGGAAAGCAGCATCATCTTCTTGGTTGTACGAAATGATAGCAGTAATCCACAAAATCAAAGCAACTATTTGGTTTTCCTTCTTCATTCTTACATTTAATTTTTTGAGTAGGTTCACAAAATCATATATCATCACACTTAACTTATGCGGATCCCTTTGTCCATTCGACTTACACCAGTCATTTAAAGCCTGGATGACTTGGAAACCGTTTAATTTGTGTACTTGTGGATGAGCTTGTAATCTCTCCTCAATATGTTCTCTATCATACCCAAAGGAAATGCTTCCCATGATTTCCATAGCTTTAGAATACTCAATAGTAATTTTCTTATCCAGGTTGTTTTTATCCTTTCTTGGATCACTGTCGTCCATTTCATTAAATTCAGGCTTAAATGGAAAATTTATACTTCTATGGGGATACTTTAAGTCTTTATCTAAATCCACATCAATGTCAATAACCGGAAAGAATTTTTTGTGTGAGGAGCCTGGCAATATATTGTATGCAAAAGTAGAAAACTTGTTCAATATGTTTAAGTTGTAAAGGAATAATTGGAACAACAAGCCAAATGAATAGTACGCGTCAGCTATAAGTCTATCTTTACAACTTTTGGTCACTGACTTTGAAGAAACCAAAGTATAAATCAAAAAAGTCATGTAACTTATATGCTCCGTTTTCAAATCATATCTCAAGTCCTGTTGAACAACAGTCTCTCCTATGGCTGGCTCATAGGCATAATTGTGTCTTATTTCTTCGTATGTTTTCTTTTTCTTTTCGTTGTATCCCATTTGGAATAGTTCTAGTACATTTGGAAAAATAGGTGTTTTTACCAACAAAAGTTTTCTGAACAAAGAGTAATGTAGCATAGATCTTGGCAATACTTGGCAATCTTGGAATTTAAATATCTGGTCAAGATTATCATTGAAATATGATCTTAGGTAGTTTGAGTCAATTGGATCCGTTTCTTCGTTTGATTCCACGGAAATTTCCTCAGGTATAACCTTTGCTTGCATTTCATTGGTATCTCCGTGGTCTACAGCTGTTGGTTCAACACTCTTTTCTCCAATACTTGTATGTTGTACTTCAGAAGACTGGTCCGCCTGTGGAACTTCGCTTTTTAGTTGCTTGTCATTTTCTTCAATGCTGTCATGAACTGGATCAAACATCTTCGGATATAATCGCTACCTAAGTGTGTCTATTACTTCTGGTTGTCAATCCCTAGCTCTCTTAACGTCTTTAAATTTAAAAAAAAAAAAAATAATTTAAAAAAAAATTGTTCAATCTATACCACCAAATGATCCATTTGATTGCATTCAATATTGGCAGCTTTTTTTTCACCTTCCCTCACCAAAAATAAGGTGAATCAAGCACCATGCCCGTTAGTGCGTTTTTTTGGGTTTAAAACAGCAATACTACTGTATGAATATATATGTAAATAAGACTAATTCTTGAAGGAAGCTGAGCCTCTGTAGAACTCAGAAACCATGATGCCCTTTTTAGCTTGTTCCAGAACTTCATCAGCAACTAGGGGGTTTATATGTCTGAACCAATAGCTATTTGTTTCGTGTTTTTGTTGCTTGTACAGAATGATATTACCCGCGAATTTGTGACCGCCTATGTGGGAAATGAACCCAACAGGGTCATTGGATTTCATTTTGGTAATGAGTTCTTTGGCCATGACACCGCATCTAGTATCACGCTGATTATGACCACATATTAATAGCAAATTGTCTTCATGAAAGGTGGATAATTTAATTTTGTTGTTATCCAAATGTTCAAAGTGCTCAGAAAGATTGGATTTGTTAACCAAATCAGATACCTGCTCAATAGAGTTTTCATCAAATGACAAAACCTTCCATTCTGGCAAACACAACAATTTGTATTTTTTTCCAGTTTTTGTGCTGTCTTGTGCACTAACTGGATCTTCAGCAATATTAACAAGTTCAATGACGTTCATCAAAATAGGCAAGCATTCTTCATTTTGTTGTTTCATCAATTGTAAGTTTTTTTCTTTGATCCTCTTTAAAATCCCATATGGATAAACTGACTCGTCATTGTCTTCTAATTTCGATTGCCAATTCATATGAGCTTGTTTGGAAGAGCTGGTTTCATCTATAAGCAAAACATGTCTTTTATACACGGGAATCATAGATTTGGGTGAAATATCAGAAACTTTTGTTGTAATATTGGTAATTGGTGCTATAGGATCATTTAATTTCAAGTTTTCTAAGTAGCAGTTGCACTGTGTTTCTAGATTTTGATAGTCTGGAATGATCTTTTTGATTGAAATAAAGTTAGCTGTATGTTCACGATTCAAACGGTAGGAATAGAATCTCAATGATTTTGATAATAGCTTTAGTGTGTTCATATTTATGAAGCTTGATGGGTTGTGTGAATACTACTGTACAAAACTCTTTTAATTAAGCTGTATTTTCGGTCTAGTCACCAACTGGAATTAACTTTAAATATTGTTAGAGCCGGAGAGGGGGATTTCTCTTATTTTTTTTTTAAAAATTTAAAATTATCATTAAACTCCTGTTAACTCCACTAAATGGGTTTAAAAGCATACGAATTTGAAGCTTGTACATACCACCAGTAGACCTAAACACGTTCTTAGCAGTATAAAAACAATCGATTATCTCTTCTTTTAAATCCTAATTAACGAAAGTAATAATATATACGTGTGCATCCTACATTTTTTTTTTTTTGTTTTTTTTTTTAAATTATTATAGCCAAAAATACTAGACTTCTGAGTATCTCAATTTCTTGAAAGTTCTATCTGGGAAATCTTGTTTCATTTGATCAAGATCAGCAGTTGGAGTCATCATTTTGTTCTCGCTGAAGCTCCTGTCATCCCTGATATCGTTGTAATACTGATTATTAGAGGAATCACTATAATTAACATCTTCTCTTTTATAGGACATATTTCTAGTTGCTAGTAAAGCTTTTCTTTCTCTATTAATCTGCTCTATTTTCATTAAATCCTTCCAACACTTGCTTTTTATCAGCTCACAATATTGAATGAACCCTTGGCTATATTGAATTTTGTTGTAGTTGACGGCCTTCATCGATGGCCTTAGCATTTGAAGATGTTGTATAACCGAGTTCAATTGCAAGTTGATATTTTCCTTCAAGACTATTGAACTCAACAATGCCACTAACGAGTCATCATTCCCATTGCTGGAGACAATCAATGCGTTCCCGTATATTTCGTTGTTGGAGTTTTGAACCAAACTCAAAAAATCATTGAAAATTACCAACTTTTCATAACCTTCGCATGTTATAATGTTGCTGGTTAATGAATTCAAAGACGATGTTGAGTATAATAGATCCATGGAATCAGGTAGTTGACTTTTGACAAAATTTTTGATGTTATTGGAGTATACTTGGTTGAATTTTACCAAATACTCGTTCATGCCATTCATGGACCCTGGCAAATTAGGATCCAGGTTCAAAAGCGTATACTCATCAATGTTCATTGGTATTTTTTCGCTATATTTCATGCACAGAGTTGTTGGGATGTTTACTGTGATTATATGTTTAATATTGTTTTCTGTCAAAAACTTCAAATTGGTGATAGCGTTCAAAGGACCAAAGAAGATTCTTGAATTCAATCTTGCTGGAACCATTTGTGTTTTCATATTTTCAAGCTCATATCTTGAAATGTAATCAGGTTGACTAGACATTTTCTTTTCTCTTTTCTTTAAATATATGTCGTGGATGACTAAATCGTATTCTAGCGGTGCTACCAGGTGAATATATTTCTATGCTGATAAAAATTAATTAAAACAGGTGGTTCTCTGTTACTAATAGTTTTATGGGGAGTTATACTCTCTTTTTATTGAAGTAATCCGCCCAACTCCGAATTATTCATTTAGTCTGAACAATTTTAAATTTCTGCTTTTCTTTTTTTTCCATTAAGGACAAAATCAGAAGTATGCCTTTTGCTTGCTTTTTTTTTCGTGAATCTCATGTTCATTCTTAACGTCCCCAGTACCGAAGTTTGTAGTATTTCTTTTTTTTTGCTTCGCTTAATTGAGGATACAATGTATCGGATATAGGATATAATAAGGGCGTCGGATATAGGATATAAGAAGGACTTCGGATATTAGCATGAACTGGGTTAGTTTACTCAATGGGTGTACAAGACCGAATTGGACAGAAGGGTTGGGTTGTATTTGATGGTGTTTTATTTATGTATATAAGTGTGTGTGTGCGTATATACTACTTAAAATCTATTTGATGGTATCTTATTTATGTATATAAGTGTGTGTGCGTATACACTATTTAAAATCTGTTTGATAGTCTTTTATTTATATATATACGTATATGCAGCCACTATTCAAAATCTATTGACAAAATCATAGATGTATTCTTGTATGCTTTCCAAATGGCTAGGCAACTCAACGCCAACCAATCTTGGATGGCCTACATTTTCAATGTAATTATTAATATCAAATACGGTACTGTTGCCTACAGGAGTTTGAGGGGATTTAAGCTTTGAAGCAGCCTTGAAAACAGCTATAAAGTTGAATACCATGGTCAAACCTACACAAACAGCCAGTATAACCGGGCCCAAAGGAGCGTCCAAGTGTTTGTCGGATCTTTCATTGATGACCTTCATTCTGTAGAAATATATTTTATAAGCCCAAGCTACCGAACCCACAGTTAAGGCAAAGTAGAAGTATGCCAAAATTTCGGCCAGCATTGGGAAATTAGCTTGTTTGGCTGAGTTGTATATGGTGAAAGTCAACAAAGACATCAAAACACAAACATGCATCCATCTATTGAAAGTTCTTTCATTTGCCAACCAAACCTTAGCTTCGACCTTGACTGGACCTGCATTTTTCAAGTACTCTGTAGGTTTTTCCACACCAGGTGGTAATTCAATTTCTTCATCTTCAGAGTCAACAGTGGATAGTTTGGAGTTGGTTAAGATTTGTAACATATTGACTTCTTTCTTCTTACCATCTTTGATAAATTGCTCAACGTCAAACTCATCTTCTGATTCGTCATCATCATCAACTGTATCATCAACTTTGTTGTTCTTTTGCAGCTCAATGTTATTCTTCAAACTCGACAACAAGCTTTCCTTGTTATCAGTGCCATCCTTTGTAGGAACTTCAAATCCAGCCATTGACAATCTTTTAATTCTTGATTGTCTTCTTTCAGTTTCAAGTTGTTTGGCAAGTTTTCTTTGCTCTTCTTCATAAGCTTGCTGTGGGTCTATTTTGATTCCGTTTTCTATGTCTAAGAACCAATAAGGTAGAGCATCCACCTTTTCATCATCCCCAGAATGGAAAACAGCCATCCCCTGAATAAACTTGGAGAAGTTAGGAACTTCCTTGACCAAATGACTGTTAGTCAAATCAGATAGCCACTTTGAATGCTTTGAAGTATACAAAGCCGGTGAAGAGAATTTGTTACCGTTGGAGTTGGATGGTCTTTTAACTTTGATTTCCATTAAAGCGTATGGAAACTTGTTGAATTCACCCTGTCTCAAAAACTTCAATGGGTTGGATGATGAAGAGTCCAAAATGTGGTTGTGCCAGTTGTTTGAGTCTCTTATAGGTCTATCATGATCAAAAGCATCTTCTCTAATAAACAAAATATCAGAATCAATGGTAATTCTTATTCTGTCATCATCTGGAATTTGGAAAGCTGTTCTTATGAACATTGTTCTTAAGACTGGAGCCAGGTTACTTTGAGTAATAGAATTTTGTAAATTTTCGCATATTTCCTTGGTACTTTCCAATATTCTTGGGTTATTATTGGACTTTTCAAGTTTGGATAGTAGTTTTTCTTCATAATCCTTTTGACCGTTGATAAAGCTGGTTATGAACTTAGGTTTCATAGTCAACTTGGTATATACATAGTCATCGTTTTTATGAGAAGAAGTCATACCATTGTTTGAAGACAAGCTTTCTGATTGTTGGGCAACAGCAGAAGAATTGATGAATTGTTTTTTTTCCAATACAACTTCAGGCTTGTTAATCAATCTACCCATCCATCTCAATCTAATAGATGCATAATCCTCGGCCTTCAACAGCTTATTGTTATACATCTCTAAGTGTTCATTGTCAAAGTATAAGCACGTAATAACAGGATCAAAGTACTCCTTAGTTTGTTGTCCATTTGCAATGACTTCTTTCAATTTAGATCCAATCTTGGAGTTCATGGCACTCAAAATTTCAGAATCACCTTCATCACTTTTGCTGGATAAAGATGAAGATGAATTAATAGTCTCCAAATCTTTATTTTCTTCATTGACCAATGAAATATCATTTAAAGAAGTAGGTATTTGGTTGCTGAAATTAGTATCATCACCACCATCAGCACTAGGATTAGATGCGTAGACCAAAACAGGCAAATGTCTCAAAATTCTGGTCTTGACCTCCATCAAATTGTCTGGATGAATCCAAAATTTGAAAATGTCGTAATGTGATTCTTCTAAGGAAGAAATAGTATTCAACTTGGAACTCTTTGATAAAGATTCACTTCTGGCAACAACATCTCTGAAGGAATTTCTTACACTTGGAGTGATCAAATTTTGACCATTGTTATCTCTGAAAAGATTGTACAAGAAAGAAATCTTGTATAACAAAGGAGAGTATTCTTCACTATGGAAAGGCAACTCTTTTAATCTCACATTTAACAAAGCCTTGACTGAAGGATAGTTTTTGTGCAGCTTGTCATGTTTTTTAACAATCTTGATAAATCCAGTATAATTCAATCTTGAAAAGTTATCCAATTCCTGAGCCTTTGTCAAACAATCTTCAAGAATTTTTTCAAAGTCTGCAATGTGTAACTTATTATTTACTTCATCTTTGTTTTCATTGTCTCCAATGATTTCTTTTTCTTCTAGCTCATCCAAGGTTTCCAAAACACTGTTGTATGTTTCAACTTGAAAACTGTATACTTTTTCTAGTTCCTTGTCTAATAAAGAAACAAAATTACCTTCATCTTTGTCTGACCATTTAAATTTGTTTTTCGACTTTGCTGCTTTGTCTTTGATTTGTTGCTTTGTTTCTTCTTCCTTCAAAGCATCTTTCAATTGATCGTAGTTGATATAATGATCCTTCCAAGGTGGATAAACACCGCTGGCTAGCTTTACACCGAATAACATAAGTCTTCTTTTATTTGTTTGGTTTTTTTTCAAATTCTTATTTCTAATTAATTATCCTTTTTTTAAAAAATTCACCCTTTATAAAGAGTTGAAAAAATTTGAAATATTTCAGGTCGTATCAATATAAGGGTGAAAAATGATAATAATGCAACCAATTAGAAGGAAAACTGAAGCGAAATTACAAATTAACTACCAAAAAGAGTACTGAAAAAAAAGTGTGTTCGAATAACGCTGATTTCTCGATATTAGCTTATATACAATCAATTGTTGCTTAACCCCTTGCTAAAGGCCATTTGTATGGTGCTCAATTAAAAAGGGGGGGTTGCAACATGCTAATAAATGGCATACTACACGTGGGTTGTATTTGCTCGCCTATTTTTTTTTTTTAAAGAAGTTGAAAATCTCCTAATAATCTCGTTTTTCTCCGATTTAGGCTAGATGTGGTGTATTCTTTGCATGGGATGATACTAAAAAGGCTAGGTAATGTGGATTAGAAGTGATGTATGTAATAATGGTTTAATTTTACAATTGAGGGCTTAATATTGTTACTAATTGCTGTGCTTTTAGTCTCATTTTTGCTTGTGTTTTTTTTACATTTATATTTTTTAATATGTAAAAAAAAGTCCATCACGTGATACTGTGTAAACAAACGTGAGCTTATACGCATAATGAGGTCTCCATTTAGTTTCTTTTTTTTTTTTTTTAGATATTTATAAGATCTGATGATACTATATCGTGATTACGGTAATGATTGCTAGTCACCAAAGCCAAAATGTCATATAACAATAAAAATCACAATGGGAAGGGTTTTAGAAACAAATTTGTTTCTAAGAAGGAGCAAAACATCAACAGCAATATCTGTGATGTGTGCAAAAAAGAGCAGTTCAAGTACAAATGTTCGAAATGCAAAAGCAAGACAGTGAAGATATGTGGCATGGCTTGTTATAAAGAGCATAATACAAAAGGTGAGCATTTTGAGCTTTCAGAAGTGAACCTAGAAACACCAAAATCAGAAAATACTGCAAATGACCTAGGTGAGTTTGAGTATCTCATAAAAAACGACAAGATACAAAGTCTTTTAAAATATAATACTGTGAAGTATCATCTTCACAAAATATACCAACTTTTGCAGATGGACCATAACGCCATACAGGAAGACACGATCAAAAATAGACAGGATCTTGAGCAGAGCATTGCAAGATATTTGTCTTGTTTTAGGGAAAATGGGATATACAAGAACGTTGCCATCGAAGAGTTTATACAGACGTGTTTACAAGAAATGGAGAAACACCAGCAACTATGAAATAAAAAAGAAGAAGAAGAAATATATTATAGTGTTGATTTATTATTAGGTATATAAGGATTGTAAAAAAATAAAAACCATAACAGTTTTTTATTTAGAATATCAATGGGGTTGTTGTTTTAAAGATACATTAATCTAGAATTCACTTTCGTCTTCTTCTTTTAAATCATTTCTAGATTTTTGGTCTCTTACAGAGAAAAATTTAATACCGTACTTGGAAGAACCGTTGTTGACGGAGTTGTCCAAAGACTTCTTGGAAGAAATAACAGTATTGTTTCTAGAGACTTGTTTATTGTTGGCAACATCGGTTTTAGTTTCATCTTCAGAATCGACAAATTCCTTGTTTTCATTAGTGTCATGTAAATAACCGTTTTCTAAAGCTGGAGCAGAGTATTCCAAATCTGGCTGTTGGTTGTCATAGACTTGAGCAGAGCCGTTATTAACAAATTCGTTATACTTTTGAGCATCGCTTTGCATCTTTTCGTATTCAACTCTCTTCTTGTGAGCATCCAAACTGGTCTTGATGAAGTTACCACCCAAGATAAAGAATAATAATATGGAACAAGCAGCGGAGGCCCACATGATGGCTAAGTAATCAACATTGATTCTGGCCTTACCTGAACCAGAAACTTGTGGAGTCTTGTTGAATGCTCTTCTGGCTAAGACAACCAATGGAGTGACAACACCAGCAGCACCACAACTGAACAAGGTAGCCAAGATTTGGAAGAACCAAGCTAACTTGACAACAAACTTGTGGGTCCAAGAGAAGAAATAAATAACACCAGCAACGAATTGGAAAATTAAACCCAATAAGACAAAGGCAAAGTTGAATCTGGATAAGTAGTAGTAGGTGTTTCTGTTATCATCGAATTCAGAAGGAATGTTAACAGTGGTATCAAAATTGTCTACAGGAGACAACGGATAGGCCGGAGATAAGCTGTAGCTGTTGTTCTCAGAGCAAACAGTATCACCATTCTTGGAACCACACATACCCCAGAAAGTCCATCTGGTAACATCATGAGAAGCACTTGTGATGTTTGAGGTGTTGGCTTGTAACAAGTAGATTTTGTTGATAGGGAAATGGTCTGTAGTACCGGTGAATACAATTAAAAATAATAATAGTAAGTTACCTAAAATAAGTAACCATGTGATGATAATTTTGGTGAATCTTGAACACCCTGATAATTTGGAACTCATGGTAGGATAATATGAAAAAGAAGAACAATTAGTTTATAATCAGAAAATTATGTGTTGGTTTCGAAATAACAACAGGGTATTTAATTAATAATAAAAAAAAACACAAAATTTATAGAATATAAAGTATATTATTGCAATGGTTTCTTTCAATGTAGTATTTTTGCTGAAAAGTTTCAATAATGAGTACTATAATGTAAATATTTAAAAAGGCAAAAAAAAAAAACAACAAACATTAAGAAAAAGAAAACAAACCATTACAATATTCGACTGTCTGAATGTGAAGCGTGCAATTTTGTACGTATTTTTTTGTTAAGGGGAGCCAAAAAAAAAAAAACAAAGGTTCGATGGAAAGGAAAAAAGCAAAGATGGCAGATTGATGAGAAGAGTGTTTTTTATCGGGAGGGATTGGGAAGGGA
>ERZ794949.541-NODE-541-length-11708-cov-2.418519_pt1 | contig 11708 bp, 10 predicted proteins | sample MGYA00511363_ERZ794949 | MGnify/ENA primary metagenome ERZ794949 (study PRJEB30137, sample SAMN04331402) | food metagenome | isolation source: T1 must sample point D1 replicate B | place: Australia: South Australia ...
CGCCGATGCGGCGTCTGCAGGTGGGGGACGAGGAGGAGGAGGATGGGAACGCGCGATCGTCAGCACTTGAGCCTCGGCGCAGCTTCAGCCGGTGCGACAGGAGGAGGGAGAGGACGCACAGCCGGCTTCGACAGGACTGCGCGGTGGACTCGGCAGGCCCGAGGGCTGCGCTTGCGGCTGCGACGAGTAGGCGGCCTGCGGCTTCTTGGAGTAGTCGGTCGTCAAGATGGCGGGCGGGGGAGCTGCAGTACCGGCAGCGTTGGGCATCGGGCCCGAGATGGGCGGCGGCGCCGCCTGCTGCTTGGGCTCGGCCTTCTTGCGCGACAGGAGGCCCATGGGAACGACGTGCCGCTAGTGCGGTGGGCGGGGACGACGGCGAGGGGCGAGGGGCGAGGGCGCGGCTGGGACGACGCTCGAGGTGGGAGCTGCTGGTCGGGCGAGGCGTGCGGCGGGCGGTGCGGCGCGCGGGGCGAGAGGGCGGACGTCCGGGCGAGGACGAGACGAGCTCGTCGGGTCGGTGTGGGCGTGCGGTTGGCCTGGAGCTGGCGCTGCGGTGTGTGGGGGGAAGAGCTGGCGGGCTCGGCGGGCGACGAGCGAGGCGGGTGGGGCGTGCGAGGGAACTCGATGCGAGGCGGTGGACTGAGCGAGGGGGGGAGCCTGGTGCTGGACGAGGGCGGAGGGCGAGGGCGCAGAGGCGGCGACGGCGCTTCGCAAGGCCGCGCTCGCTCGAGAGGGAGGTCGACCAGCCTCCAGATGCGCCGCGCCGTCCGAGAGGGGAAGGCGGCCGCCGTCCAGCCCCTCCGCGCGCGCGGAGAGCTCGGCTGCGGATTGACCTCGTCGCAGCTGCCATTCAGGCGCGCCGCCGTGCTGTGGTCGCGCAGAGTTGGACGCTGAGAGGAGCTCGCTCTCGACACGACCGGCGTCTCCGCGGAGCGTTGTCCGAGGAGTCGGCCGACGGACGCCGGTCGCTCGGCTCGCGGCGAGCAGCTCTCGCTCATCTCCTCGCCTCCTCTTCACCATCTTGCTCTCCCGCACCAGCTGCTGCACACGAGCCCTCGTCGCCAGCCTCGCACACCGACCCACCTCACGACCGCGCCCGACCACCGCCCGCACCGCGTCGCCCTCGCCCTCGCACTCGCACTCCAGCCGCTCAGCATGGCTCCTCCTCTCCCTCGCGTCTTGTGCCTTCCAGGGTTCAGCCAGAATGCCGTCATCTTCAGTGAGTCTGCCTGTCCGCCCCATGCGCTCCAGAGCTGATCGAGCTCTCCTCCCGCCCCGCAGGTGGGCGCATTGGTGCCCTGCGACGAGCCCTCAAGGACTCTGCCGAGCTCGTCTTCGTCGACCCGCCGCACATCCTCGAGATGCCGACCGGCGACGCGTCCGACTTCAAGAACAAGTACGACTCGGACGCCGCAGCTGCGCCAACGTCGGACGCCGACACGCCGCGCGCCTGGTGGTTCGCCGAGTCGCGCGAGGACGGCCAGTACCGCAAGTTCATCAAGTTCGAGGAGACGCTCGTCTACCTGCGGCACATCCTCGAGACGGAAGGGCCGTTCGACGCGGTCTTCGGGTTCTCACAAGGCGCGGCGTGCGGCGCCATCCTCACGGCGCTCGTCGAGCAGCCGTCGCTCGACCCGGTCTTTGCGGCGCCGAGCCAGAACCCGGACGTCAAGTGGCCGCCTAAGCCGTTCTCGTTCGCGGTCCTGAGCGCAGGCTTTTATCCGCTCGACCCTCGCGCCAACGCGTGCTTCAAAACGGGCACCAAGCCAAAGACGCCGACGCTGCATGTCCTGGGTCGAGTGCGTCCTCTCTCTCTCTCTCTCCGTCTCACTCTCTCCGTCGAGCTGCACGGCTCGTCTCGAGTCGTCGAGCTGCAGGGGCCATCGCTGACCTCGCTCTTCCGTGCGCGCAGGGCGACACGATCGTCGGCGAGGGTGCGTGCGCTCTCTCTCCCTCTCGCCGGCAGCCGCACACTCGAAGTTCTTCTGCTGACTCTCTGACCCTCTCACCCTGCAGAACGATCCGTCCCGCTCACCGAGGCGTTCGAGGGTGCTCGCGTCGAGTGGCACGACGGCGGTCCGTCCTCGTCCTCCTCGTCCTGGCCTTCCTCCTCGACGCGATCCCTTGCTCACGACCATGCCGCTGCTCGCAGGGCACCACACGCCGAGCAAGGCGAGCTGGCGCCGGTTCTTCCAGGCATACTTCGAGGCGTTCGGCGAGGGAGGAGGAGGAGCAGAGGCGGCGGCAGCGTTGGCGTCGCCCTCGGCGGGGGGTGCAGACACGCCGGTCGAGGCGGGGGGCAAGCTGTAGCTGTCGAGTCTGAAGAACACCAGTGCACACGGCATAGAACTTGCGCTAGGGATTGAGCGCGGAGCAAGCCGGCCTTTCTCTCCTCTGCCGCCGGACCGCTCGGTGGGGGACTCCGCCGCGGGGAAGCCAGGTTCCGCTCGCCGCTCGCTTCTCTCGCTCTCCCTCCACCACTCGCCGAGATGCTCCACCACTCGGAAGTCGCCAAGCACGCCGACGCCAGCTCGCTGTGGCTCATCGTCAAGGGCCAGGCGTACGACCTCACCGAGGTGCGCCTCGCTCCTCCTCCACCTCGAGCTGCCGGTGGCCAACCGGCTCGCGCGCAAAGCCGCTGACCCTGCTTGCTCCTCAACTGCAGTTCGCTCCCGAGCACCCAGGAGGCAGCAAGATCCTGCTCAAGTACGCCGGCAAGGATGCCACCGAGGTCCGTCTCCTCCCCTCCTCCACTTCCTCCCCCCACCAGCTCCCCTTCGACCAGCTCTCGCTCGCTTCCGACCATCTTCTCTCCTCGAGGCCTCGAGCTGACCATCCCGCTTGCTCTCTCTCCCTCTGCCCGCAGGCCTAGTGCGTCCAGTCTCGTCGTCACCCCGACCTTGCCGCCGACAGCCGACTGACTGCGTCTCCCTGCGCGCAGTGAGCCGATCCACCCTCCCGGCACGCTCGAGCAGTACCTCCCCAAGGACAAGCACCTCGGTGACGTCGACCTCACCGGGCTCGAGATTGTCGCCAAGGAGGAGACGCAGGAGGAGAAGGACCGCAAGGAGCGCGAGGCCAACAAGCCGCCGATCGACGAGTGCTTGAGCCTGTACGACTTCGAGGCGCGTCCCTGCGCCGAGCTCGTCGTGCGGTGCTACTGCTGACGAGCCACCTCCCCTCGCAGGCCGTCGCCAAGTCGGTGCTGCCGACCGCCGCCTGGGCCTACTGTGCGTCTCGCCTCCTCGCTGCTCTGCGCGCTCTCGCCCTTGAGCTGACTCCGTCGTACCCCTGCAGACTCGTCCGGCGCCGACGACGAGATCACGATGCGCGAGAACCGCAACGCGTACCAGCGCATCTGGTTCCGCCCGGCCATCCTGCGCGACGTCGAGAAGGTCGACTTCTCCTCGACGATCCTCGGCCACAAGGTGCGTCCCGCTTCTTCACAGTCTCACAGATCATCATGAGCCACACGCTGACCCGAACTCGCCTTTGCAGACGACGCTGCGTGAGCTTCGAGCGCTTTTTTCCGCAGCGACCTTTGACCCGTCCTGACCTCGTCCTTCTCGCGCGCAGCCATTTACATTACTGCGACTGCGCTCGGCAAGCTCGGGCATCCCGACGGCGAGAAGAACCTGACTTGGGCTGGCGCCGAGCAGGGCATCATCCAGGTGCGTTCGCGCTGTCCCTTTCCCTCCTCCTCCTCTTCACGACTCCGTCGGCCTCGCTGACCTCCTCCTCCCCGCAGATGATCCCGACTCTCGCTTCATGCTCGTTCGACGAGATCGTCGACGCCGCCAAGCCCGGGCAGGTCCAGTTCATGCAGCTCTACGTCAACAAGGACCGCGAGATCACCCGCAAGATCGTGCAGTGCGTCCCGCTCGCCCTTGACCTGCTCCCTGCACCTCGTCTTTCGCTCACACCGTCTTCGTCGTGCGCGCAGACACGCCGAGAAGCGCGGCATCAAGGGCCTCTTTATCACGGTCGACGCGCCGCAGCTCGGTCGGCGCGAGAAGGACATGCGGCAGAAGTTCGCCGACGAGGGCTCGAACGTGCAGCGCACCAAGGGCGAGTCGGTCGACAAGTCGCAGGGTGCGGCGCGTGCCATCTCGTCGTTCATCGACCCGAGCCTGTCCTGGAAGGTGCGTCTCGTCCTGCGCTCGGCCCTCGTCCTCTCGTCCTCCTCCTCTCTTCGCCCTCGGCACGAGAGCGCCTCGTCGGCAGCTCTCCCTCGGGACCTCGACACGTCCAGAGATGCTGACGGTCTTCCTTCGTCGGCGCGCGCAGGACATCCCCTGGTTCAAGTCGATCACCAAGATGCCGATCGTCCTCAAGGGCGTGCAGCGGTGGGAGGACGCCGTCCTCGCCGCCGAGCAGGGCCTCGCCGGCGTCGTCCTCAGTAACCACGGCGGTCGGCAACTCGATTTCGCGCGCTCGGGCATCGAGATCCTCGAGGAGGTCATGCGCGAGCTGAGGCGGCGCGACTTGCTCAAGAACGGGTTCGAGGTCTAGTGCGTCCCGCCCTCCTCTCCTTCCTCGTCTGTTCAGCGTACAGAGCTGATGCAGATGAGCCCCTCGCAGCATCGACGGCGGTGTGCGTCGTGCCGGCGACGTCCTCAAGGCGATCGCGCTCGGCGCGACCGCAGTTGGCATCGGTCGCCCTTTCCTCTGTGCGTCGCCCTTCCTCCTCCTTCCTCGTCTCCTCCTCCTCCCCGACAAGCTGCTTCCTCTGATCGACGTCAAGTCGGTCACTGCCGATGGCGGTCGCTGACAGGAGACTTCCACTCGCTCGCGCAGACGCCTACTCCGCCTACGGTCACGAGGGCGTGTCGCGCGCCATCCAGATCCTCAAGGACGAGATGGAGATGAACTGCCGCCTCATTGGCGCGCCGACGCTCAAGGACGTGACGCCCGACATGGTGCGTGCCGTCCTCCTCTCCCTCACCGTCTCGTCGACGCTGACGCTCGTCGCCCTCGCAGATCGACACTGCTGCACTCGGGCACCGTATCGTCGAGGGCGTGCCCGACTACCTCATGCGCGCCAACTACGAGCCTCTCGCTGGCGGTGCGTCGTCGTTCCCTTTGCGTCGCTCGAGCGTCAGGCCCGCTCGTGCCTCGGCCGCTTCGTCCGAGGCGGCGGTTGAACCGCTGCCTCTGATCTTCACGTGCTGACCCTGGACTCGATCTTGCCTGCAGTCGGCAACGGCCTCGGCGCGCAGCCCCGGCTCATCTCGAAGGAGGCCAAGGCGCTGTTGTAGACTCTCCCCCTCTCGTCCTCCCTCGTCGTGCTCCTCTCGTCGCTCCCCCTGTTGCTCTCGACTATTGCCAGACTGCAAAGATACTATGTGCTGCCAGCACTGAGCGTCACGAGGCCGACAAGGAGAGCGGACCCTTGCTCGGCCCCGACGACCTCGCCGACCTCGCTCGCGGGCCGGCCGGCGCCTCCCCTCTCGCTCCCACCTCGCTCGCCGGGTGCCAGGCTGCCCCGGGCACGCGCTTACATCACCACAAGGCCGCGTCCAGCACCACCGGCAAGGCCGCGCGCCGTCCAGCGCCCTCCACCTCGACCGCCTCGGCTTCAGCCAGATGGACCTCCTGCCGCTCAACACGCTCACGCTGAGCCTGACGGGCTTGTCGACCATCGGCAAGACCTTCTTCAAGCACTACATCCACCGCAAGAAGATCTCGAGCGAGACGTGCGTCCTCTCCCTCCTCACCCCGCTCGACCTCTCGCCGAGGGGGAGCCGACCTCGCCGCCAGACGATCCCGTTCGCTGACGCCGCCCTGATGCTCCGCCCGCAGTAAGGCGCGCGAGAGCCTGCTCTACGATGAAGCCTTCAGCGTCATGCGGTGGTTCGTGCGTCGCCTCGTCCAACCTCCTCTGCTCCGTCCTCCTCGCCCTCGCTGACTCCTGCCTCTCCTTGCCGCAACAGTTCGACAAGTCGATGATGCACACGGTCGAGGAGATGCAGGCGTTCGGCAACAACTTCGTCCCGGCGCCGTTCTGGGTCCGCGTCATCCGCGTCACCATCCCGCTCTCGACCCGCATCGACGCCGGCAAGTACCTCATCGCCGGCCTCGGCGACGACGACGTCGAGAACGTGATCGGCGGGCGCGAGTGGTGGCAGCGGACGTCGCACCCAGAGAGCGGCGTCTGCGGCGAGTGGATCAGCCTCAAGCGGGACTGGGAGGGGCTCGAAGCCGAGGCCAAGGCGCAGCGCGCTGAGCGGGCGAGCGGCAAGGGCAAGGACGGCGAGAAGGAGCTCGAGGAGCGGCTGCGGCAGCTCAAGGAAGAGGGGCGCGAGGACGCCAAGCGCAGGCGCGAGGCGGGCAAGGGCAGGTCCCGAGCCACGTCGTCGGCCACCCTCTCGCGCTCGACGCCGCAGGACGAGCTCGAGTCGGAGCGTCGGGCGGCGAGCTCGCAGCGGCAAGCGCACGGCGGCGAGGCGTTCCTCGACCGCACGGCGACGCACCACCACGAGGAGGACAACTGGACGAGCGACCTCGACGACATGCCCGTCACGCTCGCCATCCACGGCGGCGCGCACTTCTTCGGCAGCACCAACACGCACCGCTACTGGTACTGGCGTCTCGCGCGCAAGACCGAGGGGCGCCTCTTCTCGGTCGACTACCGCCTCAGCCCCCAGTTCCCTTTTCCCTGCGCCCGTGCGTCTCTCTCTCTCTCTTTCTCTCGCTCGCTTGACGCCTCGCCAGGACTCGAGCGCTGACTCGCTTCTCTACAGTACACGACTGCCTCGCCGCCTACCTCTATCTCATCCGGCCGCCGCCCGGCGCCAAGCACCGACCTGTCGATCCGGCGCGCCTCACCATCTGCGGCGACTCGGCGGGCGGCACCCTCGCCGTCGCGCTCCTCTGCCTCATCCGCGACGCAGGCTTGCCCGCTCCAGCAGGAGCCATGCTTATCTCGCCCTGGGTCGGTGCGTCCATCCCGCTCGAGCCTCGTCTTCCTCATCAACCTCGTCCTGACGCCTCGTCGCTGCAGACCTCACCCACAGCTTCCCCTCGATCCTCCAGAACACCGCGACCGACATTCCTCGTGCGTGAAGCTTCACCTGAATGATGCGCTCGGTCCCGCTCTCGAGCTGACTCGGCCATCGTGCTCGCAGCTCCCTACGGCTTCAGCATCTTCAAGCCCTCGACCCTCTGGCCGCCTCCACCGCCCGAGTTCCGCAAGCGCGCCGCCGAGTCGACGTCGCTCGCAGGGCTCAAGAAGGCGGCGCACAAGTTCCAGCACGGCTCGTCGTCGTCGTCCCCGAGCGACGGCGCCGCAAACCCGACCGTCGGGTCCGCCGAGCACCACGGCCATCGGTTCGGCACGCTCGCGACGCACAACAAGGCGCACGCGCTCGCCGACGCCGTCGAGAACCTGCCCGAGGACGACGCTCAGCGAGCCGAGGAGACGGGCGACGCGGCGCAAGGCGCAGGGCCCAAGACGAGCACGGGCGGCGCGCAGAACAAGGCCGAGCTCGCGCACGTCATCAAGGTCAACGTCGACGGCCAGGAGGTCGAGCTCGTGGACCAGATCCAGCTGTACGCGACCAACGAGCAGGTGCGCTCGCTCCCCCTCCACACCTTCTGCGCCTTCGAGCCTCGCTGACGCATCGTCCTGCGCTCGCAGCTCGCCTACGCCTACGTGAGCCCGATCTGGCAGCCGAGCCTCGGCGGCCTCCCGCCGCTCTACATCCAGGCCGGCGACAAGGAGGTCCTGCGCGACGAGATCGTCTTTGTGCGTGCCCGTCCTCCCTCCCGCTCCTCCTCAGGTTCGAGCGAGTCCTCACGGGCTCCTGTTCGCCTGCAGCTCGCGCATCGCGCTGCGCACCCGGACCGCTACCCTGTGCGCGAGGGCATCCTCAAGCAGAACGCCGCTCGGACCGAGAAGGCCAAGAGCTATCCGCCGACCAAGGTGCGTCCCTCCTTCTCCCTCTTCCCTCTTCCACGGCCGCAGATAGTGCATCATGCTGACGTTCGTCGTCGCGTGCAGGTCCACCTGCAGATCTACGACGAGGTCTGCCACGACCTGCCGCTCTTCTCCTTCACGACGCCCGCCAAGTACTGCTACCGCGCCATGGCCTCGTTCGCCAAGTGGGTCACGACGCCTGCGGGCGAGGAGCCTCAACCGGTGTCGGCCGCTGGCATGCGCCTGCCCGTCGAGCGCAACCCTGCTCACCCGGACAGCGCCTCGGTCGGCGGCACGCCCGACCGCGGCGACTCGATCCCGTCAACCTCAGCACCCTCGGTCCGCTCGACGACCGCCTCTGTGCGCACCAGCGGCCGCAAGCAGCGCAAGAAGCGCACGCCGCCGCCGCCGATCCCCAACCTCGAGAAGACGATCTACTCGGGCACGCAGCCGTTCAACCGGCCCGAGTACGTCGACAACATGATCCGCGAGCGCGTCTCGATGACGGGCGTCGTGCGCCCGATGGAGCCCGAGAGCGAGATGAGCATGCTCCAGCTCGACCCGGAGGACGTCGGCCTCATCAAGGAGGACGCCGCGCGCCGGTACCTCGCAGGCAGTGCATCCCTCTCCCTCTCCCTCGCCTGCGTCGGCTCGGTGCACCACCCTGACGCTCCTGTCCTTCGTCCTGCAGAAGCCATCGTGCAGCGCAAGTTCAAGAATACGTACGAGAAGGTGCAGCAGAAGCGCGGGCGTGCGTCCCCGTCCTCCTCCCTCGCTCGGACCTCTCTCGGCAAGTCAACCTGACGCTGCGCCCGCTCTGCACGCAGGCCACCTCAAGAAGTCGATGCGCGAGGAGGCGACCCGCATCACCAAGCGCGTGCAGCAGCTCGAGAAGGAGCAGGAGCAGGACCGCAAGAACGGCAAGACGGGCTCGAGCGGCTCGATGAAGCCCGACCCGGGCGCCGTCGACCCAGGCCGGCCCGAGCGCGTCACGCACTCGCCCGAGCCGCTCGACCCAGAACAGCAGCAGGGCGAGTCGCCGTTCGGCCTCGACGGCGTGTGGAACCTGCACGGCGAGCGTCCGCCGCCGTCGAGTCTCGCCGGGCGCAAAGACACGGTGCGCTCGCCTCTCTCGCTCTTCAGTCCGCTCTCGACCTTACTTCTAGAGCTGATGATGATGCTTTCGACCTGCAGGCCGAAGCGCGCAAGCTCGCCAAGGTCCTCGACGAGCACTACTCGCGCTTGCACGGCCTCGCGCTCTGGTCCCAGGTGCGCTCGCTCCCTGTTTCGCCTGCCTCTCACCTCGCCTCCTGACTCTTCCTCGTACGCTCGCAGATCCAGGACTATGTTGGCCCGCTCGCACAGGGCGCCGCCGACCGAGGCGGGCGGCGCGAGACGGCGACGACTTAGGCCGACTCGACGAGCTACACCCTCGGCCGGCGTGCAGCTCTGCGCCTCGTGCCTTCCGCCCTAGACTACCACCTCACGAGCATCTCCTGATACCCCTTACGCGGCTGTCGATCCCTGTACGACTTGTCGAGCCTGTTGCAGTTAGACGAGTTGGAGCTCTCGGCGACGGTGCGGGCGTTAAAGCTGAAGCTGTCCTGCCTCGAGAGGCTCGTGCTGGTCGTCGTCCCTCGAGAAAGTCATGCTGCTCTCGCTCTCGCTTCAGCTCTCGCGCTCGCTCACGAGTCGAGGCTCAAGCGAGAAAAAGCATTGCACGTCGCGCACGGCCCGCTCAGTAGTACCTCGCCCGCTTGTACGCCGGCTCGAGGAAGAAGCCCTCCTGGCAAGCGTTGCAGTCGTACCCGTCGCCGTTCGGGTGCTGCTCGTCGCGCCCGCACTCGCTGCAGTGCGTCTGCACCGACTCGGACCGCTCGCGCTGCCTGCGCCGCTCGAGCTCGTCCTGCCGCATGCGCTCGCCCAGGACCCGCTCGATCGCGCGCCATTCCTGCTCGTACGCCCAGCTGACGCGCACGCCCTTGGCCGGCGCTTGCTCGAGCCCGACCCACCTCGCGCCGGCGGGCAGCCCGCCCGACTGGTCCCACGCCGCGCGCACCTCGCCGCTGAGCGAGCCCGTGCGGAACTGACAGCCGTTGGACGCGATGACCTGGGTCGCGACCTTGGCGCCGACGAGCGGGAGCGTCACGCCCTGGAGGCGCTGCGCGACGTCGGCGGCCGAGGCGGCGTCGCGGAAGGCGAGCATGATGGCGCCCGTGCTGTGCGTCGCTTGGCGGATGGCGAGCGGGCGAGGGAACGAGTTGTTGGGTCGGCGCGCGCAGAGGAAGGCGAGGATGAGGGCGGGCGTGACGTGCGAGGGGAGGTTGCCGAGGCGGACGATGTGGAACCGGGCGTGCAGGGCGCTGTCGCAGAACGGGCCGACGTCGAGCCTGTCGAAGTCGAAGTAAGGGCCGGGCGGCGCGAGGTCGGGCTGAGGGGGAGGAGGCGAGAAGGGCGTCGTGGTCGACGAGGACTGGGTCGGGAGCGGCTTGGCGAGGAGGTTGACGGGGTAGCGAGGGGTCGTAGACGGTCCAGCTGTCGCGCCGGCGTCGGTCTGTAGTTCGAGGGCGAGTCAGCCGAGACCCTGGCTGTTACAAGAGAGAGGGCGACTCACAGGGTCGAAGAAGCCGCGAGAGCCTTGCCGGAACCCCTCTCCCGCCCGGAGCCCGTCGCCGCCGTCCGTCTGCACCGCTGCGTCCTTCATCCTCGACCGCTGCTCGCGCCTAGCCTGCTCGAGGGCGTCCCTCGCCCGCTCAAGCACCCTGAGACGAGTACGCGCCTCCTCGAGGCCGAACTCCTCGCCGCGCTCGCTGGCGGCGACACGCCGCTTGACGAAGTAGAGCCCGGCGCGCAGGTTGCTCTGGCTGGGCGAGCGGGTGGTACTTGACGAGGGCGAGCTGGTAGCTCGGGAGCGAGGCGATGTCGTCGAGGGGGAAGTCGAGTCGGGACAGCTCAAAGCCGGGGTAGGGATCCATGAGGACGTCGGGGTACGGCTGTGCTGCTTGGTGCCGGGCTCGTGCTGGCGCTGGCTGAGGGTGCGAGGTCGAGGCGGGGAGCGAGAGCCGGATGTTGATGAAGACGAGGACGGCGAGAGGAGGGACCGGTGGAGCTGGTCGAGTGTGCTGAGCTGTGCTTCTTGCAGTGCACTCGCGTAAGCCTGAGCCTGGCAGGTCGAAGTGCCGGCAGGTCGTGAGGAAGGAACGAGGTCGAGCCGTGGTCGCGGCGAGAGAGGCAACGCGGAGCTCGCACAGCTCTCTTTTGCTCGCCCGTGCGCAGTCTATCGCAGCTTAATGACACTCTCAAGCGACTGCCCGGTCGCTACAGAAAGGAGAGGGTCGTCTGCGTCGTCTCACGGCGGTGCGAGCGCCAGCAGCTCACGCTCAGGCGAGGCTCGCTCGTGAGGGTGCTCGAGTCCAGCCTCTCCGTATCTTATTCGGCGCCTGCACTGCTGCAGGTACCCGCCGATGTCCAGCTCGAAGGTGCTCTGCGGCGTGATCGAGCAGCGGCGCCGCCCCTCATCCTGCTCGTTGACCTCGACCTCCGCTCGAACGCGGTCAAGTGGGGCAACGACTCGCTCCGCTCGTCATGACGAGGGAGACGTTGGAGAAGGAAGAGAGGAAGAGAGCTGCAGGGCCGAGGCTGCGCTCGAGCGCGCAGCAGCAGAGCCGGCAAGCACTGCAACTCGACGTCAACGCGCCCCTGCAGACGAGCCATCGGTCGAGCCCTCAGCGATAGCGGCCTGTCGAGCGAAAAGGAGCTCAAGTCAGTCTCAGACCGCAGCAGAGCGATC
>ERZ794949.544-NODE-544-length-11666-cov-2.555163_pt1 | contig 11666 bp, 13 predicted proteins | sample MGYA00511363_ERZ794949 | MGnify/ENA primary metagenome ERZ794949 (study PRJEB30137, sample SAMN04331402) | food metagenome | isolation source: T1 must sample point D1 replicate B | place: Australia: South Australia ...
TGTCCCCCCTCCCTCCCCGCCTCATCAGCTCGCTGCGCTCTCCGCTCACCTCGCTCCTCCCCTGCAGTGCGACCAGCCCGGATGCAACCAGTCGTACGCCCGCATTGAGCACCTCGAGCGTCACGTCAAGACCCACACCTCTCCCGCCGGCTACTCGTGTAAGGAGGTGCGTCCTCACTCTGCTCCCGGCCGCGGCTGTGCCGCTGCTGCGACCCTACGCTGACCTCCCCCTCTCTACCACGCCCGCAGTGCGGCAAAGCTTTCGCTCGAAGGTGCGTCGAGGTCGACGGAGCGACTCGGGCGGTCCCGAGGCCGTCCTTCACCGTCGGCGTGCGAGAGCTGACCCTCCTTCTTGCCTCCCTTGCAGCGACGTCCTCCGTCGGCACACCAAGGTGCGTCTTCCGCCCTCCTTTCGCTCCACATAGGCGCGCACTGACGCCTAGTCACCGCGCGCAGATCCACTCGCGCGAGGCGATCGTGACGGGCGACGGCGGCGGCCTGACCAAGCGGGTCTCTCAAGGTGCGCGCTCTCTCTCCGTCCTCGGCCCCTTCATACCTCGAGGGCTACGCTGACTCCTCTCATGAAACAGCCTGTCAGTCCTGTGCGGCGGCCAAGGTGCGTGCCGCTCTCGCTCGCTCCTCGCGTCGTCGTCCTCCTTCGAGCCGAGTCCCCGATCCCCTGAGGCGTCGTCCTACAGCGCTCAGACGCTGACTCGCCCTCCGTATCTTGACCTGCAGGTGCGCTGCAACGGCGGGCAGCCCTGCGAGCGCTGCAGCAAGCTCTCGCGCGTCTGCGACTACGAGCTGGCCTCGTCCGACACGCCCGCTCGGCCGCACAAGCGCGTGCGCCTCCAGAGCGAGGATGTCGGCCAGGCATCGTCGAGCCTCGAGCTGCTCGTGAGCAGAAGTGCAAGCGTGTCCAGCCTCAAGTGCGTCCTGCTCGCACCCTCTCGAGCTCTCGATCGGCAGCGCCTGACCCGCCTCTCTGCTCGCAGTGATCATCTCGGGCACCCTACTTCCTCCTCGTCAGCCTTCGACCTCGGTTCCTCTTTGCCGATGCACGCCTTTGGGCAGGCGTCGTACTCTACCGACGGCGGCCTCGAGGCCGCGCAGGGCGGCCTGTCGACTTTTGCCGACTCGGGCGCGACCGCTCCAACAGCGGTCCACCACCTCGCCGCGCCCGGCACATCGACCGCTCATCAAGCCGCAGCGAGCCCGGCGCTCGACAGCCTGCTCAACATCGTCTTCCAGAAGCAGTCCGCCGGGTCGACCACGCTCGAGGACGACTTGTCGGCCGCCTTCTTCCTCCCGACCGACGACAACATGTTCTGGTCCCAGTTCCTCCAGTCGCCGGCAGCATCCTTACCGTCACCCGCCCGCCTCGGCTCGTCGATGTCGATCCCGCCCGTCGCCGACCTCGCCCACGCCGCCTCACCCCCTTCGACCGCCTCGCCCTCGTACCGCCCGCGCATCCTCATCACGGCCGCCGGCCTCCCGTCCCGTCACGGCTCGCCGCACCCCGAGTCGCCCACCGCAGCCGACGGCGAGGGCGACGGCGAGGGCGGCCGCACGACGGCGACCGAGTGGGGCCTCGCGTGGCAGCCGACCGGTCACGAAAGCGGCGTGCGCCTCGACCGCGAGGCGTCCATGTCGATCCTCGCCGCACCGGTCATCCTCACCGAGGGCGGCGGGCCGACGCTGCCGACCTGCGACGAGCAGACCCGCATCGCGCTCCTCGAGACGCTTCGGTTCTCGCAGCTGTCCGACGACGAGTACCACGCCGTGCGTCAAGCTTCCTCTCTCTCCTTCTCTCATGGCGTTCCCCTCACTGTATGTCCTCGTTCTGACCCTGCTTCCCCTCGCCGCCGACAGCTGTACAGCACGCTCGCCCGCATCCCTCTACCCGTCTTCGGTGCGTCGTCGTCCTCGATCTGCTCCTCTGCCACCGCCGCACATGCTCACTCTCCCTCTCCTGCGCACGCAGATCTCCTCCTCTCGCTCTACTTCGGGCACTTTCACGCCCTCGTGCCCCTCCTCCACGTCCCGTCCTTCAACCCCAAGAAGACGCTCGGCCAGCTCCTCCTCATCCTCCTCGGCATCGGCGCCGTCTATGCGCCCATCTCGGGCGCTCTCCAGCTCGGTCGCGCACTCGTCGAGGTCGCGAGGCGCGGCATCGAGCACCTCATCAACCGCGACAACCGCCTCGCTCGCAGCTTGCCCGTCGTGCGTCCTCGTCTCTCTCCGTCCGGCGTCTCACCCTCCACGTCTCGACCGGCATGCTGACGCTCGCCCTACGTTCACAGGCGCAAGCACAGATGCTCTGGTCGGTCATGCGCTGGACCGGCTCGGCGAGGTCCGTCCTTTTCCCCTCTCTCCCTCTCCTCTCCTCCCTCGTGCCCGACCTTGACGTCTCGCCTCGTCTGCCCTGCAGGACGATCGAGCTCGCCTCCGCCTTTGCCGGCGTGCACACGACCATGCTGCGCGAGCAGCGTGTCTTCAGCGAGACGCAGAACCGCTCGCCGAGCGACGACTCGCCCGCGGCGCAGTGGAAGGCCTTTGTCGCCAACGAGGAGCGGCGACGCACTGCCATGGTGTGCTACTGTGCGTCCTCCTTCCTCTCTCGGGGTCCTGTGCATCGAGTTTCGACCTTTGTTCGACCCTCTGACGCCTTCCTCGTCGACAGTGCTCGACGGCGAGGCAGCCGTCCTCCTCCGCGCCGCACCCTGCATCAACAGCAGCGCTCTCCAGACGCTCCTGCCGTGCGACGACCGGCTCTGGACGGCGCCGACGGCCGAGGCGTGGCTCCAGCTCAAGGAGACCGTGCGCGACCCGGTTCCGATCTCGGTCGTCCTCAAGCACCTGTCGTCCGACTCGGCGACACCGCTCCCCGCCGTCATTTCGCTCGGTCCGCTCGCTGCGCAGTGCGTCCTATCTCTGTCCTCTTTCCTTGACCCCGTCGGCGGGATCTTCGTCGTCGTGCTCGTGCCCGGTCCCGGACCTCGCCACTGACGCCTTCCCCCCACAGCGTGCTCGTCCAGGCGCTTCACCTCAACCTCCACCATGTCCACCAGCTGCGCAAGAGCGGCATGACCTCGCACACCGACCTCATCACGACGCACATCCGCCGCTCGCTGAGCCGACTCGCGAGGGGCGCCGACGAGTTCACGCCCTGCTTCAACGGCGGCGGGAAGCCCGACGACCCGGCCTACTACGCCGCGCCTCGAGCTTGGTACCACCTCGCGCAGATCGCGACGTACGTCCCGCTCGACGAGCTCGACGCCGTCGCGCGCAAGTCGGGCGACGGCGAGGCCGAGACGGCGCGCGAGTACTGGACCAAGATGCTCAACGCGCACACCGAGCAGGCTCGCACGCTCGCCCTGCATGCGGGCCAGCTCCTGTGTGTCCTGCGCGACTTTCCGACCCACAGTGCGTCCCCCTCTCGCGCTCTCGACGACTTGCGGCGCGACGCACGGACCCTGACTCTTCCCTCCGCCGCTCGCAGGCACACACGAGCCCGCCTCGCTCTTCTACGCCGGCCTCGCCCTCTACCTGTACGCCCGCTCGACCAAGCCCAGCACCGACAGCTCGCTCTCCTGGTCCGCCTCGTCGACCCAGCCGCCATCCGCCGGCTCCCTCTCCTCCTCGACCTCGACCTCGAAGGCGCCCGCCGCCGCAGTGCAGCTCGACGCCGCCCTCGACGACGCCGCGTCGGCATGGGTCGCGTTCGGCGGCGCGGCCGTCATCGCCGACCCGACGATGCCGGGCTCGGTCGAGCTCGCGGGCGAGGAGGCGGCGAGGAAGGCGCTGCGGGCCGCCGTCAAGGTGCTCGATGCGCGCCCGGTGTGGAGAGTCGGGAGAACGTTCGTCGCGGTGCTGCAGAGGATGCTGGCGAGGGAGGAGAGCTAGGGCCCTTCGTTTAGGAAGGTCAGGTCGAGTCGCTTTTTTGCAAGCGAGTCTTCCACCTCAGCACTCGAGAGACTCAGCGAGGGACGAGTACTCGCTCAGCTTCGAGAGAGCGAGCTGAGGAGAGCCGGGGAGAGCGCACAGTCGGCTGCAAGCCGAGCCTCGTGACGCGCCGCGCTCGAGCCTGCTCCAGCACTTCGTGCAGCTGTAGCCGAGCTCCTTTAGCTTCAAGATTCGCTCAGAAGTCTCGAAGAACGCTATTTGGCATGACAGCAAGCTGTAGAGGGTGCGAGCGAGACTTCGTGCGGCGCGACGAGCGGATCGGCCGACTTGAGAAGGTCGGCAAGAACGGCCGAGCAAGGGCTTGAACACGTAGAGGATGTACTGCAAAGAGCTGCGCGTCTACACAATCGGGAGCTGCAGCCAGTTCTCGTGCTCGCCGCCGAGCCAGACGGTGTTGGTCCCGTCGAACGTCTCCTCATCGCGATCGGTCGGCTCGTTGTGGAGGAAGATGGCTGCGCCCTGCGTGTCGCCCGTCGCGACCTCGAGGACGATGCTCGAGCCCTTCTCGACGACGACGCACGTCGGCCAGACCTCGACGAGGCAGCCGTACGGCGTATCGGGCTCGAGGAACGAGACGTCGGTGCTGCGGTAGGCGCGGTAGGGGAGGTAGGGGCGGTGGCGGGGCGACGAGGTGTCGATGGCGCGAAGAGAGGCTCGCAGCCAGCCCTTGACGAGCGGGACGGGGTCACCGGCGGTGCCTGCAGCGCGAGAGGAGGTCGCCGAGTCAGCAAACGCCCTCGAGCAGGGAGCGCAGGACGATGACGAGGGACGAGGGGAAGAGAGCGCACCCGTGTAGAAGATCTCTTTGCCCTCGGCGTCGAGGTGGCGCAACGTGACGAAGAGGTCGAGGTCCTTGGGCGCCGTCCCGTCAGGGCGCTTCTCGACGCCGACGGTAAGGTGGACGAGCGGGTGCCCGGCGAGCTCGGTCTCGCGGTCGAACGTGACCTTGAACGTAAGCGGGTCGCCCTTGCCGAGCGCGGCGAGCGAGAGCTGGCCGTCCCCGCGCGCCGGCTCGTCAAGCCGCAACGAGAGGTCCGAGTGGAGGTGGTACTTGGTGTACTGCGTGCGCTCGAGCGGCCAGGAGCGCTCGGGTCGGCTAAGGAACGTCGCGTCGGCCGCCGTCGAGTTGAAGCCCGGGTTGCCCTTGCGCACGAGGACGTTGACGGCCGGCACGCCGTCATCTGCGTTCGGGCCCTTGAGCCAGCCGCGGTCGTCCTCGCCCTTGAGCCACGCGTCGAGGACTGCGAGCGGGGAGGACGCAAGGCGTCAGCTCGACGAGCTCAAAGATGAGGCTTGTACCGAAGGAGAGAGCGAGAGGGCGAGACGACGCACACGAGGTCTGCAGCTCGACGTAGTCCGGCAAGTAGAAGGGCAGGTCGTGCCTGCCGCTGATGAACCAGAGCCACTTGTTCGACGTACCCGCCTCGAGGTAGCCCATGACGTTGCCGCGCAGGTGAAGCGTGTTGCCGCCGAGGTTGGCGACCGACAGGACCGGGACCTCGATGTCGCCGAGGTTGTAGGTGCGGCTGGCGATCGTCTGGTCGCGGCGAAGCTTGGCGAGCTGATCGGGCGGGATGACGCCCTCGAGGCACTCGGGGCCTGTGCGCAAAGGGAAGGTCGTCAGCTCGCGCTCGAGAGGCGGTCACGCAAGACGGACGTACCGATAGGCTCGCCGGTCTCGGACTTGGGACCTGCAGGTAGCAAAGAAGTGCAAGAAAGGGATGGCCGTCAGCGAGGCGGCTCCAGACGAGTTGCGGAAGGAGGAGAGGGAGGGAAGCGGGAAGGAAAAAGGCTCACCCCACCGGCGAACCGACTTCTCGCCATTGCCATGCTGCATCGTCACCACCTGGTTGTTCCACCACTGTTTCGAGGTGCCCGCTCGAAGCATCAGTGCCTGCTCGAGCCGCAAGAAGAGGAAGAGCTGGACGCACAAAGTGGACGAACAGGTTGGCGAGTATGCCGCCCTGGCGGACGCGATCACGATAGTAGTCGGTCATGCCTGTTACTCGAGTGCATGCTGCACGTCAGTACTGAACGCCCAAGCTGCAGAAAGAGAGACGGGGAGACGAGGGGGAGAGAGAGAGCGACGCACCCTCCCACGGGATGATGCACGCCAGGCCCTTCGGCTTGCGCGCTGCGACCCGCCATTGCGTCCCACCATAGTACGAGATGCCGAGGAGACCGACCTTGCCCGTCGAAAAGTCTTGGGCGGCGGCCCACTCGACGCACTCGGCGAAGTCGCTCGACGTGCTGGCGCTCATCGTGTCGAGGAAGCCCGGAGACGAGCCGATGCCGCGCTCGTCGATGCGCACGACGACGTAGCCCTTCGAGACCCAATACTGCGAGCAAGGTAGAGCAGGGTCAGCGAGAGAACGACCTCGCGAGGGCTCGAGCCTCCTTGCTGCCCGCTCGCTCTGAGACGCGAGGAGGCTCGAGGAGCTGCGCTCTCGTCTCCTCGCGCCCTCCACCGAGCTCATAGAGAGATGGAGAGAGGACGTACATCAGGGTGCGGCGTCTCCCAAGCCGAGAGCGGGCCCTTCTGCTCGTCGGGGAGCTCGCGGTAGCTCTTGACGTGGAACTGCGCATACGGAGCGTCCTTGCCGTACGGCCCCATCGTGAGGATGCACGGGTAGCGCCCCTCCTCGAGTGGGCGGTACACGTTGGCGCGGCACAGGCCGCCGTCCTTGAGCGGAATGTCAACATTCTTGTCGAGGATCAGGTTGGCGAGGCGAGCCGTGCTGCGGATGGCGTTGGCGCCCGGCGTGGTCGGAGTGACGGTCATACTCGTGGTGTGTGCGAAGCTGGAGGAGCAGAAAGCTGAGCAGCCGACGCAGCAGCATCGAGAGCGAGCGGGCCGGTTCCCCACCCGGCCCCGGCGGCCCGCGCGCTCCTCCCACTTCCCCGCCCGAGCGGATTCTCGTCCTCGCTGCTCCCACTCCACCGCCGCACCCGGCAATACAACTGCAGCCGCGCGCTCAGCGACAGCAGCTCTTGCGCACAGCTGCGCCTCTATCTGCTCACCAAGCCGCTCCCTCCGCCCTCGCACCTCTCCTTCCCTCACACCCGCTCTCTCTCTCTCGCTCGACTCGCACAGCCACCATGGCCATCAACCCGCTGCCCATCATCCGCCGCGTCGTGACCTCTCACGACGAGAGCGGCGCCGCCAAAGTGTGGATCGACGAGGAGGTCGAGAACAAGGCGCCTCCCGGCTTCGAGGAGGACGGCGTCAGCTTCGGCCTTGCGTGGACGACCGACTCGAGCCCTGCCAACTGCCAGACGGTGCGTGCTCTCTCGAAGTTGTCGTCGCTCTCAGCGAGCGAGAGCTACAGCTGACCCTGATGTCCCTCTCGCAGGCAGTCGACGGCAAGGACTTGCCGATTGGCGAGCTCACGAACGCAGGTGCGCGACGACTCAGTCCCTTCTTGCTACCGCCGCTGCACTGAGCTGATCCCTCTCCCCATTATGCGCTCGCAGAAGGGAGCGTCGTGCGCTACGTCGATATGCCGCCCAAGCACGTCTCGCCGATGCACCGGACCATCTCGCTCGACTACGGCTTCCTCCTCTTCGGCACCGTTGAGGTGCGTCTTGCTCTCCCACTGGATCCACAGAGAGTGTAGCTGACTCTATTGTGCTCGCTCGCAGCTCGTTCTGCCCGACGGCTCAAAGACGCTCGTCAAGCCGGGCGACATTGTCGTGCAGCGCGGCACCGACCACGCGTGGGAGAACCCTTCCGAGACCGAGTGGGCCCGTGCGTCCTCCTTCTCTGCCTGCTCTTGTACGGTCGAGGAGATCGGCGCTAACCTTCTGGGTACGTGCGCGCAGGAATGGTCTACGTCCTGCTTCCCTCGAAGAAGATCGTCGTCGACGGCAAGGAGCTCCCGCCCAAGTCGATCCACTCGTAGCTGTCGTTGCGCCTCTGTATTTTGGGAGCTCACGAGCTATATTTCTCGCTGTCAGTAAGCCCGAGAGGCGGCTGTTCCGACTAGAAAGGATGCGCTCGAGCCTTCTTCGAGCCGTCGCTCAGATCCGCTCGACCAAGGAGAGAGCAGCGTGCCTCGTCAGCGCGCTTCGTAGCTCCTTGTGCATCCTCTGCACTCCTCAAGAGCTGATGCGCTCGTCGGCCTTGTGCTGCCTGAGCGCTCGTCGCGCAGAGAAAGCGGGACCTTCTCAAGTTCGGCCTTCGCAAGTCGACCTTCGTCTCCTCCTCCTTCTCGATCTGCCTGCAGCCTCTCGCTCCTTCCTCTGAACCGGGGCTTCATCTAGCTCAATGCGCAAGCATCCTCGCATCTCGCAGCGTTAACGCAGACGTGGCCGTTCGTGCAAAGGCGCGAGAGGACCGTGCACGATCCTCCTCGCTCACCTCCTCTTGTTCGCTCGTCTCGATCTGGCTCTTCCCCCTCGTGTGAGCTACGGAGAACAGGACAGCGCTTTGACAATACATCCACAGACCAACAAGGAGCAAGAGAAAGAGAGCAACAAAGGGGAGAGCGAGAGCTGCTACACCTTCTCCTGGCTCGCCGTCTCGGCCATCTCGCCGGCCTCGGCCGCTCCAGATGCGTCGACAGGAACGTGAGCGTTGAGAGGAGCGTCTGCGATGCGAAGAGGTCGAGTGAGCTCGCCGTGGAGCAACAGCGAGGCGCAGGAAGAGCGCGACGCACCGACGATCCAGTTCATGCGCTCCTTCGGGTTGACGAGGAACGCCGAGCCGATAGCGGCGATGACGCAGCCCGGCAGGAAGACGAACCACACGATCTTGTAGCCGTGAACCTCGGTCTCCTTGAGCGCGGCCGAGCCTGCGCCGAGGACCTGACCCGTCGCACCGGGGATCGTCGCGATGCCCTGGCCGGTCGTGAGGCCGACGATGAGCGCGCCGATGTTCCTCGGGTCGAAGCCGAGAGACACAACGGCCTTGACTGCGAGCGGCGAGCGCGAGGAGGTCAGCACAGACGCTGTGCGACGAGGAGGTGCGACGAGGTGCGACGACGAGGAGAGACGGTCGCGACGCACGGATGTTGGCCGGGATCTGGTCGTTCGTGAGAGCGCCGTAGATGGCTGCGGGCGAGAGCGAGAGGTTCGAGAGGTCAGCACGGCGGCCGCAACGAGCGTGAGAGGGAGGAAGGGGACGGACCTTCTGCAATGGCGTAGCCGACCGAGCCGCCGAGGGTGCGCACCGAGATGACGAGGGCGGACGCGACGCCGATGAAGAGGGGAGGGGTCGAGAGCTGGACGACCGACATGAGGAGGATGAGGGGCGCGCAGAACCCGAGCCCGGCGACGCCGTTCGCCGCCACCGCGACTGCCGAGTTGAGCCCACTCATGGCGAGCATGACCGTCCCGGCGCCGAAGAGGAGGAAGCCGGCGCACAACGGCCACTTGAGGTCCTTGGTCTTGGTCACGTACCACCCCATGAGCGGCGCGACGGGCACGAGGATCAAGAAGAAGGGGAGCAGCTTTGCGCTGGCCTCGAGAGAGCCCGGCGGGGCCCACAGGGCATTCACCTCGGCGGGATAGATGTTGTTGATCTGGTAAAAGATGGCCCCCTCGACGGCGACGAGGAAAAGGGCGAGCGGGAAGTTGCGGCCGTTCTGGAAGAGCTTGTGGTGCAGGAAGCCGACCTTGGTGCCCTTCCACTCTGCGCGTGCGGGTCTCGTCAGCGTCCCTGCGCCTTTCTGCTGCGGAAAGGAGAAGTGGACGAGGAAGGAGAAGGACGCACCGTAGAGGATGCAGGCGATGAAGCCAGCGCAGCCGATGGCGACAGCCACGTAACTGTGCGGGTCGTGCCAGCCGTAACCCGGGTCCGAGGACCAGGCGAGGCCCATAAGGAGGGGAACGAGGCCGCAGCACAAGAGGAAGTAGCCGATCCAGTCGAGCGTCTTGACCTTGCCCCACAAAGAGAGGTTGCTGATGGTGCGCGGCGGCGGGAAGTAGAAGAAGGTGAAGCCGAGAAGAATGACGGCGTTCATGATGAGCGCCGTGCGCCAGATCCACCGCCAGCCGTCGACCGGGTCGTTCTGGATCGCGGCGCCCATGCCGATCAAGGCGATGACCGAAGCGCACGAGGCGACGCTGTTTGAGAAGGCGCGTTTTTGAGGTCGAGTCGATGAGCGAGTACAGGGAGGATGACACAAGAGGAGCACGAGGAAGAGGGCGGGAAGAGGCGTCAGAGAAGCGTCCGAGGAAGGACGAGAAAATGCTGTAGAGGAGGAGAGCGGACGCACGCGTTGACGATGGTCTGGCTCCACGCCCGGTACACGCTCGGCATGATCTCGCCGGCGAGCCCATACATGATACCGCTGATGCCCATGCACACGCCGCCTGCGACCTGGGCCCCGATGAGCGCGTTCATCTGCAGGCGCGCGACCCTCGTCAGTGAGTGAGCGGGTCGATGGGCGGGAAGGTGACTGCGCTCGACGCACGCTTGTCGCGGTCATGCCGACGATGGCGCTGACGCAGAAGATGACCCAGACGGTGATGATGCTGTTGAGCAGAAGGCGCGAGTCAGCTAGGCGCGAGGAGAGGGAGGAGAGGAAGGGAGAGAGGGAGCGGGAGGACGCACAGGTACCGCCGGCCGTACACGTCGCTGATGATGGCGAAGATAGGGCCGGTGACGATGCTCGGCACGGATGCAGCCTGTGAGCGGGATGGACGTGGTCAGTGAGGCGGAAGCGGGCGAACAGGACGCTGCGAGCGGTGCTGAAAGAGCTTGCCTGGATGATCCAAATCCTCTGGCCGACGGAGCCGTTTAGCGAGCCCGCGATCGAGTAAGCTGCAGCTGCAGGTGCGACGCTGCGAGGCGGGTGGTTCGGCGTCAGTGCGTGCGGTGAGCGAGAGAGAGAAAGAGAGAGTGAGAAAAGGAAGGGGTAGGAGCGACGCCGAGATTCTCCCGATCAAGAGGAGGGGCAGGAGGGAAGGGCCGCACCTGATGTAGGTGTTCTGCAGCTGTGCGAGAGCGCAGAGAGCGACGATGAGCCAGGTGCGCCAGCCGATTTTCTCGGTCTGGTGGTCCGGGTCTTGCCCGAAGGTGCCGAGGACGGTGACCGGTTCATTGGTCTCGTCGACGGCGTACGAGTCGTGGATCATGGCGTGCTCGACGTGCTCGTGCGTGTGCTTGACCTCGGCCATTTGCTGAGCTGGAGCGAGGGATGAAGAGAGGAGAGGCGAGGTCGGAGCGGGGTAAGGAGGAGGAGGCCCGCAGCGCTGATCGAGCGGTCGGCCGGTGGGAGACGGCGACGGACTGGTGGGCCTGAGCGGCGATTGAGGCCGCTCGCTCGACGGAGAGACACCCGGTGGCATCTCGCCGGTGGGAGGCTCGACAGGGGCCTGGAGGGGCGAGCCCGCCGGGGGAGGAGCGCGAGGCCGAGAGCTGCACGAAGCTGGGCGGCTGCGGGCCCGTGTGCCCGGATGAGCGGTTCTGCCGGCGAGCACTCAAGCGGTGGTGGAAGCAAGGAAGCAGAGCGGCAAGCTCAAGCGGGCGCGCGTGCAGCTGCGAGAGGCGCGTGGGGGCGGCCCGGGCGGGGCGGAGGAGCCGGGTCTCGAGCGGTCGAGCATCCCGCACTCTTCGCCTCGACGCCGGCAGCTGTGCAGCACTGCATTTTTGGAGCTCCAAGAATGGCCGACGAGAAGCGCGAGCGTCCTTTCCAAAGAGGCGGCACCTCGCTCTCCTGCGGTGGTCGAGCAAAGAGGGGAGGAAGGGCGAGTCG
>ERZ794949.545-NODE-545-length-11645-cov-134.409750_pt1 | contig 11645 bp, 7 predicted proteins | sample MGYA00511363_ERZ794949 | MGnify/ENA primary metagenome ERZ794949 (study PRJEB30137, sample SAMN04331402) | food metagenome | isolation source: T1 must sample point D1 replicate B | place: Australia: South Australia ...
AGAGTCTTGAGCAGTCCCACAAAGTCAACACAAACAAGAGTCTTGAAGAGTTCTGAAAACTCTCCACAAACAAGAATCTTGAAGAGTCCTACAAAATCACCACAAGAAGAGGACCTACAAGAAAAAGTGGAAAATGATAGATTAAAAAAATTGTTAAAAGAAAGTAATAACGAACCTGTGCAAACCCAAGAACGAAAAGTCACTGAATTGATTGACATATCAACCTTGCAAAAGAAAATATCCATTGACTTAAATGAATTGAAAAAGATCAAAATAAATAATCCAAAACAAAGTGCTAAACATAAGAATTTGTTTTCTACTAACATGGATATTGAAAATACAGATTTACAAGAAAAATTATTAACTTTGACTGTAGCCAAAAAGGATTTTTTGAAAATGAAAATCATAGGGCAGTTCAATTTAGGTTTTATACTATGTACTAGGAAATTAGAAAGTGGTTATGACATGTTTATTATAGATCAACATGCAAGTGATGAAAAGTACAATTTTGAGCAATTGTTCAAAAAAACCATAATTAATGTTCAACCATTGATCAAACCTATTCTTATTGAGTTAAATCCTTTGGATAAGATATTAATAAAGGAAAATGTAGAAGTCTTCACCAAAAACGGATTTAACTTAAAGTTTAAAGAAAATGAAAACGAAGATATTTACCTTGAAACTTTGCCATTGTCTGAAAAAACTCAATTCACCATTGATGATTTCTTTGAAGTGATAGATCTTTTAAGAGCTAATGAGAGTAATTTTAAATTAAGCAAAGATATAAAATGTTCTAAAGTCCGTAGTATGTTTGCAATGAGAGCATGCAGAATGTCTATTATGATAGGGCGACCATTAAACATACAGGTCATGAAACGAATTGTGAATAATTTGAGTTTTTTGGATAAACCCTGGAATTGTCCTCATGGAAGACCTACCATCAGACATTTGATGGAACTAAGAAGTTATAATTCTTTTGATTCTGATTATGTTTTATAATTGCTATATATCCTATATTTACATGTATGAATATCTTTCTACTTCTATTACACCCTAAGTATAATATCTTGGGAAACGATTCAATTTCTTAGCAATTTGGGCATTGCTTCTAGTATTTTGACCATGTACCGGAAGACCTTCTTTGTGTCTTAGACCTTCATAAGATTTGATTTCTATTTTTCTTCCGATATTAGCATTGATTTCATCTCTCAATAATTTGTCTATTTTCATCTTTGATAAATGTTTGGTCAATTCTAATATTTGTGTTTCTCTTAGTTCTTCAACCTTGGTACTTCCGGAAATACCACACTCAGCACAGACTTTTTTAGCTATTTGTGGACCAATACCAAAGATGGATTTAACCATTGCTGATTTGATTGGTGCGGTAGCCTCTAGTGCAAAACCTAAAATAGATATGGATGACATTTGATTATATTGATAAATTACTACGGTTTGTTAAGTTGTTTATTTAAAATAATTGATTGTATATTCAAGTATAAAGAAAAGCTGAATAAAAAAATATATTTCAAAAAAAATTTTTTTTTTTTCTTTGATTCTATTTTCCAATACAAATTAAATTGGAGTATCTTATATCCGAAATACATAATTAAAATATATATGAAAAGTTTTGTTAAATACCATTGATTAAACATGCAATTCCTTGTTGACTTCACACCATATCTTCTCTAATTGTTCAACATCAATTCTTTGTATGAACAAATTTCTCAAAAGTACAATCATGGTCAAAAAACTGGCAACACCAACAGGAACTACAGCAAATACTATGATACTGTACAAGTCCAAATGTTTTTTTATTGTATATTTCCAAAACTGTAGTGTTGTAGTGAAAGGTTTGATAAAACTATTATTATCTTTAAGAATTAAATTAATCATATTTTGTTTGTCCAGGTCATCTTCATCTTCAGAATCAGTATGTTCTTTATCAATATCTTTATTGGAAGATTTATTCTTTCTTTTTTCTTGTTGTAAAAATGAAGTCCAGAAACTTTGCCAAATGAAAACACCTGTTAATACACAGGATATAAAGATCCAAGCATGTAAAGAGTTTTCACCACCAAACTTAAAATCTTTGTTTCCACCTTTTGTTATTTGGTTTTCATTGGACAATGTTTTTAATATGAATAATTCAATGATTATTAGCAATAATGATATTGATAACATTCTCAAAATTGCAGCAGTCGTAGAGTAAATGGTTATCCAACGCACCATTAATGCATCTAGAGTAACGTATGTTAAGTACATGGAAACAATACACCACATACCACACATTAAGAATTCCGAAGATCTGCCTCTTATAATTGCTGATAAGTAAGATGGTGTGATGTTACCAGATGAATCTATTGGATTATTATTCAGATTTGTCATATTCGTATAAGATGTAGTATTATTCATGAAAGTATTTCCATTAGTCAAGTTGTTACTGCTTAGTTTGCTGCTTTCTGAAATATTTAAATTATTTAAAAAACTTTTCCAGTGTGATAGAATACTAATAGTATTGTTATTAAAGCTCTCAAATTGATTATTAAAAATATTTTGCCAAAATAAGTACAGATTTTTTGTATCCTGTTGTTGTATAAACAACATAGTCTTGTAGAAACTTGGCATGTCATCTAAATCTGGTGAATTTTGTAAAGTATTCATATTTAAATCCCATGCCTTTTTAAAAGATTTAATCAAACCTAAAATTGGAACTATAAAAGATATATCTCTTCCCATAGCCAATAAAAAATGCTGTGCTGCATTCAAATTTTGAAGAGATAGATCTCTCAATACTGAATATGAAGTACTTTTGCGCTGTTTCTTTTTGGTTGATATTTTTTTATTGTAGTAATTAGTGGACATTATAGTATTTGGATTAAACATTGATTGTGCAAGATTTTGACTTGGTGAAGTTGAATAACTTTTGTTGCTTGAGCTTGATGTTCTTTGTGCTGTATGAATAGGAGTTTTGATTTTATTTTCATTCTCACTGGTTTGCTTATGATGATGGTGATGATGATGTATCACAACTTCTATCGTTTGTTTGTTGTTTATATTAGCTTGTTTGAGAATATCATTGATGTCTATATTATTCTCAATGGATGAGATATCTATAGTATTTTCGATGGATGAATTGACTTCACCACGATTATCACTCATCTTGCAACAAAAAAAAAAAAAAAAGAACAAATTTATTGATAAAAAGTAAAGAGTAAAAAACCGGATATTGGTTTTATGATCTATATATTTAATAAAATGATTATCTTCAAAACAGAAGATAACTTTTTGACATTCAACTTCTTCAGTTATATGCTAAGTGAAGGAGGCTAAAAAAAAGGAATGAAAAAAAAAAAAAAAAAAGAAATACTAGGTTGCTATGTTGTTTACAGTGAAAAATTAAGAATTTGTATGATGATTTATCGTATATCCGATACTGGCAATATAATTCTCTTGGAAGGATTTTTTGACAAATTTCAAACGCATATTTCCTATTTTATAGCCAAGAGGGTTGTTTCATATATATTTATTAAAGTTTGAATAATTTTTATTTGGTGTTTACAACACGTGAAATTTGAGATACCCTTTGTATGAAACACTTTCCATGTATGGGAAACAAGGACAAAGAATAAGTAATTAAAGTTATTAACAACAACAGTTTTTATTTTTTTATTTTTATTTTGTTTGATATTAAAATCATGAATAATCATATAGTATATATATATATTTATATATCAACAGTAATATGTAGTCACTTTCATAATAGTATATCAAATACTAGTGTCATTTCTTAATACAAAAAAAAATAATAATAAAAAAGAAAAGCTATCTCCAAAATAAATTAATTCTTACAATTTTAATCAGAATTCTTCTAGAGACTTAATCATTTCGTCTAATTCCTTCTTGGTTTCTTCGTATTTACTTTCCAATTCAGCATATTTGTTTTCTAATTCAGAGTTTTCAACTTCAGCAGATTCTAACTTTCTTTGCATGTTGTCAACGTTGATATCAGCAGAATTCAATTTTTCAGAAGTTTCTCTTAATTCATTTTCAGTATCTTCTAATTGTTGTTCCAACTTTTCAACCTTTTCTCTTAAAACATCGTTTTCAGAAGCATCTTTGTCAGCAGTTTGCAAAGATTGCTTATGGGTATCAACAGTGTCTTCTAATTGAGCAATTTCGTTTTCTAATCTTTCGTTATTGGTGGTTAATCTGGTGACTTCATGTTCTAATTTGATGTTATCATCTTCTAATTGCTTCTTTTCATTCTTTAACTCTTCGTATTTATTTTGCCAATCTTCTGATTCCAATTTCAAATTAGTTAACTTTTCTCTTAATCTATCCATGATGTATATGTATTTTTTTTTTTTTTAAAAATATGCTGATGGTTTGTTACTTTATTTCTTATGAATAACTGAATTTGAGGTATTCATAAAGACAGCAAATTTGATCTATAAAATAGGATCAAAAAATGCAATTTAAAAAAAACACACACACACCCACACGCTAAAACAAGAAATGTAGGGTAGATTCTCTTTAGAAGGAAAAAAAAAATTTTTTTTATCAATATTTTTGGTGTATTTTTTTTTGTTGAATGTGATAAAAGTAGTTTTGCAAGGGAAGGAATGTAACCAGCATAAGTTGTATCTAAGTGTTATTTTATCTACAGCATTGGTATTGCTTATAGTTGTTTAGTTTCTTTGATATTTAAAAAACTATGCAGAGTTAGCAAGTCAAATAGGCTAATTCATTATCATCTTAAAATCCCATATTGCTTATATCCGGACAAAAAACTGTTTAAAGCTGCATTTACGTGTATACCAAACAAAACAATATGTATTTCCAAAAAAAAAGTAGAGTCACGTGCCTATCAGCAAAAAAAGAGAATTTTTCACAAAATATCAAAATCACGTGAAATTTGACTTTTCCTTGTTTTTTCGTTTTTTTCCCCTCTGTGTTAAGTCCTAAGTGTGGCTATTTTTGGCGCGTATACCAAAACATAAATTTGAGCGCTAAGCTGAACTTTGATCATAAGATTTCAATACTAATCGGATTTTTTTTTTTTTTTTAAAAATACAAATGGACGCGCTGAATTAATCTTTTAATCATTATGGTAAAATCATTGGTGTCCTTATAGTTCTTATATATTATCTAATTCTTTTATTTTATTTGAAGATCTGTAAAAACATTTAAATTTTTAAATTTGTTTTTCTTGAATATATATACGTATATACATTTTGGAAAAACACCATAATAAAAGGAACCAAACCCACAATCATCATTCCTACAAATGGCATCAGTCATCTCTGCACCAAGTGCAACTGAGCAAACACCCCCAAAATCACACTCCAACCAAATGTTTACCTCTTTTTTGAACGAGTTTTATTCAGACAACACAGCTAATTACATAAAGCGTAATGACAGCTATATTGAAAATAAAATGAAATCAAAACAATATCATCTAAAAAATAACTCCAGCCATATCAATACAGTCACCAATTTAGGCTCTCCTATGGGCACAGTTGAAAATATCGAAAGCAGACAAAGCATAAACACCTTTTTAAACGACTTTAATGAGTTTCACAGAGCACAAGACATAAACCACAGAAAAAGATTATCCAAATATGAAAACCAATATTGCATACCTGTTATTCCGAATCCAGGAGATAAGAACAATCAAGTATCACCAAAATTAAAAATTTATAGCCCAAAAAAACACATAAAGCGATTTTCAATATACTCAATAAAACAGTTAAAGTTACTCAACAACTCGCCCAAAGGGAAAGGCCATAGTAAAAACAGCAGTATAAGCAGCAGTTCTAGCAGCTCAAGAAACTCCTATAGTCGTGGTTCTGACAAAAAAAAAATCCTAATAAAGAGAAAAAAATCGATAAGTTATAAGTCATTATTTGATTCAAGAAAAAATATTCCTTTATTCAGAACTAAATCCAAACTTTACAGTGTTTCAGCATTTGCCCATAAAAATAATGAGGAAAAGTTAACAAAAACAGAAATATTTGAAATAATAACAAAGGAAAGATTGAAAGTATTGAACCCATCATCTGAACTGTCACAGATTTTGTTCAAAAGAATTAAGTATGATTCTTATAAAAAAGATCATAGATTAGTCAACTATTCCTCGGATATAAACCTAAGATCTAAATACGATTCTGAACAAGTGACTAAAACTGAGTTGGATAGAACAGTTGATCTTTGGCAGCAATATTTAACTAATTTGATAAGCAATAAAATAAAAGAAAATCTGAGTCATCCCTCAAAATTGTCGCCTATCTTTGGTGTTTTGGCTAAAGACGAAAATACTGATAAAGTCAGCATGAAGGCAAATTTGTCAGATATTGATTCCAATAACTCTTATTTGTCTGAGACCAACAGTGAACTGGGTTCAGTGTTGGAACAGAAAATCAATCAATTCATAAATAAAAACAGACAACATGTTTCATATGCCACAACCATTGCCAATACACAATTTAGTCAAAACAATTCCGGAAGCGAAGACGACATTGATGAGTTTGAATGGATTCGAAAGGAATCAAAGTAATAATAAAAAGATGATCTCCTTGGTTTTTTTTTTTTTTCTTTTTTCTACAAAATCTAACTTTAACAACAAAGCAAAAGAAGATAATCCTTAAAAGAATTATCTTTTTTACATATCATATTTATCGGATAAATATACTACATAAATTTGATCTTTTTTAGCATTCATTTTCTTTCTCAAATCCAAAACCTCAGATATCATGGACTTTCCATATTTGGATTCTTTCATAACAACAAATTGTTCAACTTCGTTTATGTCCTTTGATTCAGTCATGCTGCCAAAAGTGCTTTGACTTAATTCTATAAAATTGTTAGAAGCAATGTTTGTCCATTTTTTTTGGTTAGTTCTCATCTCTATAATAAATTTATCAAAATTCTTGACATAAAACTCCCAGAATAAATCTTTATGTTTCTTGTCAGAATTGTTAAATTGTTTGTTACCATTAGAGAAAAGTAAAGACAACTTGCTAGTCAAATCAAGTTCATAGAAGTTTTCTAAAACATATTCCAACAATCTTGTCATGTACAATTCCTCAGAAACTTCTTTGAAACTTGCAAATATGAAATTTTGGAAATCTTCAACACTTACCTCACTAGTATCTAAAATGCTCATATAATTCTGTGTTTTTAAGTACATTTGGTACACTTTCTTCCAATCCTTAATGTTATTGATTTTTTTAACATGGGTCAATAAACTTGGATATATCAACTCAATAGGTATTTTAGATTTGATTGGTCTTCCAGTGCTCCAAGTCTTGAAAATAGTGGCAGTGAATTCATTAACTTCCGGAACATCATTGATCAATGGCAATAGTTGCGATAGTACAGTATAATTGCTTGGAACCGATTTTTGGAAATCAAATACAAATTTGTCATCTTCAAATATTTGGGCTTTAAAGATCTCAAATAATTCTAGTAAACTCTTTTGAATAGGAATATTCAACACTTTAGTGAAATCGGTGATTCCATGCGATTGTAAGTTACTAAAAACACTTTGAACAATTGGGATCAACGATATTAAGCATTCATTATATTTGGAATCAAAGGCCTTGTCATTTAATATTGTGGCAATTTTTTCCACCATTAAAAGTGGTAAGGTTAAATCATTTTTGTTTATGTCAACATTGGATTTGTAATCTCCAATAAAGAAATTTAGATCATCTAAAAGAGTTAGAATATCCATTTCAGGTATGTTCTCCAAAGAGTTGACTAAGTTGTTGATGACAGTAGCGTTGTTGTAGTGAACTCTAAATAATCCATAGTTACCTTTCTTAAAAGTAGTTACGTTATTGCTAATAATTTCAGGTAACTTCAAATCTTTTGATTCAACAACCTTATCATTTTGGTTCATAAAAATCGGAATATTGATACCTTTTGGAGTTATTTCAACATTATCTTCATTAATACTTAAAACAACTCTTTCTTTGGTTCCATTTTTCAATAGCAAATACAAATCTAAACAGCCCATCTTTTCAAAAATGTCCTCAGGTTTAATAAACTTTGTTTCCTTTTCTTTGTCTAATGAAACAATGGCGTCAATTAATTTTTCTAAACCGTAAGCAGCAACGATATATCTGATGATCAGAACACCCTTGGTATAGTTATCACGTTCCATCATATCAAATGAAGAAGCTTCTAAGTCTCCCATGACATTTTCTTTTTCTTTGATTTGATAATCATACAACTCATCCAAAACGGTGTTGTAATCATCAGCTTCTTCCGGATACAATACTTTCATAGCAGCGTAGGTAGCAAAACTTTCATTGAACCAAGTATGCTCATGCATAAAGGTCAATTTGTTACCTACCCATTGATGAACCATTTCGTGAGCAATAATAATTTTCATGTTTTTATGGTTTAATGCATCATAGTTCTTCATCAAAATGTTATCCGCCATTATTGAGACCATCCCAAAATTTTCTGTGGCAAAACAATGCAAGAATGGTAAGGCCACAAAATCTAGTTTCTTCAAAGGATACTCAAATCCATTAAAAAAAGATGATGAATTCAATAATTGGAAACATTCTTTCATAGCATCAATGCAAAATCCACCCTCTTCAACACCATAAGGGGTATACAATCTCAATGGAATATCATTGACATGTGTTTCCAAAAAGTCTAAAGTCCCTAAACAAAATCCAAAAACAGACGGAACCATGTAAGGAGTTTGTGCAAATTTGACTAAGGTATGATTTTCATCCAATGCGCTTTTTTCAATAATTTCAGTGTTAGAAACAGCTTTGTAATCTTCGGAAGAAGGGTATACTAAACTGAAGTCTATTTTGACCTTTTGAGGGTTTGTCAAAGAACTAGGAAATAGTTTTATATAGGAAAAAGGTTGACAATTGGTGGAAACAAAAAAAGTTTGTTTGTTGGTTTCATTATTAAGAATGTTGGTTTTGAAAATCCCTTGGGTCTTCATACCTGGTTTGTTAATGTAATCAATTGGTCCTTTGTAGACAATGGTTAAAGATTTGATGTCAACATCAAAAGACTTGACTGGAAAAGTAACTGTTTTTTTAGTTTTGTCTATAAGAAATTTGTGTTTGTTTGTGATTTTATCTTTATTTTCATATGTAGTGTTGTATTGGTACTGTTCAATGGTTAAACCTTGAGCGTTTAAAACAATGTCTGAATATGGTGATTCTGTGAAAAAAATGGTTATTAAACCATCAAATTCATTTTTTGTTGGATCAACAACTAATTGAAGATCATATCTGTCAATAGCGGCGTTAGTCATGTTTGATTGCTTCAATTAAAGTATTTTTTTCAGGTGATTTACCATTAATCTATCTTCTATAATTCACTTTCGATGTGACTCTTTCTTCCGAATCATGTGCTCAAAGTACCTTTTTCGCCTATGAGATTCTCATTGAAAAAAAAAAAAAAAATTTTTTTTTCCCAAATTGCTCTTCTCGGCTATTTTTTTTTTTGTTTAAATTCCGCTACTTTTGGTAGCGTTAAGTAAGTCACGTGAACATAATCAAAACTGTTAAGGTTTTTTTTGAGAAATAAATAGATAAACAAAAAAAACCCCAGGATTATTCCCCTTATACAGTAAATATGAAAATGTCCATTAATCGTTAGCAATTTGGATCAAATAGACAGCTAATCAAATTTTGATAACATAGATGATCAAATACAAAAAAAAGACACCCCTAGTAAAAATGGGTTTATCTTTTAGATATCATTGTCATACAAGACATTAATATGAAAGTATGACTTTAACCACAGAAAACTTATCTCTTTATCTTTTGATATTTTATCCTTCCCGTAGTATATTTTACTTTTTTTTAAGGGTAAGAAATAATCAATTATTTTTGAGCAGTGGAATTAATGACATAATTAAACACGTTTTTTTTTTTAACAAATTTGGATATCTGGAGCTATAGCATCATAGAGTATTGTTAGACATTACGTTTTCTAGAAGACGTCTGAAGCCTTTCGAGTTTAAAAAGTTAAAATAAATTAAGGGAGATGTTTGTGGGGCTTAATTTTGGTATGACCTGGAGAGGTATTTAAGAAAACAATTCATCATTGTAATCAGCAAGATAAAATTGTAATAATTATATTAAACTAAAAAAAAATAGTTTTACAAACCATCATAAATTGAAAAATATCAATAAAACATAATAACAATGTCATCAAAAGTAATTTTAGGCTCTGCCGCCCTATTAACAGGGGCTTTGATCTACGAAAGAAACAAAAGCCCAACAGGTCCAGTGACTCCAGAAGATTTGAAGCACTGGAAATCGTCTCAATATAACACTGAATATCCAAACAGAAGATCTTCAGATGCAAGCACCGGTAATGAAAAGTCTTCTTTGCACAACTTTGCCAAAGAAGTTGATGCTGGACAATATGATGGAAGACAAAGATTATTCCAACAAGGAAGAAAACAATCTGAGGATTTAAGCGATGCATTCAGAGCTCATGAAGATTCAAACCTCAAAAACATCAAGCAAGGAGTCAAGGAAGACTTATCTTCTTTGAAAAATGCTTTAATCGGTAAGACTCCAGACTACACTGATACTACCCAAACCATCAAAGAAAACGTAAAAGGAGATTACAACTCCTTGAAAGACGCAGTCTTCAATGCCAAGGATGAAGTAAAAAATTACGCCAAGGACACTTGGGGTAACAAGAATGGTTTAGAAGATCAACTAAATACTGCCCAAAGAAAGGTTGATGAACTTAAAAAAGAAATAAATTCCTTACATGCTACTGATGATTATACCCACGACGAAATTAATGCTATTAACAGAAACAAAAACATTTTATCTGGATTTGGTGAAAATGCTGGATTCTTTGCCAATGAACAATATGAAGACGTTAACGGTACCCCAGCCCATAGATTTGACACCAAAGATTTGAGAGTTGGTATGATAGATGCTAATGGAAAAAAGCTAACCCAAGAAGATATCAATAGAATTCAAAGAAATGCCATGAGAGGATATGGAGAAAATGCATCATTCTTTGCTGAAGAGCAATACCAAAAAGGAAAAGACAGTGTCAATAACTTGGCTGCTGAAGGTGCTGATAAAATCAAAGATGTGTGGGGAAACACCAAGGATGTTGTGCAAGAAAAAAATGAAGACGTAAAGGATGCTTGGTACAATGCTAAAAACACCTTAAATGACAAAGGAGAGCAATTGAAGGACAACTTTGATGAAACCAAACAAAATGTCAATGATAAAGCCAATAGTTGGTGGTCCTGGGGAAACAAGAAAGTAGATGAAGTTAGTGATAAAACTAAGGAAAACTATGATTGGACTAAAAAAAAGGCAAACGAAGCTGTTGACAATTCCAGAAACGATGTTTTAGATGCTGCTGATAAGACTTTGGATTATACTGCCAAAGGTTTTTCTAGTGCTTCTAAGACCTTGGAAGAACAAAGAGATTTCATCAATGACAAAAAACACTAATGATTATGAGAAAATATATATATATTAAGGATAACTTTCACCTTCTTTTTTATTTTTTTCCTGATATTAATTACTCAAATTGATTCAAGCTTGTGGCGATAACAATATTGAAGCTTTTGGCGATAACAAGATACGTTCTTTAAAGAGGGGGTTAAATAGTATCTGGTA
>ERZ794949.546-NODE-546-length-11640-cov-3.275874_pt1 | contig 11640 bp, 6 predicted proteins | sample MGYA00511363_ERZ794949 | MGnify/ENA primary metagenome ERZ794949 (study PRJEB30137, sample SAMN04331402) | food metagenome | isolation source: T1 must sample point D1 replicate B | place: Australia: South Australia ...
TTGAAGAGCTAAATAGTATGAAGCAGCTGTTGGCAGATGATACAAAAACCCTGAACTCTGCAAATAGTGCAAATGACAGCAAAAATAATAACTTGTTTGTAGACAAATACTTAAACACAACCATATTTGAAAGTCCTGAAACATCGAAAAATAGACTGGATCTACCAGATGGCAGCTCACCATTGGATACCGACTTGGAGATAAGTAATCACAAGACATTGAATGATGAGTATGAAGTTGCATTAAACAAGAATCCCAATGTAATTTTGTTTCCTACGGTAAATTGTAAGAACCCAAGCTCAAATAACCAGTTTCTGCAATCAATCAGAAGACTTTCTCAGATGTCATCGGATGAAAATGCAAATTTTATTGAAGATGAGAGTTATCCAGATAATGAAGACAATGATGAGAGTACTGCTTTAGTAAGAGAACAAAGTAGATATTCAGACGTCAGTGATAACGATACAAGAGAAATTGATAACAGTAAAAATGAAATCACTTTATTGAAAAATAAAAAATCAATTCTAAAGGGTAAAATTAAAATAAAAGATCCACATTCATCACATGCTTTGCTTTTCAGCAATTTGAAGGTCAAGTTGTGTGGATATAAATTGATATATGACCATTCTGTACTGATAGATGACAGTGATAATGTTGTTAAAAAATACAATAACTTGAGTCCAGATACCGAGTCTGTTCGCGGCTTGAGAATAACAAAGCCATTTGTCACAAAGGAAATAGATATACTTACAAATCATGATGGTGTTTTGTGTGTGCTTGATGAGAAGGATATCTTCTTTGAGTATGTGCTTGACTCAACGGAGTTTCCATCAACTTTGGATTGCCAGTATGGTAAGATTGAGTACAGACTTGAGTTGTATTCAAACATTGTGAATGTAGGAAATGTCATCTTGACAGAGAATGTTACAATACTAAAAACTCTTGAACCAGAAGTATGCAACTTGATTGATCAAAATGATTCCGTTTATAAGTTGAACAACAGTTTGAATGTTAATAATAAAAGATCCACAGACAATGGTCAAATTTACAAGCTGCGATACAAGGATCTTCAACACTTCGGATTCAACATTCAAAGCTTGATTGATGAAGATGAATATTTAAAGAAGGAACACTTATTTAATTACATGAAAGAACACCAAAGTTGTTTAAAAAATGCAGACTATTTAGAGAGTGAATTAAGACAGCCTAAGATATTTTACGACATATTTCTATCATCAAAGACAATAATCATGAATGAGCCATTTCAATTTTATTTTGCTATAAAGAAGGCACTGCATTGTAAAAACAACTGGTTTATAACGGAATGCACATTAACACTAGAGCAGCATTATTGTTTCCCCTACACAAAGGAAGTCTACAATAAGGACTATGAACATTCAAAGATTGATAAGAAAAAATACAAGAAAATATTTGTTCACAGTGTTTGTGAATTGAAACCAAAGTTAAAAGAAGAGAAGGAAAGCATACTTATAGAGGATGCAGTAATAAGCAGCGATTTAGCGTTTTACAATGGACTCTTTGATGAGTACAAAGACTACTACAAAAAAAATACCATGGACAACATTATTCCCCACTATGATGAGCTAAATACACTTAAGCCCGAAGTCAATAAAGAAATCAAACGATTAATAAGTGTAACTCACAAGCTAAGAATAAACATTGGATTGGAATGTGATCGCAGTGCAGTTGAGAAAAAAGGAGTTAAGCTAAAGAAGCAGTTTTCAATGAGTCTTCCCGTATACGTGATCACATCCAGTATGTATTCAACGATGATATTGCCAGAGTATATAGAATAGAGTTAAAGGTTTTTGATTAAAACAATGATAAGTATTTTACTATTTGTTTAATCATTACAAGTTTTAGCTTTTATTTTTGATTTTTGTGAGGGAGTTTTTTCTTAAAAAAATACACGTGGTTTTTTAAAAAATGTAAACTACTTTTTTTAGCCGTCCTGCATTGAGAAAAAAAAAGAAAAAAATCATCACAAACTGAGAAACTGGAAATGAGTAATTCGATTTAAAAGCGTAAAAATTTTTCATTAGTTTTTTTTTTAAAAGAAAATTAACTAGAAACTCGCTATTTTGTTCAGTCTTCCTTAAGAAAAGGGATAATCTTATTATGATTTACGGACATTTATGATTTGAATCCCTTTAAATAATGTACTTTTGCCTTAGCCAATTCAAATTCTGAAGGTATTTTTCTCTTTCAAGGGTTGTATATAAATAGAGAGTAGTTTTTATTTATTTTAAATAAAATAATTATAAAGTATTAATCCCAAACCAAACCGAAAACACAAACCTTATTACAATGCCAGATTTGATTGACCAAGAAGACGTTAGAATCTCCAACTACCAACCATTAGTTTCCCCAGCCTACTTGCAAAACGAAGTCAAGGCCTCTGATGTTTGTTTCGAAACTGCCAAGAAAGGTAGAAACGAAGCTGCTGACATCATCCACGGGAGAGACGACAGAGTTCTAGTTGTTGTTGGTCCATGTTCCATCCACGATTTGGATGCCGCTCAAGAGTACGCTTTGAGATTGAAGAAGTTGTCTGATGAGTTGAAGGGTGAATTATGTATCATCATGAGAGCCTACTTGGAAAAGCCAAGAACCACTGTTGGTTGGAAGGGTTTGATCAATGATCCTGACTGTAACAACACCTTTGACATCAACAAGGGTTTGAAGATGTCCAGATAATTGTTCGTCAACTTGACCTCTTTGGGTCTACCTATTGGTTCCGAAATGTTGGACACCATCTCTCCCCAATACTTGGCTGATTTGGTTTCCTTCGGTGCCATTGGTGCCAGAACCACTGAATCTCAATTACACAGAGAATTGGCCTCTGGGTTGTCCTTCCCAATAGGTTTCAAGAACGGTACTGATGGTTCCCTAGGTGTTGCCATTGATGCCTGTAAGTCAGCCTCCTCATCCCACCACTTCATGGGTGTCACAAAGCATGGTATTGCTGCCATCACCACCACCAAGGGTAACAAGGACTGTTTCGTTATCTTGAGAGGTGGTAAGAAGGGTACCAACTACGACCCAGAGTCCGTTGCTGATGCCAAGGCCCAATTGCCAGAAGGTTCCAACGGTATCATGATTGACTGTTCCCACGGTAACTCCAACAAGGACTTCAGAAACCAACCTAAGGTCAATGCCTCCATCTGTGAGCAAATTGCTGCTGGTGAAAAGTCCATTGTCGGTGTCATGATCGAAAGTAATATCAACGAAGGTAACCAACCTGTTTCCTCTGAGGGTCTGTCAGGATTGAAATACGGTGTTTCTATCACCGATGCCTGCATATCATGGGAAACCACCGTTACCGTCTTGACTGACTTAGCCAATGCTGTCAAGGCCAGAAGAAACTTACAAAAGTAAAGATTACATGCATAGACTAGTTATGTTTTATTTATATATATGAATATAGGCAGTATTAACTTTAGACATATTTATAATAGTGAAAAACGGATATAAGATGCTCTGACTTCAAGGGATTGATTTTTCGGAGCGAATGACTCATTGTGGTCAGAGTGTGTGGGAAAAAAAAACCATCAGTGGGTCATGTGACTCTCTACCGCTAATATGGATGACTACTGCTTTTTTCTTTTTTTTTTTGGTAGAAAAAAAATTTCTCCATAGTCTTCAGAAACAATCTGATGAAAATCACAGCTACAAAGTGAATTGTAGGAACTTGTTATTAAAGAGAAACAATATATACACAACCATACTAGATAAATAATATAATGTCTACCGAAAAACTTGTATATGTCATTGATGTTGGCTCAGGTAACCTGAAGTCTTTGATCAACACATGTAAGTACCTTAACTACGAAGTTTCATTGATTACAGAACCATCTCAATTCCCTAAGGCCAATGGGAAAAAGACCAAGGTCATTTTCCCAGGTGTCGGTAACTATGGTCACTTTGTCAAGAAGCTATATGAAAGTGGCCTGGAACAGCCAATCAGAGAATACATTGCCAATGGTGGTATGATCATGGGTGTTTGTGTTGGTTTACAAACCTTCTTCAAGAAATCAGAAGAGAGCCCTGATGTGAAAGGATTGAACTACATCGGTGGTGATGACATATACTTGAAAAAATTCAACGATGCGACAAAGCCTGTTCCTGAAATTGGTTGGAACACTCTATATGGTAACAATTTCTTCTACAATTTGGATCCTTACAAGAGATATTACTTTGTTCACTCATTTGCTGCTATCTTACCTAAACACTTGGAAGATGCAGATGAAATTGATGGTTGGAAGATCGTCAAAACCAAATATGGTGATGAAGTCTTTATTGCTGCCATGTGGAAGGACAACGTTGTTGCAAGTCAGTTCCACCCAGAAAAGTCTGGTTCTGCTGGTTTAGAATACATCGATGCCTTCTTGAATGACAAGTCCAGTCCATTTGACACCTCTGTCTACTCTGAACAGGAAAAGAAGGAAAGAGTGAATGATTACACCAACTATGGTCTAGCCAGAAGAATCATTGCCTGTCTTGATGTCAGATCAAACGATCAAGGCGACTTGGTTGTGACAAAGGGAGATCAATACGATGTCAGAGAAAAATCAGAAAGTGGCGGTGATGTTAGAAATCTGGGTAAGCCTGTTGCATTAGCTCAACAATACTACGAACAAGGAGCTGATGAAGTTACTTTCTTGAATATCACCTCCTTCAGAAACTGTCCACTGAAGGATCTACCGATGTTGGAAGTGCTATCAAAGGCTGCGGAAACATGTTTTGTTCCATTGACAGTTGGTGGTGGTATTAAAGATGTTGTTGATGTTGACGGCACTGTTGTCAAGGCTGATGAGGTTGCCTCCCTATACTTCAGATCAGGTGCTGACAAGGTCAGTATAGGTACTGATGCTGTATATGCTGCTGAAAACTACTACTTAAATGGAAACAAAGGAGACGGCCAAAGTCCTATAGAAACTATCTCAAAGAAGTTTGGTGCTCAAGCAGTTGTCATATCCGTTGATCCAAAGAGAGTGTATGTGCAAAATCCAAGTGATGTCAAGCATAAAACCATAAAAACTGAAGTGAAGGGTCCTAACAATGAGGAATACTGCTGGTACCAATGTACCATCAAAGGTGGAAGGGAATCCAGAGATATTGGGGTTTACGAATTTGTGCAAGCATGTGAAGCCTTAGGTGCTGGTGAAATCTTACTGAATTGTATTGACAAAGATGGTAGCAACAGTGGATACGACTTTGAATTGATAAATATGTGTAAGTCAGCCGTCACCATTCCTGTTATTGCCTCTTCAGGTGCCGGTGTTCCAAAGCACTTTGAGGACGCATTCAAATACACTTCATGTGATGCCTGTTTGGGGGCTGGTATGTTCCACAGAAATGAATACACCGTGAAAGAGGTTAAGGAACACTTACTAAAGTCTGGTTTCAAAGCTAGAATGGATAATTAATGAATAAATAAAAATCAAATTATAGAAAGACGATAAGTTCATTTTTTTATATACAAATTATAAAAAATAATAAAACTGTTTAAATTAATTAACATAATCACAAATGGGTCCATAATAGCTAATTTTTTTTTTCTTTTATTTCAAGATGCTGAAAGTTATTATTGATTTGCGAACTAATCTTCTTCATCTTCTCTTTTTTCTATTTCAGCTTCAGTCAAATCAATACCACCAGCTAGGGAGAATTGACCACCTGCACTAACAGAAGTTATTCTCATTTCCTTAACAGCAGTGTTCAAAACTTTAGTTGGAACCTCGACATCCTCACCAGCTGGACCTAAACCTAAAGCGTATGTTTCACCGAATCCCCAACTGTATAAGAACCCATCTTCAGTGGTTGCTAAAGAATGATGGGAACCAGCTGCTACGTTTATGAACTTCTTCTCACTTGGAATGTATGTAGGAACTGGAACGGATCTTATCTTCTTTGAGTTAGGATCCAAGTATGCGTTTTCCTTTGGAATTTGGTCAGTGCTCAAACCAACTTCGTACATGTCTCTTCTACCAAATGATAGAATTTTACCATTGTTTAGTAGGATTAAGGAGTGGTGTTCACCAGCAGCAATGTTTTTGATTTCTGAAGCGTCTTGAACATCAGCAGGTAAAAGCACTTTCTTTGGTGTATAGATTAATCCACCATCTTGCAATTGTTTGTCAGTACCACATTGACCGAATTGATTCAAACCCCAGGCGTATAAACTACCACTATGAGAAACAGCAAAAGAATGGTTTTCACCACTGAAAATGGACTTGATTAGCTCCTTGGATTTTGACTTGAATACAACAGCTTGGGGGAATAAATTGGCTAAAGCGTGTTGGTCCATAATTTTTCTAGCCAATTGACCTTGTTGATAGGTACCCCAAGCATAAACTGTACCAAATGAATCCAAAAGCAAAACGTGGTCCTTACCGGTAGCCAATTGAACAATTTTGGCTTTTTTGTTTTTTAAGAAATCCATAGGGATTTTGAATGGAGTCTTTTGAATTTTAATTTCCTTTTTATAAAAGCCTAAAATACCTTCATTGTTTCTGAAAGTACCCCAAGCATAAACGTCACCATTTCCATACAGAACTATGGACAAATTATCAGTGGCTCCAATTTGAACAATGTTGCCATTGTCCTTTGGTAAGTTTTCAACCTTTGCAGGTGTACTTTCTAGATCATTTAGGTCACCGTCATCGTCGTCACTTTCTGCATCTGCATCAGCTTCTTTTAGAGCAACATTGGCGTTGGTTACAGTGTCTCTACCTAAAACACCCATATCATTGGTTCCCCAAGAGTAAATTTCGTTGTCGTAGGTTAAGGCTAGGGAATGCATACCACCAGCAGCTATGGAGCTGACCTTGATGTCTTGTAAATACATGTTCAATCTAGGTCTTTTAATTTCTTTATTCTTGGCTAATGGACCATATCCTAATTCACACATGGAACCGGTACCAAATGTGTATACCTTCAGAGGAGTTTCTAAAGATAAGTTTAGTTGTCTGTAATAAGCAATGAAATCATTGTTAACTGGAGAAGCAATGGTTTTCACTCTCTTTGGACCACTGGAAGAGGATTCTTTGATAGATCTTTTAACACCTGCCATATTCTATAAATGCCAAAAAGATAATTTTATTAATGGATTATAATTCTGGTAATGGTCTCTTAAATTTTTAAATGCCTTAACTCACTGATGATGCTATAAATTGTTTAATATTACAATTTCGTTTATTGTTTCTTTCGAAATAAAAATTTTAAACAAGGGGGAAAACTTGATTTCCACACGGTAGCGCTAGGTTTTCCCAACATTTCTTTTTTTTTTTGATACTTAATTCAGCAGCTTTCCCAATCTGGAAAAAAATCTCCTAGCGCATGATCCGAACAAAAATCTGAATTTCTGCTCAAACCATATTTCTTCTTTTTGAATAAAATAATAACTCTTCGAATTAATAAAAAAGAGCCCGAGAACCAAACATCAACATATCAAAATGGGTAGAATATCTAACAGAAAGAAGATTGTAAAACACGATCCTTTAATCGAAAGCAACGTGGTCAGCAAAAAGCAACAATACAGACACGGAAACAAAAAGGAGGACATCAATAGTGATGAAGATGACGTTGAGAAGGAAACCTTCATCAACAGTAAGCAAACCAAGAAGATCTTAGACATGGCTAAAGAGCAACAAGAGGAGATATTTTTTGAAGAAACTGGTAAACACTTGAATGAAGGAAAGAACGTTGAAGTCGAAGAAGAAGACGAAGATGAAGAAGAACAAAGTGAATTTGAAGAAGATTACTTAGAATACAATGACGACATAGAAGAGTTTGCTAATGATTTTGCTGAAGTTGATCCTGAAGAAGCCAGAATATTGGAAGAATACCTTGAAAAGAGTACTAAAACAAAGGCTGCTCCTGGGTTAACATTGGCTGATAAAATCTTAAATTCTATAAAGGCTAAAGAGATGGAACAAGCTGAACCTTCCGCTAATAACGATAACTTGAATGACTTTAGCGCTGCTCCAAGAAGAGATGAAGGTGTTGCTTTACCACCTAAGATTATCAAAGCTTACAGTATCATACAACAGATTCTTACAACCTGGACTCACGGTAAACTTCCTAAGCTTTTCAAGATTTTACCTTCATTGAGAAATTGGCAAGATATTCTTTATGTTTTGCAACCGGAAACATGGACTCCACATGTAATTTACGAAGCTACCAAGCTGTTTGTATCTAACTTAAACCCTAAGGAAGCTGCTAAGTTTTTGAACATTGTACTTCTTCCAAGATTTATGACTGAAGTAGCTGAAAGGGAAAAGCATGATGTTTCTTATCATACATACAGAGCAATGAGAAAGTCTCTTTATAAGCCTGCCGCTTTCTTTAAAGGGTTTTTGTTCCCTCTATTGGAGCAAGAAAGCTGTAACTCCAGAGAAGCTCTTCTAGTAGGTTCTGTTTTGGCCAAAGTATCTGTTCCAGTATTGCACTCTTCAGCAGCATTAAGTTGGTTGGTATCACAAGAAAGAGAAATGTCAAATGCTAACATGGTATTTATCAGAGTTCTTTTGGAAAAGAGATACGCCTTGCCATACCAAGTCATTGATGAATGTGTCTTCTACTTCATGAGATTCAGAAATGTGCTAGATGGACAAGAAGTTGATGAAAAGACCGAAGTTCTTCCTTTAGTCTGGCACAAGGCCTTTTTGTCATTTGCAACAAGATATAAAAACGATATAACTCAGGATCAAAGAGATTTCTTGCTTGAAGTCTTAAGACAAAGAGGTCATAAAGAAATTGCCAAAGAGATAAGAAAAGAACTACTAGCTGGTGTCAGTAGAGAATTTGAGTCAACAATATCATACAACCAAGGTGACATAGAATTGGCTTAAACTAGGATTGTACAGTGCTTTACTATATAGATGTTATTATTTTTTTTTTACTTTTTTTTTTTCAAATTAAACAAGAAATCTTAATGAAGTGACGTTGCGTTGATGTGCTTTGCAGCTTTTTTGTAGTTTTTTTTTCTTGTTAAATCTGAATATTTCCCCACCTCCGCGTAATTTTAGTAACACTTATAAACTATATATTACATTGTATAATTGTACAAATCAACATACAATAAATTACTAAGTCTTTGAAGAAAATAAACCAAAAACCATAATTGATAATAAAATTCTTAAGAAAATGTCATCTTTAAAGACTTTTAGCGATCCCTTTATTCAGCTTCCATTAAAACTGAAGTTTGATTTGGATAACGAAGAAGAGAACGAATTGGAAAGACTTTTGATAATCAAGGCATACAACGAATTGAAAAAAATAAAAGAACAATCTATAAAGAAAGCAATGGTGTTTAAACTCCTTAGTGCCCACAATTTAAAATCTGATAATCTGGAAGGTATCGCTAGTCATCCAAGCTTACTTTTCGGCCATGGATCTATTGTTGAATATCAAAATAAATATTCATTGTTAGAATTCCAACTGATGGAAAAGCTTAACTCTGTTTCTCATAAACCTACAACAAGCATTATTAAGGATGAAGAAAACCTTGATGAAGGTGAAGGCTGGGAAATCGATGAGGATTTGGACTTGGATCTAGATGTTGATCTCAATGACGTCCCAAACTTAGAAGATGATGATGAAACCCCAGCTCAAATATCCAATGATGGCAATACAAATGATGAGAAGACTGATTTATATGCTCTGAAAAAGAAACTTTTCACAAATAATGCTGATGAAAATAGAAACTTGACACCAGAGCAAGAAAATGAAATAGAAGAAAAATCGCACGAAGAGATGATTAATGAACTGGCTTCCTTAACAAACAATCTCAAAAACAGCACGGTTGCTTTTCAAAATCAATTAGATAATTCAGACAAAGATATATTGAATAAAACAGAAGCAAATCTACTTTCGAATGGTGAGCGTTTGCAGCTTCTAGGTAAAAAATTGGGTACCTTCAGCAAAAGTAAACTAGGTTTATTCTTTTACATGATGTCGATTTTAGTGATGATATTAGGGTTATTTGTTACATATTTGATTATAAAAATTTTCCCAGAAATGTAGAAGTTATTTAAATATATAAAGCAAGTAAGTATCTAACTATCATTTTTTTATTATTCTTATATATATCATTCGTCTGGAGTTACTACACTAACACATTGGTAATCACCCATATGTGATTGCTTCCACAATCTTATCTTCCCATCATCTCCAGAAGATGACAAAATGGTACCCGTAAGATTCCATGCAACTGACCAGACTTCTGCGTTGTGGTCACCGTTTTTACTTATTAGTTCAACATTAAAATCTGGAGACTGTGGGTGGTCATAGTGTTTTTGCATTTTGTTACTTTCTTGTTCAATTTCTTTCATCTTGTGTTCAGTGTTCCCCAGACTGTTTATGCCTGTGATTTTGAAAACTCTAACAAATCCATCCTGGCAAGCAGTTGCAACTAACTCATATGATCTCCCCATGCTAGGAGCCCATGATACCTCTCTAATTAATCCTTCATGGTCATATAAATCAACTATCTTCCTTAAAGTGTTTCCGTTCGATGGGTCTCTTTGTAAAAAGCTTAATAGATCCAAACACGAGCAAACAATGGTTTCATCCAAAAATTTAGATTTACACCAATCCAAACAATAATCACTTTGCAAATGTGCAACCGGTTGTGTGAAGCCTTCTGGGATCATATTGAAACTTTCCTTCAATTCCCATGTAGAAGCATGAGAGGCATCGCTACAGGAGTATATTCTGAGTTGAGAATCGTGGCCAATGATACCTATTTTCAATCCTAAAAAGGATGGAGCAAACTTACAGTTAAACACAGGTGCCTTGGAGTCACACAGTTTAGCGATTAGTTGCCAATTGCCCTTTTTTTTTGTTGGTGCCTGTTTGTTATTCGATATTATATTAGATGTTTGTTTACCACTGGATGATTCCTCCCACACTTTCACAAAACCATCATAAGATCCGCTTATTATTAATCTGCCAAACTCTGGAGCACACCAGTCCAATGAAACTATATTAGAGTCGTGAGCTTTGAAGGACTCACTTAATTCCCACTCATTCACTGTTGAATTTAAGACAAAGATCTTTATTGTTAAATCACTGCTACATGTTGCTAGCTGTCTTCCGTAATAATCATATTTAACATCATGAACTAAATCTTCATGACCAGTAATAAAAGGTTTCATAATTTTTGGTTATATATGGTTTTGAACCTGTTGTTTTGGAATGTTTAAAAGTCTATAGAGATACTCTTTTTCTTTTTATCATAATTTCTTACTTTTTTTGTTTTTTTCAAAATTAATATTTTTTTTACGCATTTTAGTTCATGTGAGGTAATGACATTTCGTTCAAAAAAGAAAATTATATAAATTTTATGTTGTTAACCAAGAGGATATATCATATAAAAAAGTTATTATGTCTGATTTAGATCATGAGACAGCTGTACTGGCTTCAGTGAAAACCAAATACCCACCTTGCTGTTTACAGCTAAATGCATCTGCATCTATCGTATTGGTTGGTACATATGACCTTCACAAAGAAACAGGGAAAAGGTATGGAACCATTGAAAGATATGATTTAACCAACAACCCAGAGGAATCCATGAGAGTTGATTTATTGGAGGAAGTCTTGAATATAGATGAT
>ERZ794949.547-NODE-547-length-11609-cov-2.607409_pt1 | contig 11609 bp, 9 predicted proteins | sample MGYA00511363_ERZ794949 | MGnify/ENA primary metagenome ERZ794949 (study PRJEB30137, sample SAMN04331402) | food metagenome | isolation source: T1 must sample point D1 replicate B | place: Australia: South Australia ...
CAAAGACGAAGTCGAGTCCATGGGTAGACTAAAAGTACTGTGATGACCAACAGCAGCCAGAACGCCGGACTCAGGACTAAGCGCTGGGTGAACATATGGCGGTTTCTATCGGCGCCAGTCAAATTCATCAATAGAGTCTGGATCCAAAGTACGACGACGAAGCTCCAGCCAAGAAATCGGTGGATTGTCTCGAACAGGTTGTGAAAACGAGCTCGCATGAGAGGATGCGAGAATATGAGGATCGTTGCCAGCAGGAGCAGTGCCATCCCCGAAACAAATGTAAGTCCCAGCTGTATCGCTGGAGTTCCTTGAGGGACCAAGAAGCATAGACAAGTGAAGACGATATACCAAAAGGAGCCCGAGATAGCACAACCTGAGTGGACCCCACCATGGCAATATACCCGTGCTGCGACTATCCTGATGTAGATGGGAGCGCTCTGTGGCAGGCTGCAAGCTATACGAGAGATCGTGTTGATAACATGATCATTCCGGATTGCTACACAGGCGCAAAAGTTTGCACTAAGTGCAATCACGGAGATGTTGAGCAGATGTTCCAAGTGTTCGTCTTCTCGTCTGACGAAAAGAATGCCAGCAGTTCCAAGATTCGCGATGATGCAGAGACAGGCAAGCGTGTGATATGTTGATGGGCCACTCGATTGGTCGGCTGCACTCGGCTGGATCTCATGTTTGCGGAGAAGGATCTTAGCATCCCCAGGACTGAGCATACTAGAGGCAGGGAAGGATTGCACAATCTCCTTTGCACAAGACATACTGCTTGAGATCTTTCCGAGAGTATGTGTAACAGTGTTATTTCCGGAGTGTAGGATGATGGGGTTTCATGACTTATGTGATCAACCATGTGATTTTGAGCAGTACCGAACATTATCTCTACTGTTTATTTTACACTTAGACGTGATCTCGACGATGATAGCTCATCTGCAGCTTCTTCGACAGCAAGTCGCAAGATCTTCCAGAAAATCATTCTTAGATTGAATATTACATATCTCCGCGTGAAGGTTTCTTTACACTTTTGCCCGTATTGATCTCAGTGATCTGGAAAAGCTACCGGGAATGGAATAGATCGCTTGCCCTAGACGAACGATTAAGATAGAAACGTTCGGTTGCGCTTAGGGCTAGAACCTTATTTGGCTCAAACCTAGGGTGGCATCGTCTTGACACCCAATTAATCTCACTCCCATTCTTCAGGCACATTCGAAACCGTTTTCAAACGAGCTATAGAGCTCTTTGTGGATTTTAGATTGACTCTGATCTTGTGCGGAGGTCATCCGTCCGGAACTTATGAAAAGAGAAGCATACCATTAACCTTAGAGAATACCTGGTTACGATCAAGTCCTTAGTACACCTTGATGAAGGTCTTGGAATTCTTAACGTGGTCGATCCAATTATAACATCATGGGCGCATAACTTTCACTTCAATGTAGCGCAGCAATAAATAGACAAGAGCAGAGCTTGCACATCCAAGGACCATCGTGAGCTATTAGTAGTTGCCATTAGCGATAGAAAAGTAGGTGATGATCGATGGTGGCTTACATCTAAACCCGCAATGTCTGAAATAGACGCGAGAGGACCGATATACCAGCTTTGCGTCATTGAGAGTACAGACACGATGTATCCTATCACACACGATGCTGAAGATGCAAGACCGTAAGGGAACAGAGCTTCACCATCCCGGAGATCTTGCTCGCCTTTCGGTCTTGTGAAGCTACGAAACAGAAAGTGCTCGATGAGGAAGATCGTGAACCAGATGACTGTGCAGTAACCTGTGATCGAGACAATCGATGTCATGAGCTCGCTCAAATGCGACATTCCTAGTACAGCGAATAACACACACGCTGGCATGATCACTGTCGGGTATATAGGCGTCGGCACTGACTTCAGACGAGGCGTCAAAGCGTACAGGCTCGGATAGATGCAACTGACGGCTTTGATCATCCTCAACAAGATGCCAATCACTAGCACCATACCGCACAAATCTTTTGCCCTTGAGCCGAGTGGTCTCAGTATCTCGGCGATGAGTAAGCCTGTGGACTTCTCGTAGGTATCTTGCCAGGTGGCTGTTTCAACGACCCTTGCGCCCAGACTGGCGCCGATGACAAGAGTGAAAGAAAAGGCTGACAGTAGACCTGTCACGCATTGGGCAAGAATGTAGCCAGTGTTTGGCGAGATGGCATCATCACTGGTGACATCTGCGGCAACAAGTGAATACGCTATTGACCTAGTCATGCATAGACTGGAAAACAAGACGCGTCGACCAAGCAAAAGCGTGTCTTGTAGCTGAACACTGGATAGAGTTGCTCCAGGCTGCGGATAATTGACGTAAGAAGTCGCGGCACTGCTAAGAATGAACATGGCTAAGATTTGTGCAAACAAAGTGTAGTCTTCAAGAGCGATTTGCTTCTTAATACCGATGACGGACACCACTCCTGTAAAGATAGCAGAGACTACGATCGCGGCGGAAGTTGAGAACGATCCATGGTCCACGATCCCGGACAGGATTTGGCCAGCAAGTATCAGCTCGATGGTCAGGCTTCCGAGAATAGCGACGACAGTCAACATTGCAAGTGCAGTCGCGGGAAACCAGCCCATCAACGAGCGATTGATAACTGTGGTAGAGTGTCCAGATTGTGGACCGAAGGTGGACACAAAGGCAACAGGAACGACTCCTAGCAGCGTTCCAACCATACCGCACAGGAAGGCGTCGCGGAAAGACAAGTGGTACTCGAGGGGTCCCATTGACGCAAGTATGATGTCCGTCATGCAAAGACTGTTCTTCACCCAGGTAAAAGCGTTCTGGGAGCAGATAGAAGCTGTCGAAAGCTTGGTAGTCGTGAGACCGATGACGGAGAAATTTCTCTCCACATCGAGCTTGGTCAGGACGTTCTCAGTGGACATGCAGCTTGGAGATACTGCCGTTTCCGGTTTTTCAAAATCCTCCATCTTTGCCTTATTGCAAGACTGTTCTACTATGGCGCAGACACCAGCAAGCACTGGCGAAAGTCAAAAAGAGCAAGCGAGAACAGGTAGGTAACAGAGAATGATCCGCCAGACAGAGGATGAATGCCGCATGGAGTTGGCTGATTTGTGTGTTCATATGACCTCCAATCGTCTAGGATTTCGAATGACTTCAAGATTCCGGAGACGAGAGACCACACTCTTGTTTGTTAGGATGATATATTACACTGTATTTTAAATTGAGTAATTCAGGATATCGACGTCCACGTGTATCTGTCAGACCAAAGCACATTTTTAGATCAGATGCGTTGGCATCTGAATCGATACCCAATCGAATGAAGCGGTGGCAATCACTTCGTAATAATTGTGAGCCCATTCTTTTGTTGTAGTGATGTCTTTCTAATTCCTTTTCGCCTAGACAGCAAGGCGCGCAGCTTGCTTGGTACCATGGCGTGGTATGACATCATCCAAAGCAAGTTACGTAATCGTGGAGAATCCTTGACTGATGAGACTGGTATCCAACAAGCAGGGGTAGAATGTCCGCTTAGCCAGGCCACCACCAGGACCAATGACAGCTAACGACCGTCCAGTAATTTTAATCTGCTTCACTTGCCCTTACGAACGAGCATGAGGTCTCATCTTCTTAAGATGAGGCATGCGATTAGGATGGTACACATCTAGTGATACTGTAGCTCGAAATAGAATGGCGCTCGATTGCTACAATGTAGGGAAGTATGGCGCTGCTTAGGACATCGAACCCTTCGGCTTCTCAAAACTCTTAACACATGACAATGCTTGTTCCTAGTCTACTTCTCGATCGTGTATTATTAGACTTCAACTATGAAGCTTCGAATACATATCATAGCAAGTTTACCTCCGAATCATCCAAACAAGAATCTGGAACGACGAAAGGTACTATCACAACTTTTACAGATCGTAATGACGAATCCTTTGGCAACATCGAATGATCCACCCAGTACTCCTTACAGATCGGGAACCAATGACAAGATCTTGACAGCGAGAGTTGTGCAGATCTACCCAATAAAGGTGTGCCGTGAAACAGATCCTCCGGTATACTCAGGAGCTACGCCGCCGTACCTAAAGCGTCTTTGCTTGGATATTTGCTCCGAATTAGAGACCGTAGATGCATTGTTGCCCAATACTCTGACGAGAAATATCTCACCAAATATTGACGGCCGAACCATTCGACGTGACCTGGAGAAGTTGTCGCAGAAACTCCAAGATGTTCTGCAGAACGAAAAGCTTGATGAGCTAAAAGCTCGTACGAACGGGGTAATCTCTTCCTTATCGCGCTGTACAGTTTCATGCATATTGATATCAGAAATTAGTTGGCTACGCTCACTCAAGATAATGCAATTCGGAGGTTGAAATTGAAGCAAGGAGTTCTTGATTTGAGATCTGTAGTTGGTGGGGAAGCACAATTGAACCATCCATGATGCCAGATAATGTTTGAAGTTGCTCACCTAGCCTTCCGGTCTGAACCACCACTTCTCTGAAAAGACGTTGGTGAGGGTTTCTATACAGTACATCTTTCTTCCAAGACAGATAAGTAATTCAAAGAGAAACTTGTTAGCCGTATGGCAAGGATGCTATGGAACTGCTGTATATTCGTCCTCTTCGAGGATGTGCTCATCGTTTGCCACTGTCTGAGGAAATGTTACGAAGAATTCCACAGTTCAAATGTGATGGAAGTATGTCAATTTGAATCCTTGAATCAACGCACGCAGGTAACAGATCCCCGCTTCGTATGCCCAGAAACCCGAGTTTGGGCCAAAGTTCGAGCTCTGTTTCATGGACAATTCTCGTCTGTCATAGCTATTATCTTTGGGATGGTCCAGCTTTTGAGTCCTGCGAAAGGCTGAGTAGCGGGCTGTCAAAGTACATAGGCAGTCACTTGTCCTGTTCTCCATCGCCGATTCCGAGATATACCTTCGAAGACAACGGGTATCGCAGTCTTGCAGTGCTATCCTAGTATCGTGGTGACTGGATGATTCGACCAGTTCTTACTGTACAGGATACGAGAACACAATAACTAGTGCGTCCCCTGAGTTTTCTGCCACTTCCAGCTATAAGCCATCAGATGCGGTCATCTTTATGAGAGTCTCCTAAGACCAAAAAGCTTTTTGATCACCATCGGGCTCCGTAATCGTCGAACTCCATGTGTCGTCACCGAGTACCGTCGGAGGTGACGGCTTGACGGCTTGCTTTTGATTCGTTCTATCACGAAGGAGAAAGACACAAGCACATAACGTAGTAATGAGTGTAAAAAATGCAATGGAACCCAGCACCACAGCAGTTGCCATCGATTTACCAACATGGTCTGTAGACCTAGAAGAAATAACAGCATGTGTATTGGTCATGACTGGCTCAAGAATCGAGGAAGTTTCCGGCATCGTGAGAGTCTTGATGGGTTGAGCAGGAGCCATGGTCTCTTGTAGCCTCCTGAACAATTACTGGAAGATAAGTGGCTTCGCTTCCAGTATATAACCCGTGACAGCCATGCTTACGTGAAGACAGCACATATGTAAGGATTCGGGATTGGCTACGATCTACTGCGGGACTGGCTACAATCTACTGATTCTCTGGTCTACCGTCCGCTCATACCCTGGCATCCTGTTCCCCAATAAGCCTTGCGAACTTCAGCATTGAAAATCGCATATTACTCTGTGATGTGCTACCTCTAAGCCATTGGAATTTAGAACGTGGCTACGTTCAAGTCATCAGTCGACGTGACAGTAGTCCTCTTGCAGTTGTGCTAACATGATCCACGATATCTTGCGATTACCTGTACTAAGGTGAGGATGTCGGCTATTCCCTCTACTCGAAATGAATCCATCCCCCATGTCCATTGTGGTGTGGTCATGTTTCTGTGAATAAATTGAGCTTGTGATTCGGGCTAGGGTTGCTTGGGGATCGAACGTGCAGACTATCTTCTCACATACATACATGCAGCTTATGTACGGCTGAGCGAGACTTCTCTTGGTGGTGGTACGTAGGTTGTCAGCTATCCTTCAACTATCAAGCAGGTGGCACGTTGTCTTGAATTCGGAGAAGGGCTCAGCCGTACATATTCTACCACATGAATATACTTGCTCTGGGAGGGGCAATACCAATCCCGAGCTACCACGCATAGGTCTTGGATGGTAGACAAGGATATGCAGCCGAATGCACAAAGCCACAAAGGGCGAAATGCGATGACAGACCTGGTTAGTGTACCCCCAATCAGTGCCACTAGTCGCTAGGTCGTTCTGAAGCTCTATTGGCAGTGTCGTGTTCATAATTACACAGAGCGCTCAAGTGGTCTACGTTTTAATACCCTTGAACACATTTAGGTGGCTAGAGTATTAATAGTACAGACGACGGGACATATCATAGATCTGATTGAATAGAAGCTTCGACACGCTCGCGCAGACTTTGCGCTGAGAACAATCGTGGAGCTATGCCGTCGTTGATCACTTGTCCGAACGAGCTGCTACAAGAAATCGCCCTACATTTGCCGCTCAACGACATCTTAGCCCTTCGCACTGCATGTTCGCGAATAGAGCAGGGTTTGCGGAGTCACGTAAGGCTCAAACACTTCACAAGATTCCAAGTACCCTTCTCAGAGGCCGGTCTCATCCATCTTGCTCGAAAGACTCAGTGCCAATGCTTCCTAAGAGGGCTGAAAATGATAAGCATCAAGTTCTACCAAGCACCCTTATTTTTTCTGGACGACCTTAAACCACCAGTGCTCGATCGACTCCGCCAAATTTTCATAGCATCTCCATGGCGCGATAGCGGCCCACTACCGGCAAGGATCACGCGCAGACTTGATCAATGGGAAAGTTATGGAAACTTCTACAAGGCACAACGACGTTTGTTCGAAGGAAACATCGATGTTCGTCTACTAGAGGACATAATGAGCAACATCAGTGAAGCTGATGTGATTGTAAATGTGGAGTACGAGGAGGCTACCAACTTCGCCCCGGTCACATGCGGAGAAGACCTTCGTGATCTCTTCGCAGCCGTCAATGCCATGGACGTCATGAGAATTTCTCAATCTGCACGGCTTTCGGAGATGGCGCAGAGAGCAGGGAGAGCGGTCGGTTACGTCCAGATCACTTGATTACCGACAAGCTAATTCTCACTTGGAAGGAAATTTGGGTAGGCAGTAGACATCTGAAAACATAAGGAGAATCGCTAGCTATCGCCGATCGCATTCAATGTAGTCAATCACCTGGACCAACTATGTGTCGTACGCAGTGCATAATAATTTTTCGCGTATCCTGGCACTCACCCAGTACATGAGGGCATCGAGAGGACTCGAAGAAGAAACTACGTATGTATGCTGTTACTTTGCGAGCGTCGATGTTGCATCCTACTTCATGCCATCCAGTCTCTCTGGTAGAAGTCAAGGGCTTATGCGCTGTTACGAATAAAAATCGTTTTATCGCATAGTCGATGGTTGCAAAATTTCCATTGTAAGACTCAACTGACTACATTGGTATCTTATCCTTCGACTGACTTGGTTTCTCGTTCTGGAGTTTCACAGTTAGGTTTGTTGTCAGCCCATTAGGACAGACATGATCACGAGGAGAAGCTTAGAGATCATCCTCTCTTGGAAACTTGGGAGGCAAGAGTGTAACGCTCGCTGGACGCAGCACAGGTAGTTGGCGTCTTGGATGTTCTATAACGGTAAGACACAGTTTTCGCTACTATCACGCTAACTGAACAAGCAGTGAATATCGCCACGAAACGTTGATCATTGAAATGGCGAGCGTCTCCATCGTTCTGCAGTTGACATAAGCTCACGTAGATGGCTCACGTAGATGGCTTACGTAGATGGCTCCGAGCTATCCCTAGCTTTGAGCCAATTCGTGCGAAGCAGCTAATTCGGCAAACAAGAGTACCCGTCTATTTGCCACTAATCTAGACACGATTGGAAGGCATTCGCGCCTAAAACTCTGACAGCTACAGCAGCAGCGTTTTTCAACATCTTGTAGCCAATCCTAGCTTATGGCAAGGCCATCGCATGCCCTTATTTCGCCTGAGCCTCCTGAGCAGCTATAACCTCTCCTATACTAGCGAATGCCGTGTTTAGGTTTTTCTTAGCCTTCTTCCTCTTCATAGTGGCTATGGTCTTATAAGGCTTGATCACCTGCTGGCGTTATATAAGTAAGTAAATAAACAAGCTCAACTTTTTAGTCTTGCGTTTGTACATAGACTCAGTTATGATATGGCTGCTATGACCATCACAAATTGGGTTCCTCCTGCCAAAATAAACAGCTCAAGTCTAGGTTTGAAAGATGTAAACAAGTTATTGTAAGCATGTTTCACCACTGTTTCGGCTATTCTGAGAGTATGTATATCGCCAGTGAAGATGTCGATATGGTAAACCATGTTGTTAGAAGGTCCTGGCCTTCCAAAGCAGAAAGGGTGGGTAGTGAAATTGCCGTTTGCGTTGATACACTCAAGGATAGACATACCCATTCATGCGATTCTGGTGAGCCAACGGACTTGCACTTCTTGTTTAGTATTCAAGGTACTAGGAAGTTGACAGATTCCTCTATAGTAATGTCATATTCAGTTCTGTTCCAACAGAGTTGGCCTAGGTGGCTTGGTGCGCCACCTTTGTGCGACGGACGAGGTCACAAAGAGCCTGTAGGACTTCAGGCCGTGTTCCATCGTTTTGCGCGTCCTTAATGGCCCTACCGAAAACACCACGGACCAGGGCATCGCGCCGCATAGATAAGTCAAGCTATTTGAGCTCTAGAGACCTCGCGTCGCCATTTGCGATACAGACTCGAGTCGCCATCTCTCGCGCGCGCGCGTGTGTGCGAGGGGGAATTTATACACGTTCGTCTATCCATTTTATTCACTATACAAGCCGATTTCCTTGTGTATCGCTCCGCCACTGCTGGAATTCGTACGGATTGGCCTACACACGGCCTCCGGTCGCGCGGCGTGCGAATGTGGTTCGATTGACATGATTATCCTTCGCTTATTGTCGTGTCAAAGGGTCTGCTTTCGGGGCCTAGGATGGCGGACCGCGCATCTACGGCTTTATTCTTCCGGTGTTCGTGAATTGGCATCGTTGTGGTTGAATTGGCTGTGTTGTTGTGCTGGTTGAGATGAGAATCGACGCGCGAGGCGGCTCCAAGTCGCCTACGCGTCGACTTTGCCGTGGGGCTAACCCTGTTCTTTAGCTCACACTGTCATCACTGCCATGACAACCCGTCACCATCGGCCATCGCTGATACCATTAGCCTTTTAGAGGATTTTGAAACTACACATGAGAGTTCTGCCTGTGACTATCCAACTCAAAGATCGAAATAAAGCGGGTGGTAACAAGATTGTCCATCATGCGTGAATTTCTGGAAGCCAGTCCGAATATCTTCGTCTCAACATTTAGTAATCCTAACCCATCGACCAGTCAAGCAATGCATGTTTCGCATACAGAAAATGTGCTTGTGCTTGACGGCAGGCTTAACCTTACAACTATGCTATATTCACTGGTCTAAATATGATGTGTAGCCAGTCGAGTCTGGAGTCACATAAACACTCCGAACCACCTATTGAGCAAGAGATTCATGGGTTCTCACTTTTGTCACGTCCAGGGTCTGCTTATGGCATATGAAACTAGTGACTGGCGTGGTCATACCTTAATGTCATGCAATACCGTGCGCCGAATCGATGCTTAACACTTAATCACTTAGATCATCACCACGGTCTGCATAAAAGCTGCTTTTACCTCCCTTGAGCCTAGCCTATGTATTCGAAAACAGAATGTACTTTTGCGTGCTAGCTTTGGTTAATCTCTACTTTGCCGGGAGTACGGCTCTACCGCAAAGGCCAGATAGTGGATGCTTTCCTTTGTAAGATACGAGTACTTCTCGTCTTACCCCCTGCCCAAAATCTCTAGATGACTGACTAACAAACGACCTCTAGTTAAGACCCTCACTGCGGCATAAACTATGCTGTATGCCAGTGCAACGACGGTACGTTGCTGTCCGTCCCGGGGAAGGATCAAGCGGAAGTTTAAGTGGTGTCACTAGATAGCCCGGGCTCACGACTATAGGGAGATTCTACGAGTACAATAATGGCACCAAAGGTTGCGATCGCTCACGGGGCATTATTACCGATGACATAAGCGGCCTTTAGGGTTACGTGTGCGAGTAACGTCCCTCCCTACGTGCTAGGACACCCGCCGTGCTAGGACAGATGCAGGGTATCTTCGCTTTTAACAACTCAATATCTGCGCACACATTTATACTAGTCTTTGTCGCGTACTAGTTGGGATGAATAAGTTTTAACAATGTCTTAGACTACTCCTATCTAAAAATTACATGCTTATTGTTGCCTTTATGTTTATCTTATAGCGAGCCTCCATTTTGCATATAACAATGTCTCGTTAATGTAACACTACTAGAGACTTTTTGTTGCTTACTGCAATAACCTACATACTGTCTAAAGCACCTGCTAATTCCGTAGTTAATTATAGCAGGCCTTCTATCTGTTGTGCTACCTAGATTATGCAAGGTTGCTACCACTAACGGAGACTAGACCTCGGCTAATGCGGAATACTCTAGCATAGCCTACGTAGCTATACTAAGCAAATTACCCTACAACAATTAAGACACTTATGGTTGTGCGCGCTGTCCCCTTAAGAGACCCATAGAACATTTTATTACTCTCCATTAAAGAACATCTACGCTAGCGCTCCACTACTTATACTACTTACCTACCTTAGCCTAGCTTAAGCTGCTAGACAAAGGTTTGTGTCGAGCATGAGTTGCTCGCGCTAGAAGACCTGCTTGTCTTGCATTCTTACCTTTGCACGCGCCTGTTGTTGCAACATAGGCAATAAGATTATAATGTAAGACATATGAATAGATCGAGTAATTGTGCTCCGCTACTCAACATCTCAATCCACATAAAAGCCTCTTATCTCGAAGATATCTTTGAACTTCTTACACCAAGTTTTGCTAGCCAACTTGAAAGCTTTGACACCTTCCTTGCGTGTACAACTGCATAGCTATCGAGTGTTGCTGGAGCGAGTGCAGGTGTACGCCGGTTTCTTATCGCATCCACTCTAGCCGTAGCATAATGTTGGCGACAGGCACGAGTGGTTGGGTGATTGTCCCCACAGACAATGTGATACCCAGCGCACGCTGTTTCGTACAGGGCAAGAGACTCAGAGTAGCAACGCAGATGTGCGAGAAGCTTGGCTAGGCAATACATGCTCGTCAGCGTGTCTGGATGCTCACGCCCAAGCACCGTCTCAGACAGCGCCAGCGTCTGCCTGTTCATCGCTTCCGCCTCCTCGTACTTGCCTTGGCTATCCAGCACTAGCGCCAAGTTACTCATGCTCGTCAGCGTGTATGGATGCTCACGCCCAAGCACCATCTCAGACAGCGCCAGCGTCTGCCTGTTCATCGCTTCCGCCTCCTTGTACTTGCCTTGGCTATCCAGCACTAGCGCCAAGTTATTCATGCTCGTCAGCGTGTCTGGATGCTCACGCCCAAGCACCGTCTCTTTCAGCGCCAGCGTCTGCCTGTTCATCGCTTCCGCCTCCTCGTACTTGCCTTGGCGGTCCAGCACTCCCGCTAAGTTATTCATGCTCGTCAGCGTGTCTG
>ERZ794949.548-NODE-548-length-11607-cov-20.179709_pt1 | contig 11607 bp, 13 predicted proteins | sample MGYA00511363_ERZ794949 | MGnify/ENA primary metagenome ERZ794949 (study PRJEB30137, sample SAMN04331402) | food metagenome | isolation source: T1 must sample point D1 replicate B | place: Australia: South Australia ...
CCCTGATATTGCCAATCAGTGATTGGGTAAAATTTTTTATTCGACTCGTAGAAAATTATTAGTGATAAGATGACGGCAATTACGCCAAATATGATTTCAAATAGATTTGCCCCTTCGGAATCTATTAACACGTACTGGGTTAAATTACCCAGCACTAAGAAGGTGATACCTGTCTCTAAGCCGATTAAAGCCATATTACCCAACTGAGACAAACGTTGCTTTTTCATTTAAATATAGGACTCCTATAAATTATTATTTTAGGTTATTAATTATTTCAGTTAGTATAACCTTACCCAAAGATCCGCCAATTAGTATTGATACATCGTATACTGCGAAGTGTATTAGATAGTGAAAACTAGATCCTAAAGGATAGACCATAATGATTCTAAGGAACAAATATATAATCAAAAGACCGATTGAGATCATTAATACAATGGATAGTGCAAAATATATATATGAAGATTTGATAAAATCAATTTGCCATGAATATAGGATTGTTAAGGCTAATTCTGAAGAGAAGCCAAGAATAATACCAGTAATACATAGCTTGATTATCCGATTTCTTGTCTTATTATCCACTATATTTTCCTCCCTTAAATTTAGAACCGTTATACAACGGTTATCATTATAATTTAAGAGAAAAATATTTATATGGAAATGGTTTAAAATTATATAAAACTTTAAAAATATAAAGATAAATTAATAAAACAAGACATTTATAAAAATCAGATTTATTTTTAATCATTAATTGATAAACAGTTGTAGTAAGAATTTTCCAGTTACGCCACCTAAAATAACCATGACATCATAAAAAATAAATGAGTAAAAATAGCCTCTAATTGACCACTTGTCGTCGTGCTTAACTATGCCCAAATAAGAAAAAATAAAAACGACACCACAAATAGCAATTCCGCAAATTGAAATTAACACATCTATTGTAGACGAGATAATTACGGTGGATGCCCAGTTATCAAGAATGGTTAAAAACACCTCTGCTAAAAATCCTAACAAAATACCGACTAGAATAAGGAGACTAAGTCGTATCTTAGTTGATTTTTTCATGAGTGTATTTCCTCCATGTTTGTTATGTAATATTCGTTGAATTAACTAAGTGTATTATAACGAAAAAAAGAAAAAATGTTATAAATGTTGTCTTATATACGTTTTAAACATTAAAAAAAGCGTCCCTCAATGGACGCTTTGTATAATTAATTGAAATATTTATCAAGTGATTTTGCGACATCCTTTGCGACGTGTTCTTGGTAAGTGGAACTTTGAATATATGGAAGATCGTGTGAGCTATCCATGAACCCCATTTCGCATAAGATTGCCGGACGTTTGTTTTCACGTAAGACGTAGTAGTCACCAAATGAGACCCCGCGATTTGAAACGGGGAGGTTGTCTAAACCATCTGCGACTTGGTCGGCCACCTTGACCGCATTCTTGTGGTAGTTGTAGATACCATAACCGTTGGCTCTGCCGTATCCGTTATCGGAATTGAAGTGGAAGCTAACGAAGAGGTCGGCATGATAATCACTGGCCATATCTGTTCGTTTTTTCAATGTCACGTAAGTATCATCAGTACGAGTCATAACGACATTCACGTGTTTTTTTCTTAATTCTGCGGCCACTTTTTTAGCAGTTTGTAAGGTATATGTCTTTTCCATGTACTTTTGGTTGGCTGAAAGGGTACCAGAATCGCCACCCCCGTGGCCAGGATCAATAATGATTGTCTTTTGGGCTAACTTGTCGCCGGTTTTGACGTCGTAGTCATCGACATTAACTAGCCATGAAGGCACCCAACCTTTTAGACCATTATATTTTGTGTACCACCAATTGTTTTTTGATTTGATGATACTTAAATGACGACCATGTGGAATTGTTTTAATTATTTTTGATTCGTCATTGGGTTGTTCACGTAGATATAAAGTAGTGGCATCAACCTTAGGTAATGATAAAAATCTGGCTAATTCGATTATTAAAATTACTAAGAGGATAAGAGTTACGACACCGCGGTAAATCAGCTTGTTGTTTGGTGTTTCCCTGAATCTAGTTATAAAACGATTAACCAAATTATCACCCCGATTGTATTATGTATGTTAAAATCAATTATATAACAAAAATTAATATATATCAGATGTTTGATTGTTTTCATAATCAGACTACAATGATATATAAATAATTGAAACAGTGAGGATTAATGATGAGTACAGAATCCAATTTAATCTTATCAGTACGCGATTTAGACGTATCTGTTAAGAACCGTAAATTAATTAACGATTTGTCTTTTGATATCTTTGCCAAGACCTTAACCTGCGTTACTGGTGAAAATGGTGTTGGGAAGACAACATTAATAAAGACTATTTTAAAACAATTTAATAAAAATGAACACGTCCAATCCAAAATCAAACGATCAGATATGCAATACATTCCTCAATTGAGAAATATTGATGATGACTATCCATTGACCGTCTTTGATTTTATCGGATTAGGTTTACAACATTCAATATTGCCATGGTTGAGCAAAAAAGAAAAACAAAGTGTCCAAAAAGTTATCGAAATGACCAAGTTACAAGATTTGGCCAACACACCTTTGGGTAGCTGTTCCGGTGGGGAACAACAACGTGTCTACTTGGCTCAAGCATTGGTATCTCAACCTAAGTTACTAATCTTGGATGAAAGTACCGCCAGCTTGGATAAGGAAGCTAAATTCATGCTATTAGACGTAGTTAAAAGCGTCATTGCTGAAACTGGAGCATCCGTATTATTCATCACTCACGATCCGGTTTTAGTACAACAATATGGTGACTATGATTTAAACATTGCCAATCAAGCCGGCACCATTAAACCAGTGAAGGAGGCCCAATAATGTTAGAAATGCTAAGTTATCCATTCATGCAATACGCCTTCGTCGCTAGTTTCTTCATCTCCATTCTATGTGGATTGATGGGGGTATTCGTGGTTGCTAGAAAGACTGCTTTCTTCACCCACACACTTTCCGAAATTAGTTTCTCCGGGGCATCATTTGGTGTCTTCTTGGGAACCAACCCAATCTTAGGGATGCTATTATTCACCGTATTAAGTTCATTGATGATTGGTACCGTTGGTTCAAGGGTGAGCCGTCGTGAATCATCAATCAGTGTCTTCTCGGTATTCTTCATTGGGCTAGGAATCTTATTCCTATCATTGGCTGATACCCAATCAAGTTACGCTACCAACATCTTATTTGGTAGTATCGTCGGAATTAGTTACAGCAATGTACAAACCTTGGTTGGCTTAAGTATCGCCATCATCGTAATTACCACTTTGATTTACAGAAAACTAAAATATAACTCATTTGATAATGTTGGTGCTAGTTTTAACTCCCGTGCCAACACCTTAGTATCAGTGATTTTCTTGATTCTACTTGCATGTACTGTCAGTGTGACAGCACAAATCGTCGGATCACTTCTAATCTTTGCGCTATTGACTATTCCAGCCTCATCAGCACGCTACTTTGTGCACAGTATCTGGTCAATGACCATTTTGACATTTGTCTTTTCTTTAATTGGGACTTGGTTTGGTCTATACTTAAGCTTTGTAACAAACTTACCAGTAAGTTTCTTTATCGCAACAATCGAAACAATCATTTATATTATTGCGGTAATCTATGATAAAGTAACAAGAATTTAATACAAACTTTATTAACGTAACGTTGATGTTTTGTTATACTAATCTCAAATAGTTTTTTTAAGGAGATGTCCTACATTATGAAAGCATGGAAGAAAATTTTACCTGCAGTTGCAGTTTTAGGATTAGTTTTAACTGCTTGTGGACAAAAGAAAAGCGACAATAGTGATGCATCAAGTTCAACTTCAACTACTCAAACTAGTAAGATGAGCTCATCAGCATCATCAAGCAATGACAAGATTTCAAATAAATTAGGAAATGAAAAGTTACCACAAAGCAATGGTTTAGATTCAAGCCAAAGCGTAAATGCTAAGTTGGATGGAAACAAGACCAACTTTACAATTAGCTACTTAAACAATGGTTCAACATACGCTACCTACACTAAGCACACATATGAAAGTGATTCAGCTGCAATGCAACAAGTTGGCTACCAAGCTGCTGCAAACGTTGCTGGTCTACCATCAGTTAACTTAGGTTACAACGTTGTTGGTCACTCAGATAAGGGTGCCGGACAAGAATACATCCAAGCAAACTTTGGTAACTGGTCACTACTAACACACGGTAGTAACTTCGGTAAGAACAAGGGTGCCGCAACTACTAAGGGTAAGACCGTAGTAAGTTACATCCAAAACCACAACCTACCAGTTCCAGAAAGCAAGGGTAGTATTACCGCTGAAATCGATGGTTCAGCAACTATTACTTGGCAAATGGGTAATGACGTTTACTCAATTAAAGCTAACTCTCTAAACACAGCATTAGAAATGGTAACTTCACTTAAGTAAATGCATTAAAAAAACCAGGTTATTTTGACCTGGTTTTATTGTGACAAAAAATATTCGAAATGAAGGTATTGGAAAATGTATGATTCTAAAAAAATAAAACATTTATTATTTTCCGCGGCGTTAGGATCAACAATGGCCTTATCTTTGAATGGTATCAAGTCTCACGCTGATACAACTCAATCATTTAAACCATACACACCAGTGGCCTATGATATTTCTGAATTTCAGGGGCAATTAAATGATCAACAAGTAATGAATTTAAAGAATGAAGTTAAATTCGTTGTTTTAAGAATTCAAGATGGTCAATATCATGATCAACAGGTAAATAATAATATCAGCTTGATGGACAAGTATGGCATTCCATACGGTGTATACAGCTACAGTAGATACACCAATTCCGCTCAAGCTCAAGAAGAAGCACAACGTCTACATTCACTAGCCCCAAATGCTAGATTCTATGTAAATGATTTTGAAACTGGTTTTACCAACACATCCGATCAAAATGCGGTCAGTTGGGCAAACGCGATGAAACAACTAACCAAACAACCGGTTATCTTGTACAGTTCACAATCAATCTTGGATCAATTCCAACAAAGTACTTTGAATGCATACAGTGCGGTATGGTTGGCTAACTACACCAACTACACACCAAATCCAAAGTACAACTATGATTTGTGGCAATACACAGACAAGTACCAAAGTAAGGCACTAGGTGAATCTCTAGATGCCGACACCATTCCGGTTGGTGGTCGTAAGTTAGCATTCTGGACAACCGAAAAGACTGCTAACGGTCACAAGCGTACTGTTGCTAAGACAGGAACCGCTAGACACATCAAAAAACATGCTACAGCCAATGTTTTACATAAGGCCACTAAGACACAAGTTATTACTAAGACTACCTCTGCAAAGGCTAAAAAGGTCCAATACACACCACTTGTTAATAAAGTAAGTCATCACACCAAGAAGCATGTAAAACGTGCATATCGCATAAAAAAACAAGCTACAAAGAAGATTGCAACTACTAACAATACTTATCAATATGCTAGTGCTACTACCAAAAAGGTGAGCCACAAGAAGGCTTACAAGAAGCACGCCAAAAAGCATAGTAAGTACACTTACAAGCTAAACCATACTACAAAGAAACGTATCGCAAAAAAACATGCTAAGAAGTACAAGAAGCACAGTAAGAAAAAATATACTTACAAGTTAGCTAAGAAGAAGACTCGTAAGCATGCCAAGTATAATTATGCCAAGAAGCTTAGTTACCACGTTAAGAATAACTTGAAGCATAAGAAGTTACATCGTTCTTATAAGAATAAGAAGCATAATAAGTCTAAAAAATACTATAAATACAGTGTGAAGAGGATTCATCACAAGCATGCTAAGAAATATCAATACCGCGTGGCTTAAAATAAAAACGTCCGATCTAAATGATTGGACGTTTTTTTGTTGTATTAATTTTTAACTTCATATACAATAGTGACCAATGGTCATTTTAGAAAAAGGAGTCAATCATGAATATAAAAACTGCCGACGAAAAACAACGTAAACAGGCGTTGATAGCAGAAACAGCGCTTAAGATGTTTGAAGAAAATGACTTTTATGATATTTCCATTAATTCAATTGCGCAAAAGAGCCACATTGCGAAGGGAACAGTCTTTAATTATTTCAAGACTAAGGAAAATATATTTATGCACCTTTTATTGGTGGGATATCAAAAATTCTTTTTAGAAACACTAAATCAATTACAAAAAACCAAGTTAACAACCGAAGATGAATTAAAATCGTTTTTACTAGCAAACACTAAGGACCTAATTGAAAACCATTTAACATTAATTAAATTGAACGCATTGAGAGGACCAATTCTAGAAGGTAAGGCATCTAAAGAAGAGACAATTGAAGGGCGCCAAAGATTATATGAAGTCCATGAAAGGCTAGCTAAATTCATTCATGATTCATTTCCTTCAATTGGTGTAAAGACTGCCAATAAAATCTTCATTATTCAAAGTAGTATTGCCAGTGGGTTAATTAACCTATCGAATTTAGATTCGTTTAACCAAGAACCAATTCGAGTTGATATGAATGATTTTAAAGTTAGTATTCTAAATGATTCAATTGAAACGTTTGATTTTTATTTAACGGGGTTACTTGGTAAATAAAGGAGTAACTATGATGAAACAAGAAAATATCCGTAATTTCTCGATTGTTGCCCACATTGATCATGGAAAATCGACATTATCCGATCAAATTATGAAGATGACTGATACTTTTAGTTTTCGTGGCAATGAAGAACAAGTCTTAGATGATATGAAGGTCGAACAAGACCATGGAGTTACCGTCAGATCTAGAACAGTACGTAATATTTATCGTGCTACTGATGGCCAAGAATATGAATTGAACTTAATCGATACCCCTGGGCACGTCGATTTTAATTACGAGGTCGAAAAAAGCGTGTCGGCCAGCGATGGCGTTATCTTATTAGTGGATGCCACCAAGGGAGTACAGGCACAGACCGTCGCCAATTATCGGATTGCTAAAAATAATAATTTAGTGATTATCCCGGTCATTAATAAAGTTGATAATCAAAGTGCTCAAGTTGATATGTGTGAACAACAACTTTATGAGTTAGATGAATCATTTTTAGAAACTGATATTATTCATATTTCAGCTAAAACGGGATTGAATGTGAATGAAGTTTTAGAGGCAATTGTCAATCGAATTCCAAGTCCTAAAGGTGATGAAAAAAAGCCATTAAAGGCGATGATTTTTGATTCACATTATGATTCTTATCAAGGAGTTGTCGCATATGTGAAGGTTATTGACGGGGTAATCAAGGCTAACGATAAGTTGATGTCAATTAATCAGAAGATGAAGTTTGAGACACCAGAAGTGGGCATTTTTAGCCCGCAACTATTACCATTAAAAGAATTAAAAGCTGGTGACATCGGTTATATTATCACTGGGATTAAAGATCCATCGGATGTTCGTGTCGGTGATACGATTACTGGTCAATCTCGTCAAACTGATAGAGCGGTTGCGGGTTACAAACCAGCGCATAGTGTGGTTTTTGCGGGAATTTATCCTAAGGATGCTGACTTTGACGACTTAAAAGTGGCAATGGAAAAGTTAAAGTTAAATGATTCATCGATTGAATTTGTTGAACACGTCTCTAATTCATTGGGACCAGGTTATCGTTGTGGATTTTTGGGGATGTTCCACCTTCAAATTGTCCGAGAAAGATTAATTAATGAATTTTCAATGCCCGTAATAATCACTTCACCTAATGTTAATTACCGTTATACTCTTAAAAATGATGATACGTTGAAGACGATTAATAATCCGTCTGATTTACCAGACTTTTCCTTATTAAATACCATTGAAGAACCTTTCAACAAGGTCGTTATTGAAACGCCAAGTGAGACTGTTAATGACGTGATGACATTAGTAAGCAAGAGTAGAGGGATTTTGTTAGATATGGATAACACAGATCAATTAGTTAAGATGACTTACAGTGTTCCTCTAGCTGAAATTGCGTTTAATTTCTTTAATCAGTTGAAGTCAATTACGCATGGATTTGCGACATACGATAGTCAATTTATGGAGTATGTTGAATCGGATATCGTTAAAATTACAATCGATGTAAACTACGCCCCAGTGGATGAACTAACGTTTATTGTTCACCGCTTAAATGCCGAAAAATTAGCACAAGAAATAGTTCATAAACTTAAGTATGTAATTCCTCGAAAATTATATCCAATGCCAGTACAAGGATATATTGAGGGAAGGGTGGTTGCCAGAGTAGATGTGCCACCATTGCGCAAAAATGCCGCTGTTAGTGGTGATAAAAAGAGTGTATCTAAAAAGCAAGCACTATTGCGACGTCAGAGTTTGAATAAACGCAAGAGTGCTAGTGAATCAATTCAACTACCACAATCAGTATTTGATGCGATTTTGAATATTGAATAAAAAAAGCACCCAAGCATTATGCCTGGGTGCTTTTTATGATCGAAAGATATTATTTTACAATTTGGCAAAATTCGATCTTTTCGTGATTAGGACCTTGAATGTTGAAGAAACGGATTCCGTTATCCCAGAAAGTAGGGATTGATTGGATTTCATCGTCTAAAACATCGAAGCCTTGTTCTTTAGCGGCTGCGAATGCTTTATCAACATCAGTACAGTTCATTGAAATATGGTTGATAGAACCATTTTCCATTGCAACTGGATCGCCTTCCCATGTTTCAACGGTTAGGTTACCGTATCTCATGAAGGCACAACGGTTTTCACCATTGTGGAATAAACCAGCTTGATCAAAACCAAGTGATTTGTAAAATTCGATTGTTTTGTCTAAGTCTTTTGATGGGATACCTACGTGTTGTAGTCCATCAAAGTAATCGTTTAAAGCCATAATTTAAGCCTCCAAAAAATTAGTCAGAAACTTTAACAACACATTTACCAGTTAGGTTTGAAGTACCGTTTAGGACACTTTCAACGTCTTCTAGTGAGATGATGTTATCAATAATCTTTTCAACATTAACTTTACCACTTTGTAGTAGGGCAATAGCATCTTCAAATGAGTTAGGGTTGATGAATGCACCTTGGATAGTTAATTGTTTCTTGAATACTTCGTATGTGTTCATGCTGAATTTTTGATCTGGAGCACCAACACCGAACATTAATACTTGAGCACCCTTAACAGTTGCTTCGATTGCTTGTTCTTGAGTAGCTGGTTGACCAACGGCTTCAATAACAACGTCGTATTCGGCTGGAATTTCTTCCTTAGTAGTGTTGATAACACGGTCGATGTTTAGCTTTTCTTTTTCAGCAGCTAATTTGTCATCATGACGACCAGTTAAGTCAACTTCTTTAACACCGTATGAACGTAGTAATTGTGCAAAGATTAGACCCATGTAACCATCACCAATAACTAGAGCTTTTTGGTAAGGTTTGATGTTTAATAAGTCCATACCGTGAACGGCACATGAGATAGGTTCACAAGTAGCAGCTGACTTCAAGTCAACGTTGTCTGGTAACTTGTAAACAACTTGGGTTGGGGCAGTGAAGTATTCTTCTAGACCACCATTTCTAGTAACACCAACGGCTGATAGGTTGTCACATAGTTCTGGACGAGCTGTACGACAGTAGTCACACTTACCACAGTAGATGTTAGGGTCAACAGTAACACGGTCACCAACTTTAAGATCAGTAACATCTGAACCTACAGCTGAGATAACACCAGAGTTTTCGTGACCTAATACGATTGGAGGAACAGCGTCAGCTGAACCTGGTAGACCATTGTATAGTGCGTAGTCAGTACCACAGATACCAGCGTATTTTGCGTTGATAACAACTTCATTTGCCTTTGGTTCTGGCATTTCAGTGTTTTGGATTTCTAATTGTTTCTTGCCTGTTAAAACTAATGCTTTCATAATTCAAGATCCTTTCCAAATTGAATTTTAAGTATTATTTTTTATGAAGTTGTGAATTAATTAAGACTTTCACAAACTTACAAGTATTATAATAACTCATTTTTTTAAAAATGAAAGTGTTTTGATGAAATTTAATTCTTAAGTTTATATAAAAGACACGAAAAAACGGCGTATAACGCTGATATAATAACGTTTTACGCCGTGTAAATTTTTTATAAAAATATTCGATCAATTCAATTTTAGATTGTGTAAAACTGAACTTATTTAACTTCGTGCTTAATCAAAGCATCAGCCAAAGCGAAGTTTCCGTAGGTTGCAGAGCCGTTTCCATCAAGGGTTGGAGTTGAAATGTATTCTTCTAGGTTCTTAATGTCAATATAGCCATTTAATAGCTTAGAAAATTCCGATCTAACCTTTTTGAGAAATTTTTCACTAACTACGCCACCGCCAAAAATAATCTTGGCAGGTCTGAAGGTTAGTGTTGTTTGCAATGCAGCTTGTGCTACGTAGTAGGCCATGATGTCCCAAACGTGGTTAGTTTGCGCAACTTCTTGCCCCTTCATACCTAGACGGGCTTCAAATGTAGGTCCACAGACTAGTCCTTCAAGACAGTCCTTGTGGTATGGACATATTCCATCGAAATCCAGGTCGTCTTCGTGACGTTTTAACTTCACGTGACCCATTTCTGGATGGCCCATGTCTCCTACAAATTGTCCGTTAATGATGATTCCAGCACCGACACCTGTACCGATAGTGTAATAAACCAAAGAATCTAATCTTCGGCCGCTATTTTTTAGATTAACGTATTCTCCGAACACTGATCCGTTAACGTCAGTTGTCCAATACATTGGAATATCAAATTCTTCTTTAAATACTCCCAAAAAGTTTTCATTTGACCAACCAGGCTTGGGAGTTTCGGTAATGTAACCATACTTGGTGGAATCTTTTCTAATTTCAATTGGGCCGAATGATGAAATACTTAGTGAAGCTAAATCTTCAAATTGTTTGAAGAAGTCGATAGCCTTACTAAAGGTTTCAGCAGGGGTAGTGGTAGGAATTACCAAACTATCTAACACTTGGTAGTCAGTGTTACCCACAGCACAAACGAACTTTGTGCCTCCAGCCTCTATGCTTCCCAGTAACATAAAGTTATTGCTCCTTATTTATATCTTCTTATCTTATCTATAAATCGGTTTTAAAATGGTTTTAAAAATTTTTTATCTAAGATTTTAAGTTTTGTTTTTAATGTTTTTTAATTTTAGTTATCACTCTCTAATTATGATAAGTTTTAACAGACTAAATGTCAAAGTAAAAATGCTAATTGGTATAGTAAATATACGACGTATGATAAGATTTATTATTATGAATGTTTATAAATAGAAAGGGTAATTTTAGATGAGAAGAGTACTATACATATTTCTTCTAGCCTTTATTGGCGGTATTTTGCGTGGATTCTTCACGCTTTTAGCTGGCGATGATCACTTTATCGCAACCATCATAATTAACTTAATTGGTGCGTTTGTCTTAGCGTTTATCACTGGCGCACTTCCTTATTTAATTGAGATATCTAATGATTTAATGACAGGACTAAGTGTTGGCTTAGTTGGTGGGTTTACCACTTTTTCAACATTTTCATTCGACAGTGTCAATTTGTTTTTAAACCACAAAATTGGTATAGGTCTTTTATACGTATTAGTGAGTCTAATCGGAGGTTTAATATTAGCTCA
>ERZ794949.549-NODE-549-length-11601-cov-3.307985_pt1 | contig 11601 bp, 7 predicted proteins | sample MGYA00511363_ERZ794949 | MGnify/ENA primary metagenome ERZ794949 (study PRJEB30137, sample SAMN04331402) | food metagenome | isolation source: T1 must sample point D1 replicate B | place: Australia: South Australia ...
GATTTTTTTTTTTTTTGGTTATGTAGATTCAATTCTATGAAACTGAGTATAGGATAGAAGTACTAAAAGATAATGAATGGTTATTTTAAAGGCTATTATACACTGTTGTTGGTTTATTGATTTGGATGACTCATTAGGTAATGACGAAAGGAGTTAAGGAGAATTAGAGTCTCTGAGTCAAATAAGCTTCACTCGTACAGTACTCGGAAAATGCCATTAAAAGAAGTTACTGAGGGGGAAAAAATGGTAAAAAGCGAGCCATTTGCCGAAAAGGGAAGTTGGACCTGGCATTTCTCCATTTTTCAAATTTAGGCTGTGATCGGATGTTCCAGCAAAAAAAGAAATGTTAACTTCGCCAGGTGCATCATGATAACGGATACGATGTTTACACAGTTTAGTTTATGGTAATAATTGATAAGTGAATTTGGCAGATTTATTACATGAGTCATAGATCACATTTGGTAAATGTTACAAGTATAGTTTACTAATAGATTATAACATGCCGAAATGTTCATGAATGTAAGATTAATAGCAAATCTGATAATTGGTTAGGATATTTTATGATAACACAGATATTACACTGGGGAAAAAAAAAACAAAAAAATAAAAACTTTAGTACATAACACTTTCCACAGTATATTTACATGGTATAATCTTCACATTAACAATATATAAAATCCTTTCATAACAACGATCTAAAATTGGTACTTGTGTCTTGTGGATAGCATAATGTTGGATCTCATCAACTTGATGGTCTTTTCTATTTTCTTTTGATTGGTAGTTGTCAATCTGGTGATGTGCTTACCCTTGATTTCACCAGTGTGGAAAACAAATTGATTGACAAACTTAGGATCCAAGGACAGCTCCTCAGGTGACAACTCGCTTATGATTGTGTTGTTTGTTTTATAGTTTGTACGCACGGATAAAAGATCCTCGTCATTGTACAGTCTAGGCAAGTAGTTGTTGTTGTCAACAAATATGCTTCTGAACTTTGGATGGAAGCTCTGCAAACTGTTATACTGACCAAAGGAAGAAACTTGACGTGCTTCAGAGTGAGGTCTCAAGATATTCTTTTTTTGGGATTCCTTGGCATCAACTAAGAATGGGAAGGTGTTGGTTTTGAAATGCTTATTTAGATCGTAAGTTTTGTTGTGGGAACTGTTGAATCTCTTTATGATTCTGCTAGCAGTGTTGTTCATGGTGTATATTGGGTATGGTTATTATAACATATTTTATAAATTATATTAATACTGTGAATGTTCTTTTCAAGATAGTGTTTGGAAATGAATGAACAGAGAAAAAATATTATAAAAATTTTTTTTTGGGCCAAGGGAAAAAAAATTATTTTTTAGCATTTCGGATATAAGTGCATACTGTCACGTGCAGTAAACACACAACACATGAATTTGTACATTTATCCATACCATTTAGCTTATAACAGCATTTACCACTAACGTTGTTATACAAAACATAGCCAAGATATAAATACGGAATGAAAATTGTAGTCCAGTATGACTTTTTTTCTAGTTTTATTTTGAAATAGGCAGATTATGGTATAGTCTGAGACAGTATTCACGTGAGTATATAGGCAAAAGAGAAAGTTTCTTTTTTTTCTGTTTTGCTGTTTTTTTTTATGGTGATGAGTTTTTGTTGACAGTGCAAACAAAAATGTAATCTGATACTCTTCATATAATCATTATTATGTTTATCAAGATTGGAAAACAACGACTAATAAAACTAAAACAAAACAAACGCAGTTTCATAGTTTGTACATAAACATCGATACTGAACCAAAAATATATACATAGAACTAACGAACAATGTCAGATATCAACTCTATCATTAAAGCCGAAGATCTGGACAATATATCTGATAACGACTTGTATGAACTTGACAATGAAGAAAAAAACTCTTCTGACAACCCTCAAAGCTCAGATGCTGAAAACAGCTCAGAATCTGAAAACTCATCAGACAATTCATCAGATTCTTCTTCTGATAATCAATCTGAATACGATGATGATTCCGACAGCTCTGTAGATTTTCATGATCTTGATGATAACATGCCTGATAACACTGAAATTATAAAGAGTAAAAATGAAATTCTGAATGAACCAATACCTGACATTGAAGATATAAAAAACATCAAAATTGACATCAAAGATCAAAAATATATGAAACTTGGTAAAGTGTATAAAAAAATAATCTCTTTAAACAAAGTTATTGTTGAGTCTGATATCTCCGGTAACGAATATACTATTGATACTTCAAAGGCTGTGTTGTTCAAGATTATAGATGACAACACAAGAGTTATTGGGCTGATATCCGAAATATTCGGCCCCATAACCAAACCATACTACACCATAAGCTTCAAACCTGATGATATTGATATATTTAATGATATTGAAATGAGAGATGATATTTACATATTAATTGATGAAAACTTCAAGTTAATCAAAACCAGTAACATAAAGCTTCTGAAAGGTTCCGATGCATCCAACTTTAATGATGAAGAGGTATTGGATGACAAGGATATAGAGTTCAGTGATGACGAAAAGGAAAGAGAATGGAAGAAACAACAAAAGAACAAGAAAAATAAAAATAAAGTTGAAAAGGGTTATGTTTCCAGAAGCTCTAGAAACACAAACAGTTCCATTTTGGAGGAGAAAAATGTTAAAGATCTTGATGTCAATAAGTTGAAAATGATATTAGGCCCTGCTGTTGTTAAAAAGCAACCTGTAGCAAAACCTACTCCAAAGAGTGAAGCTAAAAAAGATACAAAGCAAGAAGAGTTGCTACAGAAGCTTAATTCATTACCAAAGGAAGAGCTAGTTAAGCTGATAAGCCAAATGAACGGCTCTCCTCAACAACCAAGTCGCATGCCATATGCCCAACAAATGCCTAATGTCATGAACAATCAACCTCAATATCCATATCCTGGCTATAACATGGCTTATCAAAATGCTGGTAACATGTATCCGTACATGATGCCCCAGTATCAGCAATATCCTCAAGGTATGCCACAACAGGGTATGCCACAACAAGTTATGCCACAGCAAGGTATGCAGCCACCATATATGCCACAGAACTATGGACAGGGACATATGAATCCGCCATACATGCAACAGTATATGCCCCAAGGTAATCAGCCAATGAATGTTCCTCAGAACTTGCAACAGTACCCACAGCCAAACAACAGTCAGGTGAACAATTTTCAGCAAAACTTGAAGAATAACAAAAGTTCTTACACATTCGGACAAAGTTTAAACAAGAAGTAGGTATCACTGCTGCAGTATTCTAATCTGCGTTGACCTTTATATAGATAGATATATTTTTTTTGCAATGAGTTTATGCTAGCTTTTCTTTACAAAGAGCATTTACATTCGTATCATCAAATATTATAGTTACAAAAAAAAAAAAAATTCACGAAATTCAAACCTGAATAATATAATCAAAATGTATTAACTTCGAAAATGAGATAAAGCATCTATACAATACCATACAGTGATAAAGGATAATGAGAATTCTGTTTTTGGGAAGTGATGACTTTAGTACATTCATTTTGAAAACCATTCTTAGGTTTCCAAAACTAAAGGTTGATGTTTTGGGGCCATTGGTCGAAAACACTAAGTGTAGCAACAAGCCAATGAGAACCTTGGTGGTGCCCAAAATAGTTGAATACAGCAATAAAAACAACATAAATTGCTCACAGGACATAAACACATATAAAGCAAGCATAACTAATGGGAAATACGACATGCTGATCACAGCGTCCTACAGTGCATTCATCCACAAGTCTGTGATCAACAAGTTTCCCCCAAACAGATGCATCAACATACATCCTTCTTTACTGCCCTATTACAAGGGTGCAGCTCCTATTCAGAGAACATTGTTGGATAATGCAAAGTATACGGGAGTTACGATACAGACCTTACACCCGGAAAAGTTTGACCATGGGAAGATATTAATTCAGTCATCGCCTATTCTGACACGGTCTCTGTATGAAGATATTGAAAAACCTATAGCTTGGGAAAGTGTGTATAAAAAGGAGGGAAGCTTGTTAAGAAACAATAATTTTCTTGGTGAAGATGACATTGCCAAAAGATTACAGCCAAATGACGACAAAACTGGAGTTCATTTCAATGAGAAATATTCAGTTTTGAGAAACTCATTGACCATAGTTGCCACCAAACTGGTACATGATCTATTCACTGATGATAATTATATGCACATTGAACCTTGTGAGAACAATAAGCTTTTGACAGGTGAGATATTGGATTATAGAATGATGTCTCCGAAGATAAATATACTGGATTTTGATATCAAGTGGATGTCCCAAACCGCAATTGATGTTTGTTACCTGAGCAAAATCACTGATGAAAAAATTTACACATACTTTAAAAGAAACTGCGATAAGGGTAAACAGCCGTGGGTCCCAGAAAAGTTATTCCTAAGCGACCTGGAAATTTTGAATAATTATAATCCTGTTAATAAGAATTTGGAAGTAGGTGCGTTTGAAATTGAAGATGGAAAGCTTATAATAAAATGTAAGGACAATACATACATCAAGTGTGGGAAAGTCAGGCCAGCAGATAAGCCCAGATTTGTGAGCATAGAGAAATTCGAGAAGTTGATAAAGAAACATTATAAGCAGGATACTTTGAAGTTTGGCACATTTGATGAAATCATTCATGAGTATAAAACATTGAAGAGAACAGAGAGTGGTGCCAACGTACACGTTCCTGTTGTTGAGGGTATGATAAAGTTAAAATCTTCTTTGAAAACGAAAGGAAAAGTTATGAAATTAAGTATAGATGAATTGTAACACATCTTTAGCATTATAATAACTAGTAAATAATATATATTGATGACAATATCTAATTTAGATAACCTTTACAGTTTGCAGAGCCACACAAACACTTGACTCTTTCACTTTCATTGATTTCTCTTTCAAATTTATAGTCATAAGTCAACTCCTCATTGTCCATGATATCTCTCAAAGCATAGATAACAATTCTTTTGGACTTGCCAACTTTAATGATTTTAGCTGTACAGTTTGGATCACATGAGTGGTTTATGAATCTGGCTATCCCACCAATCTTTGTTGCATCAATGACCGTATTCTCATCGATTCTGAACAGATATGATGATCCAATACCTCTATTTAGATAATCTCTTTCTCTCTTCTCACTGACACTTTGTCTTAAAACTTCACCCACATACTCAATGATCATTTCATTGGACAAAATCGGTTCTTGAGTGTATAGCCCCCAGTTGTGGATTGAGGATTTTGCGAACATGACAGATTTCTTTCTTTTGGACAGAATGTTGTTGATGGCATCGTTGGTGTTGTCCTGTGCATTCGAGTGCAGTCTACGTATGTTGGATCTGTTGTTTCTGTTGTTGTCAACATTGGATGAATGCTTCTGTATGAATTGAGTGGTGAACCCATTTTCCTCATCGATCAATAGGTCCCCTGTATGGATGTGCAAGGTCTTCAATGCACCGTTTTGTCTCTTATATGGTAGATAAGATTCCTTCAGCTCAGGGGACACTTTTCTGAATCCTAGAGAGAAAGTGGATTGGTTAGATGGTGGAAGTAAAGAGTCATCAATGTTAATATTCAAATTCAACTTCTTTAGAATAGCCTGTTTCTTGTTGAATACTTCAATTTTCTTGACCAAACGATCTCCATCACATTTAATTCCCTTATTTTCACAGTATTGTATAAACTCATCCAACAGTTCTCTTGTTGGCAAGGTATCATTTATTAAAGAGATATCACATACAAAAGATGAATCTTTGAAATAAGACAACAGATGGTTGAAACTTTCATTATCATTGTACTTGATTCTCTTGACATCAATGGGCTTCTCCTTGGATTCCAATTTCCTCTTTTTGGAGTTTGAATTTTTTAACAGATCCCAAAAAGTCTTGTTCTTCAGATTGTCATCCTTGATACTGTTATTAATAATTTCTTGGTCGTAGTTTTCTGGCTTTAGGTTGTTTATGATTTCCGGAAGTATCACTCTATCTCTCAAATGAGATGCAACACTGTTGATCAAATCATTAAGAATAATATTTACAGCCTTGTCAACGTTACTGGAAGAACTGCAATCCAAGGTAGGCTTAATTGAATTGATTAGCAAATTGTTGCTCTTTTCAATATTCAACAGATAGTTTTTAGCAGGAATGTAAACAAACCTTAGGGTTTTAATGGCCTTGCTGTACTTGCTAGTTACTCTCAGTCCATTGGAAATAATAAAGTTCAAACTCTTGTTGTTATTGAATGGTATGAAGCATCCCAGTTTATGCAAATAATAGTCATTGATGTTGTATTCCTTTTTCAAACTGTACTTAACGTCAAAGCTGGGAATCTCAAACTTATTCAAAAACTCCAGAGGCAAATACAAAACCGGCTTATTATTACAGTTAGCTTGAAGCTCCTTAGGTACAGATACAGATGGGTTGTTTGTGACGTAATTGTTTATGAAGTTAACTATTTCCGCATCGATGTTTTCAATTTGCTTGACAGATTGCACCTTGGTCTCCTTGTTGAACATACTTAGCTTTGAGTTCTGTTTGCTTATGACCCAATCAATGATATCCTGCTCAACAGTTAGATCGTGAATTCTGAAGGTAAATGCAATGTTGTTTATAGTGATGTTATGAGCAAAGCTGTTTACAAAGTTATTGGTGCTGTTATAATCATTTTCATCCATATTTTTGAAGGTAATAAGGAAAATATTCAAACTCACTAATGCTTCGTTGGATTCGATTTTTTTTATGTCGTCTATAATTATGTTTTTGTTATGAATCAATTTTTCAAAGTATCTTGAAATAGCATTTTTCTCAATTTCTAAATCAGCATCACCATTTCTAATCGCCATTTCACTAGGGTAGATAAGTATTGAGTTGTTGGGCTTGATAATTTTGGTGTTTTTATCAAAGTAAATATCCTTCAATGGAACAGATTTCAACTTTTTCATGCTTTTAAAGTTTTTTCCGAATCTGAATAATCTTTTGTAATGGCCATCAAAGTATCTAGGATCCTTGATAGAGTTATTGATTTCAATCTTAGGATTGAGAGAGTACTTTTTCCAATTGCCTTTATTTACAAACTCTCCGGTGTTGATGTTCTTGTAGTGATCTTGATTACTTAGCTCTGTGTTTTCAAACTTACCCTTTTTGAGCACAATTTTTGAAGTTGTTGGAGTTGATGTTTTAACTATTCTACTTCTTTGAATATCAACAAATGATGCTCTTTGGTATGGTGGCTTGATGGTAGGCTGGTCTCTGTTGTAACCATTGTTGTCATTAATCATCTTGGCCTTGTGTTCCAAATACTCTTTGTAAGCATTAGGTTTGAAGGAATCCTTATTCAAAACTTTAACATTGTCCTTCACAACAGGTAATGTAGCATTTAATATAGGCTTGTGTTGGTTTTTATCCTTACTATCCTTTTTCAAGCTAGCAAACTTACTAGCAAATGACGACATAGTTTATCTGAAGAATGGTGTTGGGTATAGATGTGATTGTTTCAATGTTACCCTTTATTCAAGTAGAGACAAGAAAAAATAAGCTGTATACAAATGGTAACGCTATGGTTATTTTTTTTTTCAAAAAAACAAAAAAATTTTCAGCTTCATTTTATTAAAACTGTAATAATTAGGTAGTAAATAGTGAGTTACAACATGCTAACAGATACTGCTTTAAGATTGTGTACATAGAGGTATCAAGTATATAATGGTTTTCTTAAATATTAAAAATTAAAGGCATTTGTATGTATACTGTTTGGTATAATTGTGGTGATGCTATGCTTGAAATTCTTATGTCCGAACATCATCACGCGTATTCCAAGCAAATCATAACAATCAAATATTTTCAAATTAACATATGTTCAACTAATCAAATAACATCATCCATCTTTCTCTCTATAATTCTATACAGTTTAAAACAAAAAGTGCACTATATATCTACCATTCAAACCCAATATTAATAATATAAAAAGTCAACATGAGTAAAGGTAATAATTATAAACAAATATACCAATTCTTGTTGCCTGATTTTGATACCAAGTTGAGTGAGCAGCAACAAAATCTTTTAATCAATGATCTAATCAAATATAGAAGCTTTTCACAAATTTACGAAAGTAGACTATCATCTAAATATCAAGGTATTGACTCATTGCCTATCTTAGCCAACATACTGATCAATCTTCATTTATCAAAACTGGGAAACAGTTCGCATCTATTAGAAAATTTCAATCCTTTAGGCGGTTCCAATATCAACAGACTACAATTCAACTACCTGAAGCGATATTATCTAGAAAAACTCTTTAATGTCAAAACGGATGATGTTAAAGTAAAAAAAGACAATGTTCTTAAGGGCAAAAGCTCCAGAAGCTTGGTCAAAAAGAAAACTGTTCATTATAGTTATAAAAACACACTGAAGACAAAGTATCAAAAGGTTGATTTGACTTCTCTTCTGAATCAAAAGTACACTGAGAGTAAAGATGACGAAGTGTTTAGTGGTAGTGTGTCTGAGGACGATGTCAGGCTGAACACAACATCCTATCCCAGCATCCCAATTAAGGACATTTTTGACATTAGTGAAATACTGGACTTTGACGATGATTTGAAGTTTTTGTTGCTAAACACCTATCTGATTTTGAACAAGTTCTTCAACTGTAAGAAAAAACTGCTGTGTGGACTGTGCACTTTTATCACAAAGGAATATTTTAGGGAACTTATAAAGATAAATAAAAACTTTGACCTATTGATAAATAAAAAAATAACCACTTTGTTTTCATGTGACTTGGAGGATATGAAACTGTACCATGACTTGGTTTTACCTTATTTACAGAAATCGTTTGTTGTTGATGAGATATCTTTGCAAAGAGAATTTTTAAATGAGCAAATATTTTCACAATATGAGGATTATAAAAAGGTGAAAAAAACTTCGAAAAATAATCAATGGCTAGATGATATGTTATTGAAAATCAACAAGTGATTGTAGTTTCTCGTTCCTTACCAATCAATCAGCTTTCTGATGTTCTTATCATGGACGAATGCCTTTATATACTTCTTGACTAATTTATTAGGTTCTCTGTAGCCTCTTTTATCTGCTGTTCTTCTGGCTTCCTTTTTGGCTATTCCGTGCTGCACACCTGTGTATTTTGTCATGATTTTGAATGCTGGTGGTTCAACTTCTGTGTTTGGTATTATTGGTTTGGTAGGTCCTTGAGGAACAAGTTTTATTCTGGTGGCAACAGACTTTTTTGTTTTCAAGTGATGAAGCTTAGATGCGTAGAATCTACAACTGACTATAGAGGATGTATGTTGGAGGTTTCTAGTAAAGGAATTAAGTTTCAAAAAGTTCATTATGTGTGGAAAATTATGAAGTGATAGTGTTTAACTAAGTTGTAGTAATATAACCTCTTCTTTTTAACTTGGTTACTTTAATACATTATTGTATTTATTGAGAACTTTACAAACATGTTAGGAAAAGACTATTTCAAAAAAATATAAAAAACTAAGAATTTACTCCAATGAACTTAAAAAAAATGAAAATTTTTCACCTATTTTTTTCAACTACGAAAAATATACAGTAAGTAGATTCATAAACGTGATCATAATCTAAATCATACTTCTTTATAAAGAAAAATTAATAATAATGTTTCATTGATAAATATATAATATTTTATTTATTTCTTACCATATTTACATAGCTCTTTGAGTGGTTTCAATGAACAAAGGACCCCATGTTGGATGTTGGATCAACTTGAATTGCAATCTGCTCATTTGGACCAAACGGATCAATTGCTTCTTTTCCAATGGACCTTGAGTGTAGTCAATGGCCTTGGTCAACAATTCCAAACCTTCATTGACAGTGGCTGGGTTTTGTAACTTGACTTGACCTATACAGTTCAAGACCTTGTAGTTGGTCTTATCTAGGTCATAGGCATCCTTTAATAAGGTATTGGCAAAGGCTAAGTCACCCATGGCTGTTTGTGGATCAGATAAGTATGTATGAACTCTTAGGACCATGGCACCTACCTTTTCCAAGCCTGAGATCTTGGTATTGGATAGGACACTTTCCAATTGGGCGACGGCTTCGTTGATGTTTTCTGGCTTCATGGCTAAAACTTCAGCATAGCACACTCTGACTTGGGCATTGTCTGGGTACTTTCTGATCAATGAACTGAATCTGGTCATGTAGTCTTGGCTTTCAGGGTTTTGCTTGTATGCTAACAAACACAATTGGATTTCAGCAAAGACAAAGGTTTCGTCAATTTCCAAGACTTGGATGAATAGGTTTGAAATGGCCTTTAGTTGAGTTTCATCAACCATGGCTAAGAATTGAGCCTTGTGGTATAAGGCAGAGGCATCGCTTTGATCAATATCGATGGCTTCGTTGAACAATTCAGAAGCATCCTTGGAAGATGGTGAGTTTTCACTGTTGATCAAGGCAAACATGACTAAGTTGAAGGCATTCTTTTCATAGCTCAAGGACTTTTCTATGTATTCCATGGATAGTTGTGGCAAGACCTTGAAGAAGGTTAGGGAGGAGGCAATGGCATAGATGTAACATTTAACAGCATCGGAGAAGTTGGACATTTTCTTACCGTCATCTTCAACATAAGAAGAAATTAATTCATCACATTTACTGATGTCTTCAGCAGTTTCACCGTACAATAAGTCAATGACTTCATTTAAGTTTTTATCATCGATGATCTTGGCATTTTTCTTTAAGGAAGTCAAGGTGCTGAAGAAGGAGGCAATGTCTGAGAAGTTGGCTAGAACATGAGGTTGGTTCTTGATGGACTCAGTCATGGCTTCATCAGAGGCCAAGTCTTGGTTCTTTTCTAACAATGCTTGGACGGTTTGTGGTTCATATTCCATTAAGACCAAACATGACAAGTCAAAGACAGCATCTTCGTACTTGCCTAAGCTTTCATAACAGTTGGCTCTTCTCAATAAACACTTTGGATACATAGGTTTCTTTTCCAAGGCAGAAGTGCAATCCTTAACGGCCTTTTCTAATTGGTTCAATTTCAAGTAACAAACAGATCTGTTGGAGTAGTAGACTTCATCAGGGTACAGTTGGATGGCCCAGGTGTAGTACAAAATGGCATCCTTGAATTGGTTTTCCTTGAACAAAGCATTGGCATCCAATTTGATCTTAGCAGCCTTTTGCTTTCTTTCTTGTTCAGACAAACCAGTGATGTCAACAGCGGTGGAGTTTGGAATGAACTTCAAGCCGTACTTGTCAATGGAGTGGGTGGAGATAATGGCTTCCTTTTCTTGTTGTTTCTTTAACTTTTGGTTTTCTTTTTTCTTTTTCTTCTTGATGGAGTTATCAGATGAAGAAGGAACATCTGATTTTTTATTGTTATAGATGGTGTAAGCAGAGGTAACAGCAGCACCTAAACATACTGCAGTGGCAATAATGGCAGTTTTATGTTTGGTGAAAAAAGACACAGTGTTGTTTTCTTCAGACATGGTTTATGTGGTATAAAGTACAATGGGATTATATTAATAACAATGTCCTAGGTTTATGCTTTAAAATCTACCAGTAAATTATTTACAAAGAAGTTTAAAA
>ERZ794949.550-NODE-550-length-11599-cov-189.158351_pt1 | contig 11599 bp, 7 predicted proteins | sample MGYA00511363_ERZ794949 | MGnify/ENA primary metagenome ERZ794949 (study PRJEB30137, sample SAMN04331402) | food metagenome | isolation source: T1 must sample point D1 replicate B | place: Australia: South Australia ...
CAGCAGGGTAAACTCATTATTGATATATCCGAATAGTCATTATTTTCAGCAGATCATTCACTTTCTGAATGGAACAACTATATAAAACCACCAATAAACACACCTTAAATAGAGAATGACATCTAATATTATAAACAACTACAACAGAATATTGAGTAAAATCAACAACACAAGTGTTCTTTTATTACCAGTATCTAAGTTCAAACCATCTTCTGATATTTTGGTTTTATACAACACAGGTGTTAAACAATTCGGTGAAAACTATGTACAAGAGCTAGTTGAAAAGCAAGCTGAACTTCCAAAGGACATCAAGTGGTTTTTTATAGGTCAACTACAATCCAATAAATGTAAAGATTTGGCTTATTTGAGCAATTTGAACACTATTGAGAGTATAAATTCTTTAAAGCAATTAAAGAAAATCGAACAACACAGAGGAGACTATTATACTTCTAACACTGTTTTATTCAAAGACTCTGCTGAAAATGCTATAATAAACATAAAAATTCAAATTAATACTTCAAAAGAAGCTCAAAAGGGTGGATTAAATTCATTTGAAGATATCATCCCTTTGCTTGACTTTTTGACCAAAGAAGCCAAGTTCTTGAGATTTGATGGATTGATGACCATTGGTTCATTCAACAATTCTATCAATGATAATGAGATCAACGAAGATTTTGAAGCTTTAGCTCAATTCAAATTAAAAGTTCACCAAGATTACAAGATTCCATTGGAAGATATCAAATTGTCAATGGGTATGAGTCACGATTTCGAAAAGGCTATTAAACAAGGTAGTAATGAAATTAGAATAGGTACAGATATCTTTGGTTCAAGATAGTTTTTTTCTATATATTTTTAAAGATTTCTATAAAACTTTTGTTTATTATTTCGCTTACTGTGGTATCAGCAATGTTGTTAGTCAACTCAATATCCCAGCTGAGTTGATTATTTAGTTTCATTACACTTAGTATATCAACCTGCTGTAAGTCAATGGTTTGTAAAGAAGCTGCAACGTAAAAACAATCATTGCTTTTATTCAATACTTGAACATTGTACTTTTTCAATTTGCTTAAGTGAATGACAAACTTATCATAATTAATGTCTATTTTTTGAGCCATTTTATTACTTTGATGATTCCACTCACATTCAAAAGATTCCAGGTCCAGATCTTCATGCTTTGTAAATAGTTTATTTAGATATAAGTAAAATTCAACATCAAAAACGTATTTCTTTCCACTATTCATCAAAATTTTAAACCTTAGCGTAGTCTTGTGATCTAAGTATTTAGACCAGTCTTGTACTCTTAATATCTTTACACTGTTCACATCTATTGTGTGCAATAATCCTGAGTCATCTCTGCACGAGAAATCTAACATATTCTTGTCAATAGAATCATCATTGAGCTTGTATTTGACTATAAAATTGATAGTTTTTGCTTGTTCGTTAATCAAATACTTTATTTCAAACAACTCAGTTGCTAAAAGCATACCCATATTGTGTATAACCAATCTCTTTTTTATGTCTTTTGCCAAGGTGAATGTTTTCAAGTTAAGTGAGCTTGTCTTTGTGGGTACTTGTTTTTTAAACTTCTTAAAAATGTAATAGTCAAATTCACTTTGAAAATTTTTGTCAGTGGTTGTTATTAAATCAGTGTTGTTGCTCACCCATTGAATAAATTCCTCGTCTTTAGAAGTAGATAGTCTTTCCAATATAGCAGATTCCCATCGTTGAGACCATAAGGTATAATCAGGTTCAATATATTCATTTTCATTTGACTGTTGTAAGTCATCAAACATTGGTTCTTTTTCAATAATGGATATTTCACTAATTATCAGATCAATTAATTTGCAAGAACTTGTTTTACTGATTTGTTCATTAGCTTTAAGATAGTGTTCAAATGAAGCTTTCAGTAGCTTTAAACCGTTTTTTATGCTGGTGTCAAAGTCTTCAGTGTTTTTTAGATATGATAACATCTCAAATATCAGATTTAATCTTTCAAAATTAATTTGCTTGAGCATATCGTTGTTAAACCAGATGATATAATTCAGCAATCTGTTTTCGAGTATACTTTTTGTTATTATATCTTCAAATAGGTGATTATATTTGCATCGTTTCATGAAATTAAAAACGTTAATATCAAAGCTTTTCTCCTTACATCCAATCACTTGCTTCTTTATAAACTCTCTTTTATCCTTGTTTAAATCAATTTTTGCTTCTACTAGAACTTTCAAAGCTGTTTTGATTTCATTGTGATCTATCAACGTCGTTATAAGTTTATTTAGCAAGTTCTTATTTATTGAAATTTGTTCAGCGACGTCATCATCCTCTTCATAACTTTCGATAACAAATGCTCTAGCATTGGCAAAAATACACTTAAACACAATATCATTGATGTTATCCTTTTCTATAAACCTTGCAAGAATTGTAAGTATCTTGTTGATTTCTTTGCAGTAGTCCAAATCCCTTTCCTCAATACAAAACTTTCTCAAAAAATTGGTATTGAATACTTTGAACATAAGAGCACAATCGGGATAAGAAAATGAATGTTTCTTAGCCTTGCCCAACAAGTTACCTGAAGAGTTGTTGTTCAATTTGTAGATGCTGCTCTTTGCATTTGTATTATTCACAGCAAAATCACCATCAGTCTCCAAAATAATGTGAAATAAGATCAAAATTTGCTCTAGAATTGCATTGTGATGGTATAAACTCGGTGAAACCTGATCATATGTGTCCAGCTGGAACAAAACCTTCATAACATTCTGGTATGGTTTTCTGCTTAAACTAGGCAGTTGTTCGACATATTTCTCTAACGCCTTGCTCAATTTGTTCCTCCAAGAAGGTATCTCCTTCAAGGTATTTATGTAATCGGAGTTTAACGTCTGCTGGAAGCCCTCAACAAACTTAATAGAAGCCATTGGTTACCACTCAATTAAGCTTATTCAAATGTGTATAATTACAAGGTTCGCCCGCTTAAACTTCATTTTAAAACTTTTCACATATAAAAAGCAGCTTATTTCGCCTTTTTAACGCGTAATTGAATTAGGCTGAACAAAATTCGAATTTAATGAAGAAAAGACTTATTTAAGCAGAAACTTGAAGGATTGACACCAAAGAAGCACTTGTAGACTAGATATACGTTAATATGTCTTATTTGTGGGTTGATAAATACAGACCTAAGAGTCTTGATGATTTGAACCATACACCGGAATTGACAAAAAAGTTAGCGAACTTGTCAGGAGACGAAAACATAAACAACATGCCTAATATTTTGATTTATGGACCAAATGGAGCAGGTAAGAAAACCAGGGTAATGGGACTATTGAACAGAATATACTGCAATGACTCTAATCAGATTTTCAAGTTGAAAATAGATGTAAGAGAATTCAAGGTGAATTCCAGAAACCTGGAAATAAACGTGATTTCATCACCATATCATATTGAAATAACACCATCAGATTTGGGGTACAGCTACGATAAAATAGCAATTCAGCAAGTAATCAAAGAACTAGGCTCTGTTGCGCACCAGTTTATTGTTCCAAACACTGAAAAGGTGGTGAAATTCAAAACCATCATCATCAACGATGCTAACAAGTTGTCCAAAGACGCCCAGCATGCATTAAGAAGAACCATTGAAAAGTACTCAAAAAACATCAGAATCGTTATGATTTGTGAGACTTTGTCCAATATAATCGATCCAATAAGATCAAGAATGTTGAATATAAGATTATCCTCCCCTCTAAGAAATGAGTTCGATGAAATCATAACCAACATTTGTGCAAAGGAAAATGTATTGTACAACGACAAGTTTTTGAACAAGTTGGATACTATTTGTAAGAAAAATATCAGATTGGGATTGTTGACTTTGGAAAATATGGCTGTTTTGAAGAACTTTGATTTGTCTGCAAATGATGTTAACGTTATGAAACCTGATTGGTTGATGTGTATAGATAAAATATGTTTATTAGCTGTTAAAAACAGCACAGTAGAAACTATATTGACAATCAGAGGTATATTCTATGATTTGATTGCTCATTGTATACCAGCCGATTTGATTTTACAAAGAATAATAATGTGGGTTTTGGAAAATGGTGACTTTATGAACATCAAGCCAAATTCAATCATAAAAATCATGGAGTATGCTAGTATCTACGATGAAAGAATGAAACTGGGTTCCAAAGACATTTTCCATTTAGAAGGGTTCATAACAAAGATGGTATTAGAAACAAGTAATTAAACCGACTGTTTTCTGTATGAATTGTGAAGTTAGATGCTTGTTACTCTCTGTTTAATTTCACAATCAGAACTGAAGCTTGCCTATATTATTGATAATCTTATACAAAGCAGATGATGATTGCTAAGCTTTACAGAGAGAAAACATTGAAAAATGAAAAAAAAAGAATGTTTTATTTATCTAATATTATATACATGAGCAACAACTTATCTACGAGTTTGGAATATGCTGTAAACACTGCTTTCAGCTAGCTTTCTACATTCATACTTTCTCCAAGTCTTGTTGTTAACAATACTCTTAACGTCAATTTCTTCCTTCTTTAGTTTAAAAGATTCTGGTAAACCAGCAGGAACTTTTTGACCTGGAATTTGCTTTGTCAATACTTCAGTAGTAGAAATTCTAGGCAAATACTTGTCCTTTTCAATGATTTCCCAATTTCCAGGTAGTATGTTGTTTATGTGAGTTAAGTAACTGTTGGCAGTTATGGCATGGGCGTTTTTTACTTCTAATAAAACTCTACCAGTAGGAACTCTAACCATCCAGTGTGAAAAACTACCTTTACCCTTACCCATTCTTGTGTGGTTACCTTTATGATAAACAGGAATGTTAGTTTGTATTCTAAAAACGGTTTCTATACCATTAAGTCTTTTATATCTCATTACCATTTTTTCTATAGTTTTGAAGTGCTTGTCTTCCAATCTTAAACCTTGTGACTTCAATCTCAAACCGAATTCTCCTTCGGTCAAAGTAGAACCAATAATGGACCCACCATGTCTCAAAGGAACTCTACCTTTTTGTGCTTTATCTCTATTACCATGTTTTTTATCGTATCTACCCATGTATCTGTATGCTTGAAGTGAGGTGAACAGGTTGTTCTTGAACAACCCTGGTTTAGCAAATAATGCGTTCATACTTTAAGATTGCTGTTATTATTGTATATGTTTGGTCCTTTTTTCGATCTTTTCTTTACTATTATGCTATAAATCAGTATACCTAAGCATTATAATGTATCAACTTTAAAAGCATTATTATTCGTTGAAAAAAAAAAAGGAAAGAGGACGAAAATTTTTCACCTTTTCTCTGTGTAGCGGATATATCCTCTTATGGTAGATGAAGCTTAAATCCGATATACAATATATCCTTATAATTACTACTCCATGGAATAGCAAATCCCTATACATATTTTGTTATCAATCTTATCATGCAGAACCCTTCTGCTCTCGCTGATAACAGTGACATTCTTTGCAAAGTCTCAATTGTATGTGCATTAATTTGAACATCGCAATAATCTGTAGGGTTTTGTTAAATTTGTCATTATTTTTTTTTTTTGTGTCTTTTTTTATTTTTTTGTGCTTCTTATGTTCCCAGTTTTCTTATTGTTGAAACACAATAAAACCATAGATAATATACCCCCATCTCATATTGCATATATAAGGCTTTCAACTATGAAACTCGGTATTAAAGATATCTTGAAGAGTAGTACTACTATTCTTAATAAACAATATTCTAAGAGTGATATAACAAATGTTACGCCTAATATCATTAAGCATATAGGATTGAATCTTCACAATAACAAAAGTAGTCCTATTTGTACAATCAGAGAGCTTATAGAAAATGCTTTAGATTCTTCTTCATACAGAAAGTACGACAAGTACAACAATTTTGATCCAGTTGTGACAGTTAAGAAGAACTTTGATGATTTAGGATTTCCTGAAGATCATGTAGGTAGAAGTAAAAGTGATACTTATTACATCAACGACAAGTTATTGTTAAGAACACACACTTCTGCACATGAAGTTGAATGTTTCAAAGCATTAATGAAATGCAAAGATCACGGAGATGACAGTATCAGCAGTCTTCTAAGAGGACATGGTTACTTGATATCCGCCGATGTTTATAGACGAGATGAAATTGATAAGACACATTATCCAGTTTTCCATCAAATGGAAGGAACCAAGACTTGGACCAGAATAAACGATAAAACCCAGTCTGTTATCGAAGCAGAAATTAAAGATATGAACGATTTAATGCTAAAAAAGTTCCCATCTTTGACTGTTGAAGACGTTGATTATATCAAAGATGATTTGAGCCATGAAAATTCCAAGCAAGAATATATGACCCCACTAGAAACTGACTTGGTTGTAAAACACATGAAGAAGTCTTTAGAATTGGTTGTAGCTACTTTGTTAAAGCACAGATACGATCATGATGCTTTAAAAGACAAGCAGTTCAAAAATCCTGATATTAAAATGAGATGGATTGAAGCCTATTTCCCATGGACCAAACCATCTTTTGAATTGGAAATATTTTACAACAATGAATGGTTAGAAGTACTAGGATGTGGAATAACCAAAAATTCTGTATTTGTCAATGCTGATTTAGAAAATGAAAAACAAATTGGATGGGCCTTTGGAATTGGTCTTGATAGACTGGCAATGCTATTGTACAACATCAAAGACATCAGACTTCTATGGTCTCAAGATCCTAGATTTACTTCCCAATTTGAAGGCAAGGAAGGTAAGATCTTTGAGTTTGAGCCATACAGCTCTTACGGTATCACTTCCAGAGACATTTCCTTCTTCTTAAGTAAGGATTTGAACCCCAACGACGTCATGGAAATCGTCAGAGATGAAGCCAACTCATGGTGCTATTCATGCGAGCTTGTTGATCAATTTTTCAATAAAAAGACCAACAAAACATCCCAAACCTACCGAATCTCTTACCAAAACCTTGAAAGAAACATCACTACTGAAGAGATCAATACCATCAACGACAATGTCATAGACAGATTGGTTGAAGAGTTCGAAGTTGAGCCTAGAAAATGATAGTGGTCACGTGTATATAAAGCTTTAACAGCGATTTAAAGAAAGCCCCGAAGAAGACTCATTAAGGCTTCTTGTATTTTTTTTCACTCTTTTTAAATTCTTTCATATTACTTAATTAACCTAAATGAGCTCACAAAAAACCCATACAAAAACGTAAGATTCTATTGAGAATGGCTGACAATCTTTTGCTCTATGGTTCTGAGTCTGGTATGACCGAAGACATTGCGGATCAGGTGTCATACAAGCTTCTTCATCACAGCATTAACCACACTATATCTTCCTTCGAAGATCTGAATATGAAAAAGTATATTCCGCTGTTGGAAAGTCAATCAATCAAGAATATCATTGTTATTTCTAGTACTGCGGGACAGGGAGAACTACCTTTGAACATTAGAACATCAGAACTTTGGAAGTACCTCAAAACCACCCAATTAGACCTTTCTGCTACGAACTTTTATTTCTTGGGTATAGGAGATTCTCTGTATTTAAAGTTTCAGCATGCAATCAGGCTGTTGAAATTGAGAATATGTGATAGATTCAATGGTATTTTCAAGTTCAAATTGGAAATCGATGTCACTGGTATGAAGGGAGATGGAAGCACAGAACAAGTATTACCCATATTTATCAACAATCTAGTCAAAGAGTTATCCACCACTCAGGATTACATTAATGACAAAGTCTACATTTCAAAAGGCAGTGTTCTTAGAAGAAAAACTGTTGAATTTGATGATAAAATTGTATCAACTATACATAAACCAAAGTTAAATTGGTTTGAAAGTGAAATCATGGCCAATAATCGAGTCACCAATCATAATCATTTTTCAGATATAAGGCAATTGATTTTCAAAAATACCAATAACTTGACGTATGCACCAGGTGATACGATATCCATAAGACCACAAAACGATGATTCAAGTATAAATAAGTTCTTTGAATTGCAACCACATTTACTTCAGTACCGATATGAAAAGGTGCTTGTTCAAAATGAAGATGATGTTTCAGAAGAATTATTTGAAGACATATTACGTTATGAAGTAGACTTCAAGAGTGTTCCTAAAAGGAATTTTTTCATGAAGCTGTGGAATTTTCAATCATTGGGCTCTGATGATGTTAAGATTGAAGTAAAGTACGGTGTATATGATGCTCCACAAGTGTTTGGCAGTACCTCCAAAGAAAATGTCGACAACGATGATTTACAAATTTTGGAGTCACACAAATCAAAATTATTTGATTTTGGTCATTCTTTAGATGCATACGACTTCATCGAGTATGTGATCCAAGCACGTCGTAATATTCTTGAGATTTTATTTGATTTTGAATACATAAAAATACCATTTGAGTTCATGTTGCAAATTCTACCAATTATCAAGGAACGTCAATACTCTATATCTTCAAGTGATTTGACTACTGAAAACTTTGAAATCACAGCCAAGGTTTTAGAATATGAGACTGTTTTACTTGAAAAAAGAAAAGGCTTCTGTACAAATTACATCAAAAACTTAGTTCCTGGAGGAAAAGTCTCAATCAAGTTAAATTATTTGAATTTATGGGATAAATTGGAAGAGCCAATCATGCAAGGTTCAGAGTCTATAATTCTTATTGGACCAGGTGTGGGGATAGCACCAATCAAGAGTTTTTGTGATAACGAAGATTATAAAAGCTTTGAAAAATATGTTTACTTTGGAAATAGAAAGAAGGAAATGGATTACATATATCAATCATTTTGGGAAAATAAAGACAGAAGTGATATGATTGTTAGAACATGCTTTTCCAGGGATAACGAAAAGGAAAAGTACGTTCAAGATATGTTATGGAATGATAAAGCTTTGATATATGATCTTGTTGTTAACAAAAATGCCATAATCTACATATGTGGATCTTCAGGACAAATGCCAACACAAGTGAAGTTAACTTTTATTGAAATAATCAAAACTCTAGCTAATGATGAAAAAGCTGAGGAATATGTAAATGAAATGATCAAATCTAACAGATACATTCAAGAAACTTGGTAAGAACCAACTGTGGATACAGCTTTGTTTAACATTGAAAATTCAAAAAGGAAAGGGGGGGAAACCCTCCCTCCCCTTCCTCTTTACTGCTATATACATCTTTTAAACACTGTCTTCTAAATGCTTTATATGCTTTTTCATTTGTTTATTCTCTTTGGTGTATTTCTTAGCCAATTCCTCGACATCACTAAATCTTTTAACAATACTTTCATTAAACAATTCTCTGAAAGAATCTTCAAACTTTATCATATCATCGATATTCTTCAATTCGTTCAATTTGTCAATATCTGCCTTTAATGATAATTCCTCATTCTTTGGTAGTAGTATGGTAGAGCTCATCATATTCGACTGTTGGTTTTTCAACCCTTTGACTCTGTTTACCTGCATGTTGTCAATATCCAACAACAATCCAATTTTCTCAAGCAAGGAAATATCTTTGTACAACAAATTTTTCATTCTATCATGCAAGTTTCTGTTGTCGTTTTCAGACTTTGATAACATCAACTTCAAATCTTCGTTTTCTTTGATCAGTTCTGAATTCATTTTGCTTGCTATGTTAAAGTCTTGTTTGAACATCAAAATAGTCTCATTCAATTTATTTTCCATAAAAACATTCTTTTCCGTTGATGTTTTTAATTGCTCATTCAACAGCTTAATTGTTTTATTTTCTTCATAGTTATTGTTAACAGATTCAACTAAAGGACTTTCTTGTTTTATGGACAATGATGACATTTCAACTGGCCAATCATCTGTTTCTATCAAGTCTTGCAAAATTAGTTTAGCCTTCAATTCTTCCACTTCATTTTCAAGACTTTCTACTTTTGATTTATTCATTTGCTGTTCGATTTCCGAGTTGTTCAGCAATTCTCCTTTCATATCCTCAAAACTAACAAGCAATTCTTTTGCCAAGCTTTCATAGTTGTTGTGCTCCAAATAGTCACAATATGATAACAAATTGCGGGTTTCAATATCCAATTCTTCGTCATCAGCATCATTATCATCATATTCACCTAGTGTAATGTATTTCTGCAACTTCCTTAAATCAGAGAAAGTATTCTTGATTTGAAATTTGTTATTAAACATTTTTTTGTTTAAAAATGAGATATTCTCAAGCTCCTCTAAATTGCTCAAGTAGTTATTTCTTATGTCATATTCAATCTTCAAATCTTCCTCTAACCAGTCATTATTATTCACGATCAAAGAACTAAATTTTAGATAGTATTTTGTCTTAAATATTATCTTTCTCCGTACACTTTCTAATAGATTCATTCCGTATATCAAAGGTAGGTCAAATTCTATGTACTTAAGAGTATCATACCTGTGAACCAACAAATTCATATTCTCATTAAAATCAGAATCAATAATCTTCTTCAAGCTGACCATCTTCTTTAAAATACTGTTGTAATCTATGCTTAGAATTTCTTTTTGAATGTTTCTCTTCATTATTAAAATTTCTGTGCTTTTTACAAATAAGCTGTTAGCTATAGTGTATAAATTATCGATTTGGGAAGTAAATAGGTTTCCGGACTTATGTTCAATAAGAGTACTGAACTTCTCAAACATTAAAGAGTCAATATCAAAATCTAAATTTTTATCAAAGCTATGGTCAAATTTTGTTATTAGTTGGTTAACAAAATACTCAAATTTGGTTAATGCATTGAGAATGGCTTCATAATCTTTTATGATTATATTTTGCTTGAAAGTATTAATTTTCTGCTTTAAATCCTTGAACTTGAAGTAATATTGTTCAAATAAATCATAATCAATGATATCAATCAACGAATTAGTCTGATCAATTTCTATATTCTTGAAATTAGCCTTCAATGCATGGATATCAAACGAAAAATTACTCACCTCATCTGTTGTTATTTTGTCCTCAGCAAGAACATTTCCTTTGCAATACACAATCAAAAAATTCATGATGCTTCGCAGACCCTGTTTATAAATATCATACTCAGTATCATGAAATCTCTCAATTATAGAAAAATACGACTGGACATCAAGTTCAAGTGCCACAGCCCAACTTTCCAATAATACCTTTGAATTTGATGATGGCTTTACTGGTTTAATCAGAGTAGGCAAAGGATCCACTATATGGTTCAAATAATCATCAATATTTGAATTTTCATTTTTACCAAAGAAGATACTCTTATTGAATGCGTAAAACTTTGCATTTTTAAAGTTGTGAAGGCTGAAAAACAATGATGTTTTCAATAACTCCCCATTTTGATCAATGATTAGAATATTCGTTTTACAAAAAGGATCATCTGTTGAATTGATGTGATCTAAATCTGTGTTGACTGCAAGCTGTCTTTGAAAGCTGGGTTCTTGTGTGTACAAGTAATCTATAAGTGTATCCAAGGAAGAGAAGTCTAATATACTTTTAGATAAAATTTTCCCTGAAATAGGGTTTATTAATGGTATTTGATTATTAGACATGTATCGTTTTAATTGTTTGTTGTTTGTACTTTACTTCTTTCTGTTGAGTTACACAGTTTTCATATCAATCCTAATAAAAATTTTATTCCAATGTATCC
>ERZ794949.551-NODE-551-length-11581-cov-187.202238_pt1 | contig 11581 bp, 6 predicted proteins | sample MGYA00511363_ERZ794949 | MGnify/ENA primary metagenome ERZ794949 (study PRJEB30137, sample SAMN04331402) | food metagenome | isolation source: T1 must sample point D1 replicate B | place: Australia: South Australia ...
TTTTTTCTTTTTTTTTTACAACAGTTGTAATGACAGGATGATTTTTTTGAAAAAAATCATAGGTATAATTTAAAGAACAATACGTAATCAAATAATCCATATGTCTTTATAACAGAAATGATGTTATATCCGATGATTAAAATAACATAATTCATGAAATATGGTCTGAGACTTGGTATATTTTTAAGAATATTGAGGGTCAAAATCATAGAGCAATATTTGGTCATTTACTATGGCAAATGGTTGTATATCTTCACCATATTGATTTTTTTTTTGTTTTGTTCTCGTGCGGTGAAAATCTCAATTGCTGCATGATTTTGGACACATTGTTTATACGCTAAATATCATTTCACATTATTAAATTTTTGATCACGTTTGGAGTGTAAGTTTATTAAAATGAAAAAACATCAGCTTGATTTCTTGAATATAAACACAAGCAAGTGTTGTTTTGGGGGTTTATGATAATCACCGTACTCCTTGCTAAAGCTTATGTGCAGATCCGACTCACCGGAGTTTTTTTTTTAGCTTTCTTATATCCGACAATCATTCTCAACTATGAAGAACAAAAACACCAAAACTCACCCCAAAGCTACCAAGTGATCTTGTAGTGTATTCCATGCTACTCAGTAAATAAAACAAACCATGTCACGCAGAGCTCCTGAAGTTTTCTTAGCTCCCCAGGTGTGTTCTCTCAACCAACATACAATTCCCGGTCATGAACGGATTTAGGCAAATAAAAAGCTTCTAACCCACGTGACTTATATCCGATGGCCCTGCGTTCAGTCCACGAGAACGGCAAAAAAGACGAAAAAAAAAAAGAAAAGGTTACTCCAAAAGGGTAATTATTCAAAACAAATACACTTAATAAACAGTAACCAAAGACCATCAACTATGTTTAATATCAACAATCAAAGCAATCTACAATCATCAAACATTACATTTAGTCAGCCAACATCTTATTCTAACCAGATAGCCGATGTTTTATTGAATCTTCAGCAACAAATCTTACCTCTTACACCTAATTGTAAGTTCCAACATGTTCTCTACAACAAGGCAGACAATAATTTGATGATAAATAAGCCACCTACAAAGAATGTTGAGCAGTGGGAAATTATACTAAATAACAGAAAGGATTTGAATTCTGTGCCTATATGTTTGGACAATGTTGAACACGAATACTTAAGATTGAAACTACAACAAAGTTACATAATTGCCATAAGAACAACTTTGAATAAGTTGTATCTAGAATTGTACGAACCAACAAAAGAACAGGTACTGAACAATAGCATTTTATTGAAAAACTTGATTACAAAGCTGGATAAGCTAAATAATAAGATCCACATAATCATCTCCAAAATTAGATTGTTGACCATGAATGATTCACAAGACCACAACAACTTGAAGATCAACATGGAGACCTACAAGATTAACCAAAGTATTAAGGATTCTAACAACAAAATTATTAGTAACGACTGCTGGAATAGATTGAGTATTTTAAAAAATAGATTCAATACGATCAAAAGCAAAATAGATGTATTAACAAACAACGATAACAACGAAGATATCAACCACGCCATATTGAATGTTTTAGAGCTTCAACAAGAGGGGATTGTATACCTAGACAAGGTTGTCACTAAGGATATCAAAGACATGAACGTGTAATCTCTGCCTTTGCTAGCATCTGTCAACATAAACACACATATATATACAAGGGAAAGTTACCCGAATAGAAAAATATTGTATTTTTCCTAAAACGGAAACAGCAACCTAAAAAATTTTTCACGCCTTTTTTATAATCAAAACACAGCTTTTAAACTAAGCCCATTTTAAAAATCAAGCCAACCCTAATATTGACTACAGTAAAACAACATATATACTCAGTATATAGACGCTTATACTAAAACCAAAGAAAAACAAAACGACTATTCACAATGTCTGATATCGAAAGTGAAAAACTACAGCGTAGACAAGCTATATCCGACAAATTGGATGAAACTATCAAAGACATGAACACCAAAAAAGGTAGTTCTAGAAGATCTAAAAAGGATTCTATTGACATCGATGCATACACCAACATAGACTCAAAGATTCAAAGATTGAAGGATGAAATGATTCAAGCCGCTAAAAGAGACAACGAGATTATTTTGGCCCAAATCGAAGGAAGAGAGTACAACGAAGAAGAAAGTAACAGCAAAGGTAACGAAGATAATGAGTTTGACCTTAGTGAAGATGAAGACATCGAAGAAAATGAAGACGAACAAAAAGAACAATCTGCTGCTATCAGTAATGCCAGCACAGTTAAGACCATTGCTGCTTCAAAGCTTGTTTTGCTTCCAAAAGTCCTACATATTTTAAACAGAGTAGATCTTCATGAATCCTTATTAGAAAATAACATTCTACTGGCCATCAGATTTTGGTTGGACCCATTGCCAGACGGCTCTTTGCCATCATATGAAATCCAAAAGAACTTGATAAATATTTTGATAGATTTGAACATCACAAACAAAAACGAAAATGGTTCTTTCACCAAGTATTTGAAGGAGTCAGGTATAGGTAAGCTACTAATATTTTACAAGAAATCGAAGAGAGTTGAAGTAAATTTGAAAAGAAAGGTCGAGAGATTGCTATCTGATTGGTCCAGACCAATTATCCAAGCCTCAGATAACTACAAGCATAAGAGAATTCTGAAGAAGGAATACAACTATAAACAACATCAAATAGAGCAAACCAAGAAATTGAAGCAAAATTTGAAGAGAACTAAAGAAGAAAACGAAACCAGAAAGAAAATCAAAACTGCTCAAGTTAACAAGTCTCAATTAGAGTCGGAAAGAAAGATGAGAGAAGAAGGAAGAACTGTCATTCCAGTCAATTCAGTAAGAGACTACAAATACGCTCCAGTTGCTGATCTTGAACAACTGAAAAATCTAAACACAGAACTTGCTGGTGTTGGATCTACTTTAGGTAAAAACGAGTTATATAAAAGAATCAATAAGAAGATGGGTAAGAAGTAATCAAGTATACTCTCCTATCTCACTTTAGTTATGTTTTTCATATTTCTTTTTCTAATATTTCTGAATCCATCATGGTGATTGTCTCCTCAAGTTCGATGAACTTTGACACATACTTTTTCAAATCTACTTTGTTTATCTTTGCGTAAAGATCACTGATTTTCTTGATGTAGTCCTCCTCCAGAGTCTTGATGAGTACGTACTCTTGAAGAATGCTGTTCTTCAAGGCTTCGTTCTGTAGTAAGCCAGATTTCTTCATCAATTCTAACTCATTTTTCTTTTCTGCAAATTCGCTTTCTGATTTTTTAAAGCTTTGTATGGTTTTACGTTGTTGCTCGATTCTTTCATTCAAATCCTTGATGTTCTTATCGGTTTCTTCCAAGTTAATGTCGTTTTGCTTACTTAGAAATGACCATATTTCAAGCAATGTGGTTTTAATAGTTGAAACATTTGCTTTTTCCAAATCAACCAGCTTCAACTGCTGGAGTTTATGTTGTATTTGCGTTGTTTCTGAGTCTTCGGTCTCAGGCAATTCTGGCAATGACAACAAGATCTTCTTGAAGTTCGCCTTCAAAATAGTGAATCTTGATTCTAAATCACTATTTTGCTTTTCAAAAACCTCTGTCTTTTCGAGAATTTCGCTCAATTTGTCCTCAAGTTTGTCCCTTGTTTGTATCAGTTCATTCATGTTGTTATTCACATTCATGCCATCGTGTTGGTTTTGTAAAATATCATTGTTTATGGTCTCTTGAACATTATACTGTTGCTTCAAATCATTGTATTTCTTCTTCAATTCTTCCAAATCACTCAAAAACTTCATTTCACTGTCCAAACAAGATATCAACTTCAAGACATTCAATTCTAGTAAGTTCTCAAATTCATTATAGTTGGAATCATCCAGAATTAAAAAGTTCTTATAACACGAAAGCGTGAATGACAAGAAAATGAACTCATGTAGCAACTCATACCTCTCCAACAACTCTGTTGGATTAATGTTGCCCAAATCCACATGACTCAAAGGTCGTTGTTTTTGGCTAATCTGCTCATAATCCTGTATGATACTCGTTTCGCCTTTCACTAGCACAACATTGTTCAATAGCTTGAATGTGCTTTCCGTCTCTGCATTTTCTTGGAATATCGATTTTTCAAATAAATCCACTAGCGTCAATGTTCTCACCCAGTCATTCTTTCCTATGCTGTACACATCAATTGTGTTATCGATCCCTATGTCGAAAATCTGTAGATTGTACAAGTCATATATGTTGGTGAGCGTGTTGTTCTTGTCAATTATCCTAGCATAAATTTGAAAGAAAACTTCGTTCAATTTGCTGAAATCTTGGTCGTTCAAGATGTCCTGAAGAACGCTATTGCCATTAGCCTCCGCATAGTGCATCAAGAGCCTTTTAAGTATAGTATACTGTGTCTTGTAATCCATGAATGTCGTTGTTTGGTCTTATATAGAATCACCAATTTCAATGTTTATTATAGGCCAAAAAAAAAAACAAGGAATAAGGAAGAACGCTTATGTCCGCAAATCAACAGTGATCTTACTTTCTTCTATAGTATATAGGTTTATCGTTCTTGTAGTACATCTTTCTAATCAGAGGGTGATGTCTTACGTAGCCGGATTGAGGCTTAGCTGAGTCTTGGTTTTCATCGCCGTCATACTCTAAGTAGGCCATTTCCTCACCACCACCAAGACCAGCCAATGAAGCTTCGTTTCTGACAGTAGAAATTTGGTTTTCGCTGTCCTCAACCTTGACATTGACTTGAGCTTCTGGGGACTGGCTGTCTTGTTTGAGGTTGTTTTCGCCAGATTCTTTGATCAGCTTCTTGTTCAGTTGTTTTTTACCTTTGGCCTTTCTAGCATGTTCACCTTCACCCATTTCAATTTGGCCCAATTCTTCATTCTTCAGCAATACTTCTTGTAATAATTCACGTCTTTCTCTGACAGTGGAATATGCCAAGCCTGGTAGCTTTTCCAAACCATGTAAATGAGTGATAATCTTGAATGCATAACCTTGGTCAATCAAAAAAGCTTGTCTTTTGGTCGAGTAGTACATTTCTTGTGTGTCTTTACTGACCAGTGAATAGAAGAAGGCATTGAACCCCTCATCATTTCTTCTTTTGGCTCTCAAAATTCTCCCTAATCTTTGTGCTTCTTGTCTTCTAGACCCATAATGAGACGATATTTGAATCAAACAAGTGGCTTCGGGTAAATCAATAGATGTGTCACCAACCTTGGACAAGAAGATCGTATTGATCTTATCGTTCAATTGGAAATTTGACAGAATCTTCATTCTTTCACTTTGTGGAGTGGACCCAAAAATGAAGGGTTTTTGCAGCTTCAATGCATATTCCTGTAAAGCATAAACATTATCTGAAAACACAATAATTTTGTCACCTCTAGATTCATGATATTGGATCAGATACTGGCAAGCTTGGAACTTGGTAGGATTCATAATATACAATAACATTCTTTTTCTAGCAGATTCTCTCAAATATTCATGGTAAAACTCAGCAGTCATAGGGCACCATACTTCCGCACATTGAACGCTGGCAATGTGACCTTTTTGAGATAACTCCATCCAATTTGCTTCGTATAACTTAGGTCCAATCAAAAAGTTCAAATCAGAAATCTTATCATCTTCTCTAACCAAGGTTGCTGTTAATCCCAGCTTGGCATGTGCTGCAATACACGAAACAACTCTTCTAAACATAGCAGCTGGAACGACATGGACTTCATCCAAAATAATGAACCCCCATTCTCTACCTGTTAAAAAGTCCATGACTTTTTGGGAATCATGGGATCTGTTTCTGGTATTGGCAACCATTGAATAAGTAGACACAACCAACCCAGATTCAGTCTCAAACATTTCTTTATTTTCAGATGTGAAAACCGCACAATTCTCAGGTTGCAGAGTACACCATTGCAAAAATTGTTGTCTCCATTGCATGACAGAAACAGACGAGGTACACAGAACAATAACAGATTTTTTGATCGTACAAGCAGCAGTAATCCCTACTAAAGTCTTACCAGCACCACATGGCAAGACAATGATCCCAGATCTGGCTCTTCCGTTACCAAACATTTTGGACAAAGACTTTTCTTGATATGGTCTGACTTGGGTAGAGGGCTTTAGATCGATAGGTAGATCCGGGTTTCTTTTATCATTTCTGAAATCGTATTCTTCCAAAACTGGATAGTCTATTTCCTGACATCTCTTCTTCACAATTTCAACACCCTCGGTACCTATTTCAAAAGAATGGACTATGTCATCGTCGTCATCTGCGTTGACTTCATCTTCAGTGGTTTTTTTATTTTCCTCACCTACGACAGATTTGAAAACAGCTTCAACATCATCTGGGTTTATATTCTCAGCTTTGATGTTTTCTAAAATCATTTCAGAGGTGGTTTTAACCTTGCCATCGTTGTCTCCATCAAGTCCGTCTTCATTTATTCTCAATTTCCCAATAACAGGATCGTCCAATAACATGTTTAGAATATGTGTTTGTGAAGTCTCCACAAAGTATCTGTTCTGTTTGATTACCAGTTTGACCTTACCATACGATACGGTAGCCCCTCTAATAAAATCACTAATTGACTTAGCCACAGGAACCTTTGATAATCTATCCAAAACAGAAATGATATCATCTGGTTCCAACCCTACAGAAACTGCTGCGTATAATGAATAAGCAGTGATTCTATACTCGTGTATGTGTGCTGGTCTTGAAATGGGTTCCGCTATAGTAATCAAGAAATCCTGAGCTTGCTCAGCCAATGGAGAAAAAGACTCTAAGATAATCTTACCGTCACTAGGGGATATCCAGATAGGTCTTATGCTATGATCAGGTCTTAGTTTCAAGTACGAGAAATCGTTCTTACGGAAAATGGAGGAAACCACATCCGGTATGAAATCTTCAGGTACATCTTCGTCGTTGTTTCTTATTTGGTTTCCAGTTGATGCACTAGACTCAGCAACGGCTTGCTGTTTTTTAGACACTGGATTATGAACAGGAACAGTGATGTTCTTCTTGGAATCAATGTTTTCATCATCCTCTGATAAATTAACATCATCAATCATCTGGTCGTCTATTTTTTTGATTTTCTTCGTTCTTTTCGATGCTATTTCATTCAAAAGCTTTCTCTTCGTATTCAACTTTTCTGATCTCGTTTTCATATACTCAGGTTCTTCTTCTGCTGGATCAAGCTTGTTTTCGCCATCATCATCTTCTGCATTGTCTCCTGAGGCTTCGCTATCTTCGTCATATGAGGTTGTTGAGTCCTTTTCATCGTCATCAGAGTTTCTGCCGAATATACTTCTGGATTTTACTCTTTTCGAGGTTTTCTTCGATACAACAATGTTTTCTTCATCTTCATCATCGATCTTTGTTTGGTAGTAAGCTGTGTTTCCTTGATTTGCAGACATTCGTTAATCTTGTAAGTTTCAAGTGCTGTGGTTTACAGAGAGAAAGGAACGTAGGTCTTGACTTCTGGTTATGCCTTTGGTTATTTTAAAAATGTGGGAAAGACATTACGTGAACAAAATGCTATCATATTTAAACGCTAGACGGCAAAAAAAGCGGACGAAATGCTCAAAATATGGTCGGGTAAAAGCAGTTGTTCCAATTAGGAAAATAACTTTTTTTCGGGTAACAACAACAAAGTAGTGATGTTGAATAAATACAATTAATTTGAGACCTAGTTATATATATAAATGGGAAGCCAGGTTGGAAATAGGCTTGTGATAGTGCTAGCACTGGAAAGCTGATTGTTTTTAAAGCTGGTGGGGAGTTTTTTTTTCGTCCAAGCAAGAGCTGTTTGAATGGTTAGTAGTGTAGTGCGAATGTTTCTACAAAGTCTTTCTTCTTGAAAAGAGAAACGACATTCGCATGTGTCTAAGTGCAGTTTATTTTTGTTAAGGAAACCTCCTTTATTACTTTATTATCAAGGCAGGTTAACTACCTGTTAACCAGAGGCCTTTTTTTTTTCTGTTTTCTAGGTTGTCAGTTAATTAGTCTTGTGATCAATCATGTTATTAAAAATGATCGATAAATACAGGAAGAATGACTGGTTCAATACATTGAAATTAACATCACTATAAATACAAGCGCAAAAGGTATATTCTAGCTCAAATATGTACCACCAATGATGGCTCAAAACACTGAAAACCCTCCAAACATTATGTTCAAAACTTCCAAATCACTTGTCAATGCTGAATTTAAAACTGACAGAGTTTGAGAAGAAAACATTTGTTCTTGATCAATCAGAAACAAAATAATCGTCTCTTTTTTTTTTCTTTTGTTTTAAAGCATTTCTAAGCCTTTTGAGCTTCTTCAATACCCATTTTAGCTAGCTTCAAACAAGAATCAAGGGATCTAGCACCACCAATGAAACCGGCAGCATGGATGAATACACCATCAGGAATGCCAGCAGCAGCACTCAATTCATCATCTCTTAAACCTCTCAAAGCAACTGGCAACCCAACTCTGAATTCAAATGAACCTAATCTGGCTGGAACAGTGTTGACTCTGATGTCACCATTGGAAGTCTTGATGATAACAAAGTTAATCTTACCTTCAATGCCCAGTTCAGCTTCAATGTTGAATAAGTGTTCTTTCCAGTTGACAAAACTTTCAAAAATGACAATGTTATCTTCAGTTCTGTTCAAAACAGCTTCTTTAACAATGCTTTTGGCTGGCAACCATCCGTAACCAACATTTTCAATGAATTGGGTAAAAATAGAGCCAATAACAGTGACGGTTTTTTCAAAGCATTGATCAAATTTCAAATCAATGGCAGCGTAATCAGCACCAGATGTTTCGTTCCAACGTGGATTCATGTTAGCTACCAAAGAAGCCAAAGATAAGTTGAAGTTATTGTATGAAGGAACAACATCCTTTGGATAGGCGGAAACACCGTTGTCGTTAGCATCAACTGCTTCAATGAAGTCTCTGTATATCTTAAAGTATAACTCATCTAATTGTTCTTGGCTTAAAACAGCATCTTTCAACATAGCAGTTATCACTTGTTTTCCGTAGTACTTGTAAACCAAACCAGCACTGGATAGCTTGGTGACTTGTTTTTCTGGTTCATCATAGAAGAATTCGTTGAATGATTTTTGATGGTGGTCAAATTGTCTTTTTTCAACATTAAACTCAGCTCCAACATCTACAATAATGTCGGCTTTAGCAAAGTCTTCAGGCTTTCTGCTTCTGATCAATTTATGGTTTTGGAAAACAGATAATTGTCTTAGCATGAAAACAGCTAGAACCTCATCTAGATGAAAGTTTCCTGAGTGAGTAACGATATATTTGGTAGCGGCTGACATTTTTGCAATGATATTATATGAATTGATTGGTTTAACTCTTAAACTGTTCAGTACATTAAGCATTCTAGCAGGAGAAGACTCTTCAACGATGCTAATTTGGATACTGATTCCTCGAAATTTTAAAAAAAATATGCTTGTGATGAGTCCCTTATATACAGCGTAAAAAGTTTCAGCGATTCGGGGGGAAGCACTATAAACCAGCGAGTCGGAGAAAACATTACTTGATTAGGAAATAGCACATGATCATCCAAGTTAATACCGGGTAAAACAGTCAAAGAGGTTAGAAGAAGGTAAGTTTAGGGTGATTATGGTGAAGTGCTGAATGTAAAAAGTGAGAGATTGGAGGTTTTGTAAAGGGGAAGTTAATTTTGAACGGCATTGGCTTGAAGTTTTGGTCACACGCTACTGAATCCTGGATATTTTACACGTGGAAATCAGGGTCACGTGATAACGTGGTAGACTCAATGAGGGTCACGTGAATCCTTGCCTGCAAGCATATTTTCGAAATTGAGGAAACAGCATTATAATGTTGATGAGAAATAGGCTATTAAAAAGTATATATCAGTGCATCTATAAATAAAATAAGTCTAAATTAGGTACATTTTTCAGTTCTAAAAGCAAAATTAATCCTTGAACTTGTAACTACCGGAGTGTAAAGTGATAGTACCACCTCTATAGCCACCTCTTTTCATTTTGTTTTTACCTTTAACAAATCCTTTACCCTTGACTTTACCTAGTACAGCATTAGCTTTTTCACCCCAAGTACCAGCAGCACCTTTATATGTATTATCAGTCAATTCCCAAGCTTCAAAGGTTATGTCTTTTCTATCAATTCTTGAGAAGTGGTGTCTTTGGCCTTCTTTGACTTCTGCAGAGTCTAGATGTGCTGAAATAGCTAATTTTCCGTTATTAGTATCATCAACTGTGACTTTTTTATTGTTGCTATTTTCTTCAGTGTCGTTTTCTCTTTCTCTCTTGTTGCTTGGTTTTTCTTCATCAGAGCTGCTGTCTGAGTCAGAAGAGCTATCGCTGCTGCTGGAATCAGATTCAGAGTCTGAGGAACTGCTATCACTGCTACTAGAATCTGAGTCAGAGTCTGAATCTGAACTTGAGTCAGAGTCTGAAGAGCTGCTATCGCTGCTACTAGAGTCTGAGTCAGAAGAACTGCTATCGCTGCTACTAGATTCTGAGTCTGAGTCTGAATCTGAACTTGAGTCAGAGTCTGAAGAACTACTATCGCTACTAGAATCTGAGTCTGAAGAGCTGCTGTCACTGCTACTGGAGTCTGAGTCTGAAGAACTGCTATCGCTGCTACTGGATTCAGAGTCTGAACTTGAAGAGCTGCTACTACTGCTAGAATCGGAACTGCTATCGCTGCTGCTGGATTCAGAATCAGAAGAGCTACTGTCGCTGTCACTGCTAGAACCAGATTCAGAAGAACTGCTGGATGATGAAGAGCTTGATGAAGAACTTGATGAAGAACTTGAAGATGAGTCTGAAGATTCTGAATCAGACTTGACTGTCACTTCCTTTTTGTTTTTTTTAGATAACTTTAGTTCGGAATTACCCATTATGTTCGTATTTGCTATGTATTTGTTTTACAGGTTTCCCAAAAAATATCTATTTAATTCAAAACCTCAATTTTCAATTTTAGATAAGAATCTTTATTTAATCTTTTTTTTTTTTTCAATCTCAATAATTTGGTGGAATATAAGCCCCGACTCATATAGATCATTCACAGAATAGCATTAACTCTTTTTTAAAATCTGTATAGCTTTTTTAAAAAAAAATGTGAAAAAAAAAAGAAATTTTTTGAAATCGCCAATATCCTAATGTGGTAATTTTTCACTCTGAAGAAATAACTGAAAAAAAAAAAATATTAAATTTAAAAAAAAAAAAAAAAATTTTACACCAAATAATTACCTAAATAGGAAATTCACGAAACTTTTTAATCATTTAGTTGGTTATTAACAAAGCAATGTGTGCTGATTTGTTGGTAAGCGTGAGTGACAAGGCTAATAAACAACAATGTGTGTAGATTTAGATCTTTTTTATTTGATTATTTATTGTTTGGAGGCTTTTTTTTTTTTTTGCTGAATAAGATACATATTTTGGACTGAGTAAGTATTAGCTTGGTTGTGGTAATGATATGTTTGGTTTGCGGAGATAAGAAATATACTCATCATGAAGGCGTTATGTATAAATGTACCCAAAGGTGGTAGTTATTTTTATCAGAAAATG
>ERZ794949.552-NODE-552-length-11565-cov-3.222676_pt1 | contig 11565 bp, 7 predicted proteins | sample MGYA00511363_ERZ794949 | MGnify/ENA primary metagenome ERZ794949 (study PRJEB30137, sample SAMN04331402) | food metagenome | isolation source: T1 must sample point D1 replicate B | place: Australia: South Australia ...
AAATTCAAAGAACAGCTAAAAATGTTAGACACAAGCAGCTTGGCTACTATTGCCTCTGAATTGTTGTCAGCGTGCCCTGATTTGAATCAAACTGTGATAAAGGAAATTCTTTACGAAGGAAAGCCTATTTCTTTTCTCAAATTATCAACCTTGAAAATCACTGATTTGGTAGTTGTTAACTCTAGTAACACCAACGAGGAGAGTCTGTTTTCAAGTTTGATGATTGAATTGCCGATTTTAGAAATACTTTTTGAAGTTGAGAGTTCATTTTCAATCTACGATTTTACAATATCGGCTATAAGGAAAATGAAGATACTGTACTTGCTAGTTATAGGACGTTGCTTAACTCAATCTATTGTAGATAGAGTGACTACTAACTTTTTGGAATACATAATCAAAATTGATAATTTTGAGCATCTCTTTGACACATTCAAGTCTTTTCTATTAGTTCTGATATCTAAGCTGAGTTCCAAACACTTGACTTTTGAAATGAAGGTGAAGATAATAACAAAGCTGTATTCTGTCAAGAGTAAAATAGATATGGATTGTCAAAAGTCAATTTTTCATTTTGCCAGAGAAAAAGGAATACCTGCGTTCATTTTCAAACTTATAGTAGAGAGAATTTTTGATGATGATAATCTTGTTGATTTCAACATGATAAAAAGTGACGATGAATTGATTTTATTACCAACATTATCAGCTGCAAGTTGTCTTGAAGATTTAAATTTGTTTTTTACAGATTTATTGATGGAAAGTGGTAAATATTTACCAGTCAGAAATATTTTGGCTATAGATTTTCCAAGTGAGACTCTCACAATGATGAACTGGGAACATTTGTCCTCTATTTTTGCTAACAAACTACTTGAGGAATATAAATTCAAAGAACAGATTACACCACCTGGTATAGAAATGAATTACATAGCATTGATCACTGAAAACGTGAATGAGTTGAAAGCCAGTACAAAAAATATTAAAGATCTATTAAAAGTAGCCTTAGTTAATTTGTCTTTACACTTTTCACGAGAGTATGAAGATGCGGATGAAGATCTTGAAGCAGATTTCTTTGATTCAGTTTCTGGACTAAACTTGGTATTTACATTTGACGAAAGTATGAATAAATCAGATTTTGGAGATATTATTGAATTTTCAACAGATCCCAATGACTTTGTGTTTGCTTCACCTGATGAAGATGATGAAACTTCCTACTTGGATTGGATGCATCACATATGGAACCATTTGACTCTACATATACCTGATAATTCAGTGTTTAACTACTTGTGTATGATTGATAAAAAATTTAATTCAGCTTACTTGATAGAGAAATTTCTGTATGCAGTAGTTGTTCGTGCTTATGTGATAATCAATAAAAATGCTATTTACAAGTGGGGAGAGTTTTTTAACTCTGTATTGGCATCTAAGCCAGAGAAAACAAGTGAATTTAAATCCAAGGCATTAGCATTGTTGAAAATTTTTTTACTTATAAGATCATTGGAATATGAGAGGCACAAACCCCCAACAAAGACTCAGAAATCCGATGAAAAGAGACTATACAATGCATTTAATTTAGAAGCATTTGTTGAAATAAGTATGGAGATGGGGTATTATGAACTTGCTTTTATGCTTGCAGATGAAGACAAAAATACTTGGAACAATAAGATTGGGTGGAAAAGGATATTTGGAGGGTTAAAATCTGAGTTCGATATATTTTTGAAAACCAGTATACCTATGGAACTTGAGTTGAACAACTATTTAAAAAATTCAAGAGAGTATTCAAAAGACCTCAGATTCAGTCAATCAGTACTGGGGTTTAACTTGGCATCAGTTGAAGCTAATTATAATCTGGATATAAGTTTAAAAAACATACAACAAAGCTTTAAGAACCAAGGTGAAATTTACTTGGCTAATAGTCTGAACCTTAATGAAGCCAAAGACTATAATGAATTTGATGAAGACTTTGAGGAATATTTCAAAGAGTTGCAAAATTGGGATATTCCTTTAATCAATTCTTCTAAAGAAAGGTGTTCTATTTTTAATTATAAAAAGTCTATGCTGCTATATGAAAACGAAAATACTGAGACTTTTGACTTTTATGGTTGTGAGTTAATTAAAAGCCTTATGATCAGAAACAAAAAAAACATAGAAGAACAGGTACTTGGCTTGAATGATATACGTTTAAGCACGCTTTCCATGATATCAATGGAAAAAATTAACGTGGTGAAAAATAATTTCAAGATGTCACATACATCATCATTACCATTGCTATCAGACATCGACAATGACAATTTGCATTCAAAAGTTAACGGCACATCACGCGCATTTCAAGATAGTATGAGCAAGATGTCAGCAAAGGATCAATATGGTATGCTAAAGTATTTTAATGAGCTTGCTAAAATTCAATTTTATACAAATGCTTTTGTCAGCAATTTAACAGCCAACCCTATAATCAAGGAAAGTACACAAAATGTCATCAGCATGAATACATCCATCAAACAGCTCTTAAGCACACTGGGTACATTGCATTTAATGAATTTAAGCTTTGTAATAGATAAACATGACATTCAGTCCTTTGAAGCATATAACTTACCATTAAAAGAGTTGATAATGACACAGAAGTTTATAGAAATGGCTGACAATTATAATTTTGATCCAAACCATGAATGGCTAAAATTTGTTAACTTACACAATTTGATTTGTAGATGGAACAGCGGTGATAAAACGTCGTCATATTATCACTTAAACAATATGCTTTCGGACGATCTTGAACATGATGATATGTTCAAGAATACTTTGAATCTTCATAAAATAAAATGGACTCTTGAATCGAACAAGGAGACTTTGCAAAACACTTGGGGTTTGTATTATAAATTATTTAAACAACAGAGATCATCAAACATAGTGGATAATTCGATGTTGGTGTACCACTCCAAAGATACTTACTCTATAAACTCTCATTATTATGAAATCTTGGTCTCAAAGATGGACAATTATAATCCAGACTACACCGAGATGAAGACTTTGATAAAAAAACATGAAGAGATTAGGAAACAGATTAAGGATTGTAAGGACTACTTAACCTTACATCAACATGACCCTAAAATGAAACGGAAAATACAGGAAACACTTAAGGTTGTTTTGAACAACGAAAAGTTTGTCTCTGAAAGATATTCTGAGATAAAAAGGTCGTTAAAAGCAAGTAGAAGTGAAATAATTGAAATGACTGTCTGCTTACTTTCAATTTTAAGCTCCCAAATATGCACACATCGGAAGTATGGGTACAAAGAAACCGAAACAACTGATATGTTCTTTTCTTTGTGGTTTGAACTTATCAATTTTTTCAGTAAAGATTACTATGACATAGACAATACAGGTAAAACGGAGTTGAAGAAGCTTCAAATTGAAAGCTTAAGAGTGAATTTCAAACATGTTTTGGTGTTTGAAACTATTCCAGAAATGATTATCAATAATGAAAATAATGAGGATAGTTTTATAAAAAACAGATATGTTAAGGTTGAATGGAGAAAAACACTGCAAATGTGGGTGGATTCTATTGAGCTTATTTTAGAAAATAATATAGCAGCGTGCTTGCCATGGTTAGGAACTATTTTTGCTAAAATTTCAACTGGTCATATTGAAGTGAATGAAAATTGTAATGGATTTTTTGTATTATTGGAATGCTACTTGAACAAAATAATAATTAGTTGTGTTCAAAAATTCCCGGAATATAGCATCCACTTAGCAAATAGCTATATGAACTACAGTAGTGAAAACAATGAAAAGGCAAAAATGCGTAGCTCCTTGATATCACAATTGATTACATCCTTAATAACAAAAGACCCCAAGTTGATGCAGTTAGTTGATGACTATAAAAGCTTCAGTGATGTAATAAAAGACTTATCATTGACTTCTGCTTTGAAAAAAGTTTCCAAAGTTTCCTTGGAAGAGAAGCAAAATTGCAAGGTAATCTTTCAAAAGTCACCTGAAGAAATATTTGAAGTTTTTAGTGAAAAAAGAAACGTTTTAAATCCTTTAGTGGATTATGTTGACTTGGTAAAGACCGAAAGTGACTTATCAGGTTATAACATTGTAGGGATTGATAAAACGATTACTTTATCCACATCTGGACTGTCGAGACCAAGGATATTCTCTTTCCTAATGAAAAACGGGACCAGGTTTAAGGTTTTAGCAAAAGGTAATGATGATTTGAAACCAGATGAAATAATGCTTAAGGTTATGAAGAAAATTAACAGCTTGGTATTCCAAAAGAAGGATGGTACAAATTTGAAATACAAAATGATCACTTATCAAGTTTTCCCAATGGGTCACAACTTTGGGCTTATGGAGTTTATAAAAAATGTCAGTTCTTTAAATGATATACTGAAGCCCATGCATCAAGAGGATGAGATATCACACGGAGAACTACGAAAAAGAATGGATGCTTCATATAAGGCAAACAAAATGACTGAATTAAGAGTGAAGGAATTTGACGAAATGTGTAAACTGGTCACTCCTAGATTCAACGAGTTTTTCCGTATCACCTTCCTATCACCAGAAAGTTGGTACAAGGCCAAAAAAACTTATGCGATGTCCTTAGCCATAACTTCCATGATCGGTCATATTTTGGGTATTGGTGACAGACACATGTCTAATGTTATGATGAATTGTCAAACTGGAGACCTGGTACACATTGATTTTGGTATCACTTTTGATGGAGGTAAAAAGCTAGCCATACCCGAAAAGATACCATTCAGATACACAGCCGATATGAGAGATGCTTTGGGTATATATGGCTACTATGGTGCTATAAATAGATTCTTTGAGGATGTGTACAGTACACTGCGAAAAGACAAGCTGGTGGTAACTCTATCATTAAGTAATGTGAAATTGGACCCGTTATATAAATGGTCTTTAGAGGTTAGCACAAAGAAATTGGAAGCAATGTTTAATGTTATGGATTCAGAAAGTGATAGATCTACTGGTGTTTTTGAAGAAAATGATGATAGCCGTGAATATTGGGGTGAACCATTGAGAAAGAAGCAAGCCAAAGCATTGACAAAAGATAAAATCTCGGAATATTTTGATGTTGTGGTTAGTAAACAATCAGATGAAAAAGAACCAACAGTGTTTGTCAGAAGAAAATCCAAAATAGCATATAACATCACTGATGATTATAGTAAAAAATGTTTGGACACTGTATCGGATAAAATATTGGGAGGAAAAGAAAGGCAAAGTGTTGAGAGTTGTGTTCAAAGCTTGTTGAATGAAGCTCAATCTTCAGACAACTTAGCTTTAGTATTTTGTGGATGGTGCCCATTTTATTAAAGAATGAATGAATTAAGTGAAGAGTATCCTTTACTTATTATAATACATCCTATATATGTTACAACCTCCAGTCGATTTTTTAATATGAATAAATGAAATAGAATAATTTAAGATGAACAATATATCAGTATATAGTCATGTTATAAAGCATTTGTAGGCGAGTTAATTATTGATAAAAGTTACTTTATCCTGTTTTATCTTATCCATTTTTTTTTTTTGAGAGTTGTAAATCACGTGGAAATATGGCAATCTGACTTAACTTACTCAACTAGTTTTACATAATTTGAAGGGATAATACCCCTTTCACCATTAGCTTTAAGACATGACCACCATCTACCTTCTATATCAGTGACTCTCATGACCTCCCCTTCATCAAATGAGACTTCATATGGATCCGAAGCGTCTGCAATGTACTCAAATAATGCAACAGCTTTGTATGGATATATGGCTTCTTCCTCTGACGGGTCTGCATAGCTCATCATTGATGTTCTTGCATTTGAAACTGATTGAGATGGCTGGGTTGTATGATTTTTGTTGTATCTAGAGTTGGTCTGTCCATTAGTGAATTTGGAGGTGGATGGAGCAGCAACGTTTATTGGGTTTTGGAATTGATCTGAGGCTGAGTCTGAGTATTCTTGTTCATTTGTGTTTTGTTCTTGCTGCTTTGTAGGAGGAACACTAGTTTCATTTAAATTTGAAACATAATTAGCACTATTTGAATATCCGGAGCTCATACCCTTTTGTAACTCTTGGTATCTAGACATTTGTTGCTTTTGATGTTGAAGTCTCTTCATATTGGCCAGTCTTCTATCTTGTAAATATTCAGAAACAATATTGCTTGGTCTTTGGCCATCTAAACTGAATGAATCTATAAATCTGTTCAAAGGAGAGCTATTATCACTTCCAAAGTACACCAACCAGGAGAAATTAATAATACTTAAGATGATACAACCCGAAGCAGATGCTGCCTTAGTCTTTCCCGATGAATATATGAGGTTTGTGGTGCTGTTAGTGTTGTAAACAAAACTGATTGCTGTTGTACCCGTGATAAATACTCTGTAATGATCAAGAAGATCAAAGGAGTACAATAACATGTAAATAAATATCAAGAATATTTGGAATCCTAACCCCCACCATGTAAACTTTGGGAATCCTATATCAGAATCAGAAGTTAGGGAGTTATGGGGTAGGTAAATATAACAAATACCACCAACAACAGCAACCAACCAGCCTATGATAGCCAATGATATGGTTGTCAGACCAAATGGATCACCAAGAAGTCTTGACATGTCAAAGTAATGCCTTTTTCTGGCATAGACTTGTTGATTTGCATTTTTCCCTGCTTTGTTTAATCTATTCAATTTATAAGAAAACACTCCCATTTTATTATTATAGATAAAAAACTTATGGTATATTGATTATACTTTTAAGATTATGGTAAATTTTCCTTTGGAGGATGACATCTGTTTATGTCAATAATGAATTGATTATAATTGATACTTAAGATTAAAGTACTTCTTCAATCTATTTTTGTTTTAGTAAAAAAAAAAAAAATAGAGGATCGTTATCCTGAGAATACCGTGTTTCATATTTTAAAAATTTTATTGTCTATTTTGGGATATGACAATCTAGACTGTGAATTCCCATTTTGGTTATTTATTTTTAGATCACGTGCAATGAGTGTAACAAATGTGTGCAGCCTTGAAAACACCGTTTTAGGAAAGTATTAATTAAACCTCAAAACGAAGAATTTCAAGAAAAATAAAACCGATTTCTTTCTCTTTAGGATCAAAGACAGGACTTACAACATTTTTAAACAATCTTATCCCCTTCTTTTCAAATTATTTTTTACATGTTTTTAAAATAGACAACATTGTTTTAATTAGTGTTCTGGTACATATTGATAAAGAATATAAGCTATATAAACCATATTCAATATCTACCCAATAAGTTTATCATCAACAAACAAATAAAACATGCAACAGCAAATGTATAGTCAGAACACACAAATGTCTAACAATGAATATAACACCAATACCCAATCTAGTAAAGCACTGCAATTGAAATACAAAATAAATTATTTAAAACTTAAAAGAATAACTGAACTAAATCAGAACCTAAAGAAGGAACTACTCAGGGATAGAATCACTTCAAGCAATGCATCTTTGCAAATTATAAATTATACAAACGACTTGTTCAACGGCAAGGATTATACTGTTCCTTCGGTAAGTGGACAGGTACCCAGGGACAGCAATCCATTGCTGAAAACACCAAACAAAGGATATTCTCAATCACCTAATGGCAGTAACAGTAGCGATCCTGGTTGTTGTACAATTATGTGAATTCATATATACATAAGATTAATTTTTCTTTCTTCATGTTTAGCCTAATTGTTTATTTTCCTTTTCAATGGTTATTTTGTCCTCTTTATTGAACTCATCATAGTCCCCACATCCACAATCATAATCCTCAAGAATGTTTGTACAGTCATAAACAGGCTTCTTTAAATGTTCATTGACCAAGTTGTGGATATGACATCCCCATAACGCAGCGGTTTGTCTAGACTTGGATTGCACCGGATTTTTCTTGATGAGTTCTTGGAAATGGTAGGAACACTCCCCACACGGATAAAACTCGGCAAACAAATTAATGTATTGCTTCAATTTGTCCTGCTGTTGAGTGCTTGGTTCATCAGGATATCTGGATAAAACTGTGTGGAACAAATACCATGCGTGTCTGCCTAATTCCTGCTTTTTCTCTAGATCAGGCATTAGGGGCATAATGACATCCTTATAAATGGTTTCTTCTTTATTTACTACCTTTTGATTGCTGGTGGATGTGGTGTTCTTAGTGTTGGAGTCTAAGTTGTTGTTAAATATTGTAAACTTGAACACAAGTATTATGACAACACTGTATACAATGTATAAGAAATGTTTCTTCTTGATTTTGTTAGAAGATATAAGTTGCATGATGTATTGTTTATTGTTTTTTAGTTATTGGTATTCAAACAAAAACTTAATGAATGAATGATGGTTGGGGTTGCTTATGGTGATCAATGAACACATCGAACTATATATCATGATAATAAACGCTAACTGAATGTTTTTATTTGTTTTCCCTTTTTTTTTCTCGGAAAAAATAAAAGATGTGTAAAAAGTATTTAAAAATTAATTAAATTGAATATTTTAGAAGCAAGATATGAAAAAATCACCAGACAAAACCATAATCATTTGTATATTTGATTATAGTAGAATACACCATATTAGAGGTAATATTGGATTCACTGTTTTTCTACATATTACACAAACTTAACTTCTTAACTTTTATTTGTTTCTAAATCGACCCAATGTCTCATTTCGAAACATCATCTAATAATGATCAGAAATATAAAGAAATGGCTCAGATGGCAAGAGAGTCGTTTGAGAAAAACGTTCTAAATAAAAGGTTTTCTCAATATAAACGATCCAATCCTAAAAACCACAGAACGGACACTCTAGTAAACACTATCAATAAAACAAGATTTGCTGTTAGTATCACAAACAACACTCCCATTTTATCATATAAGGAGATTGATGATATCGAAAATGAACTGAAAATGAAAATACCTGAAATGACATTTGTAAACAACAAGATATCTATCAAATATAATGACCTTTATGAGTACCTGATCGATTCCACAAGCATGTTGGATTCAGTGAAGAGGGAAGTTGACGAAACAATCAAGGTGAGTAACAGCAAACACTGGGATAAACACAAAGAGAAGCATAACAAAGGCAACAAGTCAGCAACTTCAGAAGACGATGGTTTGAACTTTGATTGGACATACACTCCCGTTGACTATGTGGGGAAAGTTACATACATCAATGATACGTTCGAAAATAAGCATATAGAAGTGATTGATGAGGACAAATCCAGAATTCCTTTCAAGAAGCTGGCGCAACAAATTGAAATCAAGAAATTTGATACAGTGTTGCATTTTGAAGATGAATTAAACGATAATGGAATTTCGTTAAGCTATTCAAGAATCAGAGTTGTGGATACAAAGGTCAAGGATGAGGCAAATAAAGATAAAAAAATTAAGTACACATACATATTGACAAGATTTTTCCTGAGAGTTGATAATGTAATGGTTAGAGTGATAGATTTAAGAACTTATTTCAATTTGAAGAAGCCAAATAAAATTATTGTGCAACAAGACGTTTTTGAAAAATGGATTGAAGGGAATAATGAGGAGTTGTCCGAAATAGATAAATTAAAATCATTTGAATCTGTTCTGGAAAGTGAACATGTTATATTAAAGAATCTGGATAAGGTTGCTGAAAGAACAAAATATTTAACCATCAATGTCAATATATAATTTTTTTTTTTTTAAATAAGCTTGAATACTTCAACAATATTTTTTGGCAATATTCTTAATACTATCATTTTTGCTATGTTTAGATAAGTATATCCATGAATCTTTGTTATATTTGGTATACTTGATGATTTGCAAATGGCAATTGTACAGTTCATCTTCATCTTTGACGATTTTGGATAGCTCTATCCAAGCCAAATAGTTATCAGGTCTTATGATGATGATGTCTTCCAAAACAGCTTTCATGTACTCACTGTATAAAGATTTGTTGCTTGTGGCAAGTTTTTTATAACATTTGAACAATAACCATTTGCTTTCCACATCCAATGGGAACTTGTCAATCAAAGATTGAACCAATATAATTATTGAGTTGATGCTTACAGAGTTGAAGTTCATTTTGAAATTTATGAACAACTTGTTCATCTTTAAGTATTGAACACTATTTGTAGACTTTTCTAATTTCCCACTTAACAAATTCTCAATGTTTTTTTCAAATTGGTTTATAACATCACCTGTGATTTTTTCTTTACTAACGGTTAGTTTGAATGCTTGGTTTAGGTAGTTGTAGTATTGGTAAATGGCAGAGTTGATACTCAAACATTGCTTTGATTTCAATATTTCAACATATTTGTTGATTTCAGCGTATATGGCTTTGTTGTCTGAATGATTGGAGTATCTTAAGAAGTTTACAGTTATGTATAGCTCTACAAGAGAGATGTATTTCAAGTTAATAGCCTGATAATCAAAGACTTTCAATAGTGCTTGGATATCCTTTGCGTAAGTGTTTAAAGTGGTATCATCCACTTGATTATAATAGCCAGTGTTGTAGATGTATATGTATTTGTCCAATAAAAGATACAAGTTATTGATCATTTTATTTAAGAGAATGGATGCGTATTGGAGTATGCTTGTTATTGATCAATGAATTTAAAAATATGAATAATGATTATTTGAAATTACAAATGGCGTGTGTGTATTATCATTTAAACGAATTAAAAAATAACATCAAAATCAAAATAATAGTGTGTAGCACTGGACCAAACCCAGTTCCCCCGCAAAAGAAAAACACGCAAAAGATCTATTTTTCTTTCCAAAGCAAAAATGTGTGTGTTCGGACATAAGCAAGCAAACCCAAAAGAAAGAGAGCATTCCTTACATATGGAAATTAAGTTTAATCAAAAACATACATTGAATATGAAGAAGTATTGTTGGAAAGGAAAGTAACATTTACAGTTAGAGAAAAATAGAAGACGTTTTATTTTTTTCAGAGGTAATGTTACCAAAAAGTTTGATTCTTTGGACTAATGATCAAATAATTGAAATACAGGTCTTCTACTCTTTGTTGTATCCACAGGCTTTTGATCTAAACAGTACACATATAGATAAAACTGGGTAAGTTTCACGCCAGGTTCTGAACAAAAAAGAAACGGAAACTGCAAATGTTTTGTTTTCATTAAGTTTTAGTTAAGTTCTTGTTCCTGTTTTGTAGGAGCAGAGTCCTGAATGATGATCAGCTTTGTACTAAGTTATCTATTCCCACTTTGCTCCTTTCCTCAAATCACAACGGGGTTGAAATCACTATAATCTCATAGCATAAATGAGCCATAAACACAATGCGTACTGGTTTTATGAGTATACCAACAACTATGTTAATTAAAGTAAAGTTAACAAAACTAAATAGATTCACAATCTCAGCAAAAACAGTTTTAACAGGTTTTTTTATTTTTCCAGCACCATAAAAGATTAGTATTAAGACTGTATTGTTATTTATTAGCTTGGTGTTATTTAAAGTGTTAATATGTATACCCACACAACTTAACTTAGTTTTTCAAAGAACTTTTGTATTTAGTAATAGATATCTGTCTTCTAGATAACTCTAAAGTAGCGCCCGA
>ERZ794949.553-NODE-553-length-11559-cov-2.777382_pt1 | contig 11559 bp, 9 predicted proteins | sample MGYA00511363_ERZ794949 | MGnify/ENA primary metagenome ERZ794949 (study PRJEB30137, sample SAMN04331402) | food metagenome | isolation source: T1 must sample point D1 replicate B | place: Australia: South Australia ...
CCGGCTGCGGTCGCGCCGCCCGCTGCTGCTGCCGCCGTCGCGCTCGCGGTCGCGCTCGCGCTCGCGCTCGCGCTCGCGCGGCGCCGACGCCTCGCGCCCTCCTCGGCGGAGGCGCTTCTCGGGCGGGATGGGCCGGAACGCGACGGCGAGCGACTGGGTCGAGCCGGCGTTGGGCCCGTAGCCGTTCGGGCCGTGCATGCCGTTGGGCCCGCCCGGGCCAAAGGTCGAGGTCGAGGTCGGCGCGGGGATCGGCGCAGTCGGGAGCGGACCGCGCGCCTTCCACTCGTCGATGAGCTGGCGCAGCTGGTGGTAGCCGAGATGCATCTGCGCGCGAGAGGAGAAGGAAGAGTCAGTCGCCGCCAGGAGACGAGAGGGGGGAGAGAGAGCGCGGAGCGGGAAGAGGAGGACGAGACGCACCTTGCCGCCAAAGTGGTCTGCGAGACGCCTGTCCGAGTCGAGGATCGACAAGTAGGCGCCGCAGATGTCGCACACGCGCAGCTTCTGGTTGCCCGACGCGCCGGCCGTGTCGGTGAGCTCCTGCAGCTCGCGCTCCTTGTCGAGCTTCTCGGCCTTGAGCGCCTCGGCCTTGGTGAGCTGCGTCATCGACTCCTCGACCTTGCCCTGCGAGCCGAGCATCTCGACCTCGGCCATGGCGGCCTGGTACGCGCCCTCGATCTCGCCGACCTCGCGCATCTGCAGGCGAGTAGGACGACAGGGTCAGCGAAACGATCGCGCATCGAGAGAGGGTCGCAGAGGATGAGAGAGGCACGCACGAGGGCTGTGGTGCGGTTGTTCTCCTCGGGCGTCTTCTCGAGGCGACGGTGCGCGGCCGCAATCCTCCTGTCGCACTCGCCGACGAAGCCCATGATCTGCGTGCACGGGCGTGCTCTGTCAGGACATGCTTCACGGCGAGGTCGAGAGAGTCAAGGAGTGAGAGTGGGACGCACGACCTGCTCGTAGTTCATCTTGAACGAGTTGAGCATCTTGATCTTGTCGTCGTCCTTGTCCTGCTCGGCCTGGTGAAGGATGCCCTCGTACTCGTTCTTGAGCTTGATCGAGTGCGTCTTGGCGCAGGGGCCGAGGTCCATTTTCTGCGAGCGCGCTCTAGGAGAGATTAGCGAGGTGCGCAACGAGCGAGAGAGAGAGAGGAGAGGGACGAAGGACGGACCGTGTTGGTGAAGAGGTCATGGGGGCAGATGCCGGCGACGAACGGGTGGCAGAGCTTGTGGTCGTAGAGCGAGATGTCGTGCGTGACGATGCCGAGCGCCTCTGTTGCGTGTGGAGAGCCGGAGTCGGCGAGGAGATGAGGGAGGAGGGCGAAGGAGGGGAAGAGTGGGAAGGGCGCGAAGTGGGAGGGGCAGGAGCGAGTCAGCCTCGTGTACTGGGTCCAGTGCACGCAAGCAACCGGCCATGCGAGCCAGGGTCGTGCGTGGAGCGGGTCGGCGAGTGTGGGAGGGGAGGGGGAGATGGAGCGGGCGGAGGGGACGACGCAGAGGAAAGGGGAGCGCACCTGCGCCCATGAGCTGCTCGAGGAGCTTCCTCTGCTGCTCTGCAAGCCGCCCCATCGTAGCTCGTGCGGTGAGGGGAGCTGGGCGTGATGAGGTCGTCGACTTGGGCTCGCTCGCCTCGTCGTCGCTCCGTCGCGCCCAAGTCCCGCCCGGCTCGACCCTCACAGGCGGCTTCTTCCTCTCCCTCGTCCCGTAGTCAGGATCAACAACGTGCATTCCAGAGTACGACAACAGTGCGACCCGACGGGCGCAACGAGAAACGAGAACAAGACCGTCACAGCAAGCACGCCCGCACGCACCGCGGGCCCGTCCACACCCCTCGCTCCCTCCTCACGCCAGCGCAATCTCGACAAAGTGCTGCCGCATCGACTCGCCCTGCTGCGCCGACTCCTGCGGGCGTGGAGGTCGAGCGCGCAGCGTCAGGCCCCGTGCGCGACAGAGCGAGCGAGAAGAAGGAGAGGAAGGACGGGACGCACATGGTCCAGCTCTTGCAGCTCGTCGAGCAGCACGCGCTTGTTCTCGCGCACCTTCTTGAGCGTACGGTGTGCAGCGCGCGGCCGAATCTCGACTGCGAGGTTGCAGCCGTCAGGGACGATCCGGCTCTTGGCGACGAGGACAGGGGAGAGCGGACGCACGAGCTTGTTGCGCCGGGACGAGCCAGGCCTTGGCGCCGCCCAGCCCGACGCCCAGCGCGACCGAAGCCTCGATGGCGGCGGCGAGGCCCTGCTCCTGCAGCTCGAGGGCCAAGCTGGCCGACTCGTAGTCGGCTTTCGAGCGCGCCGTGAGCGACTTCGGGCGGTCGAGGTGCGCAGCGTCGACGAGTGCAGTGCTGCGGGGCGGGCGAGAGGGTCAAGTGAGCAGATCAAGGGAAGGGGGAGGAGGAGGAGGACGTACTTGCGCTCGAGCTGCTTGTGGATGGACGAGTCGGCCTCGCGCTTGCCCTTGTCGACGATCTGCCGCAGGTCGCGCTGAGCTTGGGCGAGCCGCTGCTCAGTCGGCTTGATCGTCGACTTCTCGTACTTCTGCAGGCGTCGAGAGGGAGCAGGGTCAGCCAGTGAGCGAGAGCGCGATCGAGAAGGAGTGCGAGAGAGAGGCAGGGACGACTCGCCTCCATGATCCGGGCGAGCTTGTGCACGACGCTGCGTGGGATAGGATGTCAGAAGGGGAGACACCGCTCGCACGTCAAACGCCGGGGACCGGCATCAGCGCCGACCCGCGGCGAAAGGACGGGCGCCGACTCACGGCTCGCCGCTGCTGCCATCCTGCTGCCCATCTCCACCATCCTCGAGCTGCTCGTCGTCATCGTCTCCATCTTCCTGCCGCCCGACGTCCATGCCCTCCTCGCCGTCCTGCTCCTGGTAGCTGACCCGCTTCGAGGTCGACGCGCGCGAGGGGCGAGAGGTGCGTGCCGAGGTCGGGCTCGCGGCGGGCTTGGTCGCGCGCGACATGGCGGGCTGTCGAGGTTCTGGCGTGGTGTTGGAGGATGTAGCTGGCTGTCGAATGTGCTGGTGCTGGCGAGGACGAGGGCGAGGAGGTCGACGAGGTCGAGGTGCCGGCGGGCTGCGCGAAGCGCGGTGGAGCGGCTGTGCGCGCTTGAAGTGATGTGTAGGCGTATCTGGACCGGATCTGAAGAGCAAGCAGGTCTGCACGAGGTGCGGCGAGACGGGCGAGGGGGCAACCGTCTCGCTCCCCACCTCGAGCTCCTTCCCCTCAGCTCACTCGCTGTCGCCCGCAATGCTGGAGCAGCGCGCACCTGCGCTGCACTCTTGCACGCCTACAGCTGCCCCTCGCGCGACAAGGCACCCGTCCACACTGTCCGCGACCGTCCAGCTCCCGCTCGCCATCCTCATCTCTCGCCGAGGGTCCGTCGACGTGGCGGCCGCCAGACGTCTTGCTGAGCGCAAGACCTCATCATGGAGCTCTTCTTTCGCTTCCGCGGCGCTCGCCTCGTCCATCGCTGCGGTGCTCTCCTCCTTCCGCTCCCTCCGCACGAGCCAGGCCTCGTCGGCACGGAGCCCGACGGCATTTGGACACGGTCCACGAGCAGTCTCTCGACTCTCTCGAGTGCCAGGCCTCCACCCGCTGGACGGCCGCGGCGAAAGTGGAGGGAGCGGTGCTTACAGCCGGCGAGAGCCCGTGCCCGGCCGTCGACGATCTCTCGCTTGGCGGATCTGCTTTTCCGCAGGGCGTGCGAGCAGGGCTCGGCGGCGTCTCAGCGTGGACGACGCAAGCTTTGCTGGAGCCGATCGCGGACCAGTGGAGGCGTTGCGCGGATGAGAGCCCGCTCGCAAGCTCGCCGCTTGGGATCCGCTCTCGGCCTTCCCTCGCCCGCTCTTAGCTCTCTCTCTCTCTCTTTCTCTCGCTCTCCAACACCCACGACATCGACACACCATCGTCTACAACATGTCGACCGCACCCAAGAGCGTGACTATCCGCAACATCGCCTGGGACACGGCCGCCCAGCTCTACTTTCCGCCCGACTTCTCCGACGCCAAGCGGTACCCGGCCGTCGTCGCAGGCCACCCGATCGGCTCGTGCAAGGAGCAGACGGCCGGCAACGTGTACGCCGTCAAGCTCGCCGAGGCGGGCTTCGTCGCCGTCGCGTTCGACGCCTCGTTCCAGGGCGCGTCGGGCGGCGAGCCGCGCTTCGTCGAGAACCCGGAGCTGCGCGTGTCCGACTTTCGCTACGTCGTCGACTACCTCCAGACGCTCGCCTACGTCGACCCGGAGCGCATCGGCGTCCTCGGCGTGTGCGGCGGCGGCGGGTACGCCATCAGCGCCGCCACGACCGACTACCGCTTCAAGGCGGTCGTCGGCGTCGCGGCGGCCAACTTTGGTCGGCTCAGCCGCGAGGTCTTCGGCGGGTTCGACCCGGTGAAGAACCTCGAGGGCATCGCCGCGGCGCGCACGGCCGAGGCGCAGGGGGCCGAGCGCACCATCAACGCCGCCGTCCCGCCGACGGTCGACGACGCCAAGAAGCTCGGCAACGACCCGGACCTCCTCGAGGCGACCGAGTACTACCGCACCGAGCGCGGCAAGCACGAGCGCGGCTGCGTCAGCTTCCTCTACTCGCACAACGCCGCCGTGACGGCGTGGGACGCCTTCTCGCACTGCGAGACGCTCCTCGTGCGCCCGCTCCTCGTCGTCGTCGGCGACAAGCCGGGCATGTTCGGCTCGTACCGCGACAGCCACGAGGTGTACGGCCGCGCCGCCTCGAAGGACAAGGAGATCCTCGTCGTCCCGAACGCTTCTCACTACGACCTTTACGACAAGCCGCACGCGGTCGACCCGGCGCTCGCCAAGATCGTGCCCTTCCTCAAGAAGCATCTCGGCGAGGTCGAAGGTGCGTCTTCTCTCCTCTCGCCGCCGCCGCACGCCGTTGCACCTGCTGACCCTCGTCGACCTCGCAGCCGCCAAGTAAGCACCACACAGAGCCCAGCCCGTCCGAACGAGCTGCTCCCTCTCTCGCTCTCAGTAGTCCTCCCCTCGAGCCATGTAATGGAGACCGTGCAGTGCAAAGCGACGCTCCTCGAAGAAAGCGCTGAGCAGCTACAGCATCTGGCCGGCTCCGTCGTCCTGCCGATCCACGCGCTCGAGCACCTGCCCTCTCGAACGGCCCGATCGTCTGTGCCCTCGTCCTGGCTGCATCGAGCGCGAGCGGCTGGGCCCGAGAGTGTCGTTTGAGGCGTGCGAGAGGCGAGGGCGGCGGCGGTCGATCACGTCGGAGAGCCGGCGCTGCGGAATGCGGTGGACCGAAGGGGCGTGTGGAAGGTCGAAGAGTGCGACTTGAAGGCTGCTGACTGCCTCTGCGGCGCTGGTCGGCGGGCGAGGACGAGTGCGAGGAGGTCGAGGAGGTCGGGGACGAGGGCTGGCTCGCGAGGCGCGGGTGGACGGCCTGGGCGAGCGCTGGAGCGATTGAGGCGGTCTGGCGATAGCTTCGAGGTAGTAGCTGATCTGCACAAGCGAGCGCCGTCGAGAGGGCGGACCAAGCCGTCGAGATGGCGAGCCGGCCTTCCTGGACTCCTCCACCCTCGCTGCTCTCTCTAGAGCAGCTCATGCGCAGCTCGAGCCCGTCTGATGCGCCCACAGCAGCCGGGCAGGCTCGACCGCAGTCCCGTCTGAGCTTGCTGTGCCTCTCCCTCGGTGCTCGCGACCTTCATCTCCTCACGGCAATTGCACGCAGCGCACCGCGACAGGCCTGCTGCGCTGCCTACAAGGCCATCCAAACTCCCTTATTTGTGCGTCCGCCGTCCGGCTCGGTCGTGCGGGCGCCGGGTTCCGCCTTGCCTCGCTCGCGCCCTCCGGAGCTGCTGGTCCGACGGTCGCGCGCGTCGCTCGCAGCTGCGCACGCTCTTCGCTTGCCGCCTGTGAGTCGCACAGATCTACTTGCTCCGTCTGAGCGAGGCTGCAGGGCGACGAGCGCATGTCTTGCGTCTCGGCTGTGAAGGACAGCTCCGGCTCAGCTGTGCTCGCCAGTCCTCTGCTCTTGCAGCGCTCGCGCTCGCTTTCCTTTCGACGAGACGGGCATCTCTCGCAGCTGAAGATGCTCGCCTGGCTCGTCGAGTTCATGCCGACGTTGCAAAGACAGCTCGAGGATCCAGCTCTGGTCGCTGCAAGATCAGGTTCCGCAGCGGGAGGAACAGGTTGTTGCTCGGGTCGAGCGCGAGCTCCTTCAAGTGCTCCCAGCTCTGCCACTCCCATCGCTCGCACTTCTCGGGCTCGAGGACCTGCGAGGCAAGCGAGAAGGGGAGTCAGGACGAGGAGAACCGAGTCCGCTCGCAACGCGGTACGGCTCACCTCTGGCTTGACGTCGTCGCCGATCCGACAGGCGACGAAGAGCGTCACATAATGCTTGCCCTCGCTCGTAAAGATGTCGTTTGTCGCCGTGAGGAAGCGGACGTCGGCTTCTCGCACGACGAGACCTGTCTCCTCGGCGACCTCGCGCACGGCACAGGCCTCGGGCGACTCGCCCACCTCGAGGTGCCCGCCTGGAAGCTGTATTGCGCCTGCAGAGAGAAGCATGAGCGAGTGTGCTGACGCCCTTGTCCACGTCGTCTCGTTGAGGAGGAAGCGAGAGCGCACCTGCGCCGTGGCTCCCCTTGCGCACACCGGTGACGAACTCGAGCCGCGAGTTGAGCAAGAAGCAGCCGACTCCTACGCGCACCTGAGCAGCCATGGCCGAGGGCGAGTGTGGGAGAGAGCCGAACGCGAGGGCGATCGCCTTGCGCCTCGACGCTCTCACATGCGCCGCCTCGTCCTGTTCGAGGGCGCACCTAGCGCGGCGCAGTGCTACAGCTCTCTCGACCTCGACCTGCAGCCCGCCGCCTCCTGGCACACCCTCGCCATCGACCTCACGCTTCCGGCCTCTCCTCATCAGCCAACACCCAGTTCGCCCCCTCCCCGCCCACCAGCCTCCGCAGCACCGCCGCCAACAGCTCGACAGCCGACCATCAAGCCCGAGCCGAGCTCCCCAGCCGTCGGCGGCAATCCCTGGGACGTCACGGCGTCGCAGTTTCACGACGCGGTCGAGGGCAGCCCTGTGCAGGACGAGCGGGCGACAGCGGCGAGGGAGGAGGAGCCCGACAGCCTCGAGCTCTCGCGTAGAAGGACTCGGAGGCGGTCGTCGTCCTCGCCCGAGCTGGAACGGTCCGAGCAGGAGGATGAGGGCGAGGGCGTTTCGAGGACCAGTGCGTCTGCTCCTCCTGCCTCGACCCTGAGACGCCCGCTGACTTCATCCCTCACGCAGGCTTCATGATACCGCCGCCGACGCAGAAGCGCTCGCGCTACTCGGCCGTCTTCCGCGCGCAGCACTCGCAGCCCGTCCTTCAACCGCCGCACGACGATGTCTCGTTCGCCTTCGCCCCCTCAGCTCCCCTCTTCGACGTCTCGCGCGCCGACACGACCGTCGAATACACGGCCGACGACTCGTACGACGCGACCTACGCCGAGGGGGCGTCGCTCGGCGCCCCACCGCACTTTCCGTGGAAGGTGTACGACCTCACACCGCTCAACCAGCTGCGCAAGAAGCTCGTCAACGCTTCGACCCGAGGTGCACCGCCGCCCAAGGTCTCGGTCCTCGCCGCCGTCAACAGCTTCGAGCAGCGCGACACGGCCAAGAGCAAGCTCACCGAGGTGACGCTCATCGACGACTCGGGCCAGCACGCCAAGCTCGCCATCTGGGGCGAGGCGGGCGTCGAGATCGGCAAGGTCATCCAGCGCGCCGACGTCGTCTACGTCGAGAGTGCGTCCCTCTCTCCCTCGCTCTCGAACGCAGCGCTCAGGCCCGCAGCTAACGCCCTGCTCGCCCTCTCCTCTCGAGCAGACGTCGCCCTCAAGGAGTACGGCGGTGCGCTGCAGCTCTCGTTCAGCGACCGCGACTCGCAGCTCGGCATCTGCTGGCGCACGCACGCCGTCGACGCCGACGACTGGGCGTACCGGTTCCACGAAGGGTGGCGCGAGTCGCTCGTCGAGGCCGACGAGGTGCTCAAGCAGGCCGACTGGTTCTCGAGGCGCTTCGGCTGAGCGTGTATGGGTCCTGTGCGTCGTTGTTGTTGTCATGACCAGCTGTCGAGCCTCCTTGCCGTCGTCAGCGCGAGCGCCTCTTCGCTCAAGGAGAACCGGTTCGGCACACTGCTTCTTTCTCCGCTCGCGCTCCTCGAGAGGCTCTAGCATGCACTCAGAAAGCCCGAGAACAGCGTCTCTGGCCTGCAGGATAGCCGCGAGCGGTCGACTCGCTGGACTCGCCGAGGTGCGCCCGACCGCGACGAGCTCTCCTCCTCGCCTCGCGTTCAGGACAAGCCCAGACGCTTGCGAGCCGCACCGACCGGCACCATACAGCGCCTCTCAGCCCAGCTACAGCGCGCCCTCTCCCTCCCTCTCCACCGCGCCAACCGGCCCCACCTCATCAGCACTCGACCTCCTCTCCTCCACCGCCAGCACAAGCTCTTGCGCCTGCACAGCACGCCAAACCACCTCGCCATGCCGCCCAAAGCAGCCGCCAAGCGCGCCTCGAAGCGCAAGGCCGACGACGAGCTCGACCAGGCCGACGCCGTCCCCTCTGCATCGACCTCGACCCCGCCCGTCAAGGAAGACTCGCCCCTCACCGACCTCGAGGGAGAAGACGCCGAGGACGACAAGCCCCAGAAGAAGAAGCGCGCCAAGAAGGAGCCCGTCAAGCCGCTCGACCCGACCTTGCCGACCAACAAGACCGTGCCCGACGTCGTCGAGCCGTTCCCGCGCCCGGCGGCAGGCTGCATCCGCATCTCGGCGTGGAACGTGGCGGGCTTACGAGCGAGCGAGAAGAAAGGTGCACCTCCTCACTCTCGTTCTCGGGTCCGTGAGGAGCAGCCGCCGACTGACGCCTTCTTCCCTCGCTCGCTCGCCCGCCCGCAGGCTTCTCGCGCTACGTCGAGGCAGAAGACGCCGACGTCCTCATCGTGACCGAGACCAAGACGACCGCCATCCCGCTCGCCGCCCTCGACGACCGCTACCCGCACCGGTACTGGGGCGACCACGGCGCCGTCAAGAAAGGCCAAGCCGGCACGGCCATCTTCAGCAAGGTCGAGCCGCTCAACGTCGAGTTCGGGTTCACGGCGAGCGACGAGGTGTCTGCGGCCGACTCGGAGGGGCGCATGGTCACGCTCGAGTTCGAGAACTCGTTCGTCGTCGGCACCTGTGCGTCCCTCTCTCATCCTCTCGCTCGCTTCCTGCTCGGCACCGTCCCTCACGTGACCGGCCCCTGACCTTGTCCTCCCACCTGCAGACGTCCCCAACGCCGGCCAAGGCCTCAAGAGCCTCGCCGACAAGGAGCGCTGGAACCGCGCGTTCGAGACGTACCTGCGCTCGCTCGACGCCAAGAAGCCCGTCATCTGGGCGGGCGATCTCAACGTCGTCGCGTCCGGGCCGGCCGACATCCGCAACTGGAAGACGAACCACAACAAGTCGGCCGGCGTGACCGACGTCGAGATCGAGGGCTTCAGGCGCCAGCTCAACCCGGACGCCGGCTCGGGCCACGAGCGACTCGTCGACGTTTGGCGCGAGCGGCACCCGGACCTCGACGAGGACCCGCAGGGCTGGACCTACTACTCGTACAAGTTCTCGTGCCGCGAGAAGGGCATCGGCTGGCGGCTCGACTACCAGGTTGTGCGTCTCGCGCTTCCTTCCTCGTCTTCTCCCTCTCTCTCCCTCTTCATCTCCCCTTCTCCTTCTCCCTTCCTCGCTCCCTCCTTCGCTTCCTCCCTCGCATCTCCTCGCGCTCTCACCCTTTCCTCGCGCTCGCTCTCGAGCATCCTCGCTGACGCCCCTCTCTCTCTCGCCTCGCCCGCAGGTCTCCGAGCGGCTCCTGCCCAAGGTCAAGGCGTGCGAGGTCCGACACACCATCTGGGGCGCGAGCGACCACCTGCCGATCGTGCTCGACATCGAAAGCCCGCTCTAGCTCGAGCGAGCGAGGAGGGACGTGCGAGCGTAGCTGCTTTCGACGACGTGCAACGCAGGACGGCACGAACTTGACCTAGATACAACGACAGACGGCTACAAAGAGAGCGAGAGAGAGAGAGAGAGAGAGAGAGAGAGAGAGAGAAGGAGAGAGCGAGAGGAGGAAGAACGAGAAGAAGGGAAAAGAGGGTCTGTGCGCGCTCTCAGCAGTACTCCTTGCGCGGCTCGAGGTCGAACCCGGGTGGAGCATAGGTCTGCAGATGTTTGAAGAGCATGAGGTACTTGTCGCCGCCGAGACCGCCGCGTCTGCGAGCGAGCACGAGTGGGAGTCAGTGCGGCTCGACGATCCTCGTCCTCCAGCTCAGCACAAAGGAGCCCGACTCGCCCTCTCACGCCGTCCAAGAACCTCGCCGTCTCCCTCGCGAGCCGCCTCGTCGCGTCGGCCGTCGCCCTCATGCCGCTGCGGAACGCCTCGGCGCGCCACTGCAGCTCGTGCCACGCGGCGCGGTCGGCGTGGTTCTGCGCCGTGCGGCGCAGGTCGATCGAGACGGCGCGCGCGAGCTCGAGCTCCCACGAGGCGTCGAGGTGCACGATCGTCTTGTGCAGCGAGAGGGTGAGCTTGGAGAGGGCGGGGCGGTCTGTGCGGCAGAGAGACGGCGAGCGAGTCAGCGAGGGTCCGAGAGCGGGCGAGTCAGGCACAGGGGCGAAGAAGAGGCTGCAAAAGGGAGAGACGCACCGGCAAAGACGTCGACGGCGAGCTCGGTGTAGCCTCGGACGGCGCGGGCATCGTGCTGCGACTTGGCGCTCGGGTGGAGGCCGCGGTCGTTGTGCAGGTTCCAGATGCGCCGCCACTCGTCGTCGTCGCGCCAGCGAATGTGCACGAGTCGAGAGGCGACCTCGGCGTTGATCTGTGGGAGGGAGGAGGGGCGAGGAGGACGAGAGGAAGAGTCAGAGAGCCGGTCTCGAGGACGAGGACGATGACGAGAGAGAGAGCAGGGACGCACGCGCATGCCCTCCTCGCTGCCTTTGAGCATCCTCAGCACAGCGACGGCCACCTCGATGACGCACCTCGTCGCCATGTACGTCTCGTTCCTCATGTCGTCGACCGCCTTCCTCCCGCCCGCTCGCGCCGCCGCGCACCGCTCGCGCACCTCGGGCACGTACGCCTCGAGGACCTGCTGCGCCCTCGTCGCGGCGACGTACTCCCAGTAGGCGACGCCGAGGCGGGGCTTGCCGCGCGCGACAAACAGGTTGCTGCGCGCGAGGACGGACCCCTCGGGGTGGTCGGTCGGCGGCGGCGGGATCGAGGGGTCGATGAAGCCGAGGTGCGGCGGGACGGGCTCGAGCGAGGACGGGCGCCCGGCGGTGCTGCTCGTGCCCGAGACGGGGCGCGACGGCGGCGGGGTCGCGAGGCCCGTGCGGCGCGAGGCGTACAGGCTCGAGGGGCGGCCGAGCGCCGGGTGCGTCGTCGGGCGGCGCAGGTCCCAGGTGTTGGCCGGCTCGCGACGGAGAGGGGACCGAGGTGGGCCCGAGGGAGGGCGCCAGGGGTTGACCGGGGTCGAGAGGCGGGCGAGAGGGGTCGGCGGGTAGGTGGTCGAGCGGGCGGGCGAGGCGGGGC
>ERZ794949.554-NODE-554-length-11546-cov-2.611870_pt1 | contig 11546 bp, 11 predicted proteins | sample MGYA00511363_ERZ794949 | MGnify/ENA primary metagenome ERZ794949 (study PRJEB30137, sample SAMN04331402) | food metagenome | isolation source: T1 must sample point D1 replicate B | place: Australia: South Australia ...
GGGGGGGGGGGGGGGGGGGGGGGGGGGGGGGGGGGGGGGGGGGGGGAGGTCGACGAGGTCGAAAGGAGCGGGCGCACTCTCTCGCCGCAGGAGACCCTCGTTGCGGTAGCTGCAGGGGAGTGCGAGTCAGTCTAGGTGCAGACGGGCGGGTGCAAGACGCGAGAGGGGGACAGACTTTGTGTTGAGGGCGAAGCGGAGGCGGTTGCCGGTGATCTCGAACTCGATGAACTCGTGGCCGTACGAGCCGACGTGGCCCGAGTAGTATCGGAGGTAGAGCTGGTCGGCCATGGTCGGTCGGGCAGGGTGAGCTGGTGAAGAGACGGCCGAGGGCGAGATGAGGACGAGGAGGTGGAGGGAGCGAGGGCGACGAGGCGGAGCGCGGCGAGGTGAAGGGGTGGCGGGGCTAGCTAGACGAGTGCTGAAGCTGTGTGCGCAGTCGCAGGAAGGGTCAGGGTCACCGTCGACTCGCAGGGCGGCGATGGAGATGAGAGCGGGCGGGGGAGACGGTCGCGACGGCTGACGACAGCACCGCGCGAGTTGCCGACTGGACCACGATGCCCAGAGAGGGACAGTCTACGTACCAAGCTAGTCGAACGCGAGACTCTGTGAGGTGAGGCGGTGTGGAGGGAGCCACCTCTCGTCGGTCGCTCGCGACCCCGCCTGGCTCGCCTCGACCGCCGCTCGTCTCGCCTCGAGCAGGGCAGGGCACTGTCCAGGCTTGCCGTACAGCCAGCGCACGCCCCCTCGTCCAGGTCGCTCGCCCTCGCGCCGCGTCGTCACCTCGCTCGCCTCGTCGTCCGCCCGGCCACCACGGTCATCGCCTCGCCGCTCGACCAAGGACCAGCACTGCAGACAGGGCCACCTCGAGCAGGCCTCGACTCGCACGCACACGCCTGCGCAATCTCGCCCACCCAGTGCTCGCGCCTTTCCCTCCCCCACCAGCCCAGACCTCGTCCCTCGACCGTCGCCGGCCTTCACTCCTCGCCTCGTCTTCCCCGGCCAGCACCTACTACACGACCAGCTCGGCACGGCCATGTCGTCCTCGGTCACGGCAAAGGTCACGGCGAGTGCGTCCTCGTCCTCTGTCTCCACCTCCCCGCCTCCCGCACCTCGTCTTGGCACGCCCTTCCCGCCCGAGCACCACCTCCTTGACCTGTCCCTCGAGCCCAAAGCTGACTCACAGCACCTTGCTCCGCAGCCATCGTCGGCGCGCCCTTCGCCACCGTCACCCAGACGCTCGGCGCAGCTCCTTCGGCGAGCGCTCACCCGGCCACCATCTTTGACCCGGCATTCGGCTCTCCTGTCGCCTTCGATGCGTCCAAGTGCGTCCTTTCCTGCCCCATAGCGACCTCGAGGAGCTTCCGCACTGACGCCGGCACTCGCGCGCAGCCCGCTCATCCTGTTCATCGTCCAGGCCTTCATCATCGTCGGCCTCTCGCGCCTGCTCCACCTCGGCCTGCGCTACCTGCGCCAGCCGAGGGTCATCTCCGAGGTCATCGCGGGCATCCTCGTCGGGCCCTCAGCTCTCGGTGCGTCCCTCGTCTCCTCGTTCTGCGCGCCGGCCCCCTCGGCTCGTGCTGATCCTGAGTGAGCTCCTCACGCACAGGTCGGGTTCCCGGGTTCACGAGCAACATCTTCCCGCCGGCGAGCGTGCCCTACGTCAGCCTCGTCGCCAACATCGGCCTGTGCCTGTGCGTCTCCCCTTCCTCATCTCAAAAGGTCCCCGCCTGCGCGCACAGACCTCGTGCTGATACAGGCCGCCTACGCGCCCAGGTTCCTCTTCCTCGTTGGCCTCGAGGTCGACTTCTCCCTCTTCCGCCGCAACGTCGCCATCTCGTCGTCCATCTCGCTCCTCGGCCTCGTCATCCCGTTCGGCCTCGGCGCCGCCGTCTCGAAGGGCATCTACGACCGCTTCGTCGAGGCCGGCACGGTCGACTTTGGCACGTTCCTCTTGTTCATCGGGACGGCCAACGCCATCACGGCCTTCCCCGTCTTGGCGCGCATCTTGACGGACGAGAATCTGCTAAGGGACCACGTCGGCGTCATCGTCCTCTCGGCCGGTGTCGGCAAGTGCGTGGCTCTTCTCCTGTGCACTCGTCTCGCAGCCTTGTCGCTCAGCGTGCGGCGAGGCGGGCGCGTAGTCGTTGTGCTACTTGGCCACGAAACTGACTCGCTCTCCCTCTGTGCGCTCGCAGCGACGTCGTCGGCTGGATCCTCCTCGCGCTCGCCATCGCCCTCGTCATCTCGACGTCGGGCCTCATCGTCCTGTACGTCATCCTGACCTCGATCGGGTGGACGCTCGCCCTGTGGTTCCTCGGCCGGCCGCTCCTCAAGTTCATCGGGCGCAAGACGAGGAGCTTTGGCGAGCATGGGCCGAGCCAGAGCATGACGGCGTTCGTCCTCTTCCTCGTCTTGACGAGCGCGTGGATCACGGACCGCATCGGCGTGTGCGTCCCTCTTTCGCTCCTCCTTCTCACTCGCCCTTACCAAGCACTGACCCTGCGCTCGATCCCCTTCCCCTCCTTCCTCCCTCCTTCTCGCCCTCCTCCTCGCCGCGCGCCTCGCCCGCAGCCACGCCATCTTCGGCGCCTTCCTCGTCGGCCTCGTCGTCCCCAAGGAGATCCGCGCGCCGCTCACGGAAAAGATCGAGGACCTCGTCACGGTCCTGTTCCTCCCGCTCTACTTTGCCCTTTCGGGCCTCAAGACGGACCTCGGCCTCCTGAGCGACGGCAGCATCTGGGGCTGGGTCGTCTGCGTCTGCGTCGTCGCCTTTGCGTCCAGTGCGTCGGCTCGTTCCTCTTCCTCTCCCCCCTCGCCTCTGGCTCGCGCTCGAGCTGGCCGAGGGAGCTGAGACTGATGCACACCTTGCGTGCGCAGAGTTCGTTTCGTGCGGCGGCGTCGCCAAGCTGTACGGCATGGACTGGCGCGAGTCGGGCGCGGTCGGGTCCCTCATGGGTGCGTCGAGGTCCTCGCACTCTTCTCGTCGCCGACGTGCTCGTAAGGGCACGAGGTGTACCGCAGCGACCTGCTGACACTTGTCATTCTCTCTCCCCTTACAGCCTGCAAGGGACTCGTCGAGCTCATCGTCCTCAACATCGGGCTCAACGCCAAGATCCTCAACCCGCCCGTCTTCGCCATGTTCGTCGTCATGGCTCTGTGCGTCGCTCCTTCTCTCTCGCACTCGTCATCTCTTTCTCTTCTGAGCTTCTCTGACTCGCCGACGAGCCCCTCTCTCCCCTGCAGCATCACGACGTTCGTCACGACGCCGCTCACGCTCGCCTTCTACCCGTCGTGGTACCGCATCAAGGCCGAGCGCATCCGCCGCGGCCTCGCCGCCGTCCCGCCCGCGCAGGACAAGGCGCTCACGGGCGGCGCAGGCGCGTTTGGCGAGGGGCGCCGCAGGACGAGGTTCGCTGTCGTCGTCGAGCAGCTCGAGCACCTGCCCGCCGTCATGGGCTTCCTCCGGCTCGTGCAGCCTGCGCCGAGCGCGCCGGCGCACCGGTTCAAGGAGATCGAGGCGCCGCTCTCCGGCGAGAAGGGCGAGAAGAAGGCGGCGGCGCACGACTCGGACAGCGACGACGGCGACTCGCCTTCGCCCACCTCACCCTCGACCGGCACCGCCTCCTCGTCGTCGATCTCGAGCGCGATCCAGCTTGCCCTCCTGCGCATCGTCGAGCTCACGGACCGCACGTCTGCGCTGTTCCGCTCGGCCGAGTCCGAGCCGGCCCTCCTGCGCGCCGACCCGCTCTCGGTCGTCCTGCGCGCGTTCGCTCAGGGACTCGGCGCGCACGTCAAGCGCCTCAGCCTCGCGCTCGTCAAGACGGACGACTATGCGCGGCAGGTCGCCAGCTTTGTCGAGGAGACCGAGAGCGAGGTCGTCGTCCTGCCGTGGGCGCTCCCTTCGCCTTCCTCGTCATCGTCGTCGGCCATCACGGCGCCCGCCACCTCGACCTCGGCGGCAGCAGGCGCATCGTCATCGTCGACCGAGGCCGGCGTCGCCGAGTCGTGGCTGCCGAACCCGCTCGAGGGCCTCTTCGTCGGCGAGCGTCTCAGTCCAGGGCGCCGTCGGGTACGCCTCGGCGCTGCGCGAGGTCTTTGCAGAGGCGCCCTGCGACGTCGCACTCTTCCTCGACCGCGCCTCGTCGGCCTCGGCGAGCGACAACGAGCGCGTCGTCGTCGCCGGCCAGGCGCACCTCTTCATGGCGTTCCACGGCGGCAGCGACGACCGGCTCGCCCTCGCACTCGTCGTCCAGCTCGTCAAGGCGCACCCAGGCCTTTCGGCGACGGTCGTCCGCGTCGAGCGCGCACCCGAGGTCACGCCCGCCGACCGCGCGCTGCTCGGCGCCGAGCTCGGCGACGACGAGGGCGAGGCGAGCAAGACGCTCTCGCGCGAGACGGGCGAGCAGCCCCTCTTCACGGTGCATGGCGGCGCCGGCGCCGGCGACACGCTGTACCCGACCGTCGGCGGCGCGCAGGGCGCAGGCATGCAGTCCGAGACGGAGGACGACGTGCTCGTCTCGCGCCTCTTCCCCTCGGGCTCGGCAGCCGGCGTCGACTCGCACGCCCGCATCGCCTTCGACAGCGTGCGCTCGGGCGTCCCGCTCGCGCATGCGCTCGCCCGCCTCGCCAAGCTCCGCACCGAGCTCGCCGCCTCCTCGACCTCGGCGGCGTCGGGCGCGCGCGTCCCGCTCGTCGTCTTTGCCGGGCGGGGCCGCCGCGACGCACCTTCGCACACGAGCGAGCTGCGCGCGCTCCTCGAGCAGGCGAGCGCTGCCGGGACGCTGCTGCACTCGGTCATCGGCGCGAGCGAGGTGCGCCGGGCGCTCGGCGACGCCGCGAGCGCGGTCGTGCTCGATGCCGAGCGGTGCGGCGGCGACGAGACGGTCGTCGTTGTGCAGCGGGGCGGCAAGAGGGGGAGGGTGCCGCGCTCGAAGGGCGTGAGCGGGTGGGGCGCGGGCGAGCTCGCGAAGGGCAACGGCGCCTGAGCAGCTCGAGCACCGGCGGCCTCGACCTCTAATTCCTACACATCCTCATGTACCACTCACTCTGTGCTTTGCCTCACCGCGCGCTGGTCGTCGAAGGCCTCGCTCGTCCTCCTTGTCCTCGTTACCCCCTCTCCTTCGGCTCCCTCTATCCCCTTAGCCTCCTCTTCCTTGGCCGTGTCTTCACTAGCCTGTCATCTTACTCTGTGTTTCCTTCGCTCTCTTGGCAATGGAGAGCACAGGGCGAGTCGTTGTCCTCGGTAGCTCCAGCTCGTCGCGTCCGTTTCGTTCGCGGGCAAGGTCCGGATGGCGCTGCTTGGCCGCCCCGAGCTCTTCGAAAGGGCTGTTGAGCTCTCAGAAGGAAGCGCACCTCGCCCCTTTGTCTGCATGTGAGGCGAGCCGTGAGCTTGCGCGCGAGGCGTGTGCGCTCGCCTGGCACGCTCCTCCTCGTCTTCCGTCATCCACACTCCGCGCTCCTGTCCAGCATGGCAGACCACGTCAGCGCGCCAGCCTCCTTCTACAAGCCGACCGAGCACCACCGCGACGCCGCCCAGCCCTCTCCCGCCCATCCCCGACCTCCTCCCCGCCCCCAGCCCGATGAGAACGGCGGCCTCCCTCGCTCGCCACACAGCACGCCGGGCACCCCGCAAAGGCCCGCGCCAGGGTCTACCAGCTCTTCGCTACTCGACGCACCTCGCACTCACCCCTCGACGTCGCCCCGCCCCGCTTCGCCCGAGTCGCACCTCGCCCCGGCGGCTCGACACGCCCTCACCGCCTCTCAGCCCGCCGATACCACGAGTCCGACGGCACCCAGTCCATCGGGCTTCAACAAGCGCGATCTGTCGTCCGAGCTGAGCGAGTTGTCGGACAGCGACGACTCGGACGACGACGAGTGCCAGGACGAGCCGTCGAGCGGTGCAGCGCCAGTGCGCTCGGGCACCAAGGGCGGGCCTGTACCGACGGTGTGGAAGAAAGAGGTGGACGAGGCCTTCATGCGCGGTGCGTTCTCCAGTTCCCTTCCCTCTGCCCGGCCCCTCTGCCCGGCCCGTCCCTGACTCCTTCTCCTCCTCGCGCGACAGCCCTCGAGATCCTCCCCGACCTCGGCTACCAGCACGTCCTCTTCAAGGGCAAGCTCGCGCAACGGCCCGACCTCATCAGCGAGTACCTCCGGCGGCAGACGGGCGAGATCCGGACCAAGAAGCAGTCGAGGAACCGCGTGTCGACCTTGCGGCACGAGAACCCTCTCGACAAGCAGCGTGCGTCCTCCTCTCCTTCTCTCTGCTGCGACGAGGTCAAGCTATCGCGAGCTAGAGCTGACCTTCACACTACGCCCCTGCAGTCGAGAAGCTCCTCGTCGGCAATCACGTGCCGCAGCGCGAGATTGAGAAAATGGACTGGGATACGCTCCTCGGCCCCGACCATTTCCCGCACGTCGCTCCTGCCGAGCTCAAGAGCCCGAGCGCCTCGTTCAGGCCGTACGAGCGCGCGAGGCCGGCGCCGCCCGTCCCGAGGCCCAACAAGAGGCAGAAGGTGCGCCGAGCGGCGCCGGCCGAAAGCTGTCGATGCGCGCAAGGCGCGTCTCCGAGCTCGACGTCCTGGCACGACCTGAGCCAGCTCGACACTCGCACGTCGCCTGGGCCGCCACCGCCTCGACACCGCCCGCGGCGGCCGCCTGCGCTCTATCACGACCCTCGCCCGCTCCTCCCGACCGCCCTCCCCGCCGTCGCCGCCCCTCTCGCGCTCGACTCGACCCACCACCCTTTTCTCCCCGACCTCATCGCCTTCCTGTCAAGCTTCCACTCGACGCGCGACCACGGCCCGACCGCGCGCGCGCTCGTCGCCATCGGCATCGACTCGCTCGCCGCCCTTGCCCTCCTCCTCGTCCTCGAGCCGAGCTCGCTCGAGCTCCTGTACGAGCACCTGCGCAGGACGATCGGGCTCGGCCCGCTCGACGTCGCGTGGCTCAAGAAGGCTGTCGGCGCGGCGAGGGACGGGTTCGCGAAGGGAGGGTAGCTCGCTTGGGCGGGCGAGGAGCGTAGCTTGTGTATAGGTGCAGCGTAAGGTCGTCTGCAATGCTGTGCTTCGACTACGCTGTCCTATTTACTGCTGTCTGCGAGCGCACGGCGTTCTCGAGGTGGAGCGGTGCTCGCGCCTCGCCTCAGCTCGTCACCCAGCTTCCGTCGGCTCGCCCCCGCTCAGCAGCCGACGCAGCTAGCCCGAGAGCTCAGCACAGCTCTTCAGGTGCGGCAGCACCACGCGCACGGCGCACCAGCCGTTGCTCGACTCGCAAGGGCGCCATCGCCGAGACGAACAGGTGCGTCCTCTCATGCTCGTCTCACAGCACCTAGGGCGGCTAGCTGACACACTCAGGGCCCTTCACGCTGCACGCAGACCACCGCCAGCCCTCCTTCCACGCCCGGACAGGCCCTTGAGCCGTCCCTCGGATCGTCATCAGCACCTCCCGACTCTCGCCCTCTCCTCTCTACCTCACGCCGGCCGACGACGGTGCAAGAGCAATGGTGGGCTCAAACAACCTACTGCCATGCCGTACGAACGATAGCTGACCCCGTGACCTTGCTGCAACAGGCCCACCTTCGCTCACCGTCCGCAGATTCATCTTCGAGCCCTCGCGCGCGCAAGAGGCCAGCCTTCTCGGTCGACACCGACGGCGGCGAGAGCGACTCAGACTTGGTGCGTCCACGTCTCGCCCCCTTCTGGAACGGCGGCGCTGATTCTCACTCTCCGCTCGCAGGCCGACAGCGACGACTCGAGCCCGCCGGCCAAGCAGCCCGTGTGGAGCCCGACGCTGGACAAGCATCTGCTTCGAGGTGCGTCCCTTCTAATACTCAGGAGCTCGCCCTGCGCCTGTACTGACAACGCTCCCGCTCTGCAGGCGTCGAGGTCATCCCCAACATTGGCTCGCGCACCGTCCACCTCGGCACGGACGGCGAAACGTACGGCCGCAGCGCGCTCATCAGCGAGTACATTCGACGCCGCACGGGCGAGTACCGCAGCCGTGAGCAGGTCTCGAGCCGCTTGCAGAGGCTGCGCGGGGTTCGACAGAGCCGATCCTGTGCGTCGTCGTCTCCCTCGCTCTCTCCTCGCCGAGCCCTCGAGCCCTCACTGACATGAATGCCAATTACTGCGCGCAGTCGACAAGCTTTGCGCCGGGCCCAAGATCTCGACCGCCGCCTTCTTCGCCATGGACTGGGCTCAGCTCCTCGGGCCCGACCTCTTCCCCGAGACGGCTTCGGCCGCCCTCGCCGCCAACACCAAGATGCGGCGGCACAAGCGCCTTGTTGCACGCGCAGCGGTCAAGCGTCAGGCGCGCTCGGCGGCGTCGCGCTCGGCGAAGGGCACGAGCGCGAGCGGGAAGAGCGGCCGGTCGTCCCGCTCGCGGCGCACGGCGCGGACCAGCGATGAGTCGTCGTCCGACGCCGACAGTGCTGATGACGGCGAGGGCGCGGCGGGCGGGCAGGGGCGTTCGGAGCAGAGCGGGACGAGCAGGTCGGGCTCGCCGGCGAGGCCGAGGTACGGCAAGCGCTCGCGCTCGCGGGCGAGCCGGTGCGACGGCGGAGGCAGCGGCGCCGGGCGTCGTGGCGCCAAGGAGGACTCGGACGAGGGGGCGAGCGCCAAGGAGAACGGCGCAGGGCCGTCGTCGAGGTCCAAATAGGCGCGCCGCACGCCCGGCCCTCGCTTCTCGAACTTCCTCCCCTCGCCCTCGCCCTCGACCCACTCGCCTTCACTCTCCCTCGCCACCTCGACCCTCTCGACCCTCTCAGCGTTCCTCGTCGGCCTCAACCCGTCCCTCATCCCCCTCGCGCCGCCCCTCGGCGCCGCCGGCCTCGACTCGCTCGACGCGGTCACCAAGCTCGCCCTCCTCGAGCCGTCGTCGGTCGCACTCATGCTCGAAGGCATGAGGCAGTGCGCCGAGCCGCCCGTCTCGGTCGTGCAGCTCAGGCTGCTCGGGCGGCAGCTCGAGGAGGCGGGCCGTGCGCTGCGTGCCTGAGCAGCGAAGCGCCGGGTCCACCCTTCCTCTCTCGCTTTCCCTCCCACACCCTCCCCTCCTCTCTTGTTCCCTCTCCTCGTCCTCTCCTTCCCTTCATCTGTGCCGCCTGTCGTACCCGCTTTGCACCTGTCCTTTGTCCGTCCTCTGGCACCTCCTGCAACTCGCCGTTCTCGCTTGCCCTTTCATGCCCGGCTCAGAGAGACGCGCTCGAAGCGGGATGCGCCGAGATGGGCTGAGTTATGAGGGGCGAGCCGAGGCGGGCTCGGGGCGGGCCGAGGCGGGCGCAGGCTGGCGAGGCGAGCCAGGGTCGGAAGCGAGCGGGGAGGGCGAGGTCGTCGAGGCCGGTACGGCGTGAGGGCGCTCGCGCGTGGGCTATTTGCGTAGCTGCACTGCAGGAGACTGCAACGAGCTAGCACACAGCGCCCCAGAGGCCCAGCGAGAGCTGCAAAGCGGCTTCATCAGTCGACGCCGACGAGCTCGAGTGTGGCCTTACCTCTTCCCCTCGCACCTCGCTCGATCGACCATGAGCACAGCCAGCATGCGTCGCAGTGCACCCTTGCACCGCCTGCGCCAGCTCGCGTCCCACCTCCGCGCCCCGCTCCTCTCCTCCTCCTCGGTCGCCTCGCCCTCCCCACTCGCCGCCCGCACCTTCGCCTCGTACTCCTCCGCAGCAAGCCCGCCGGGCCGACCCTGGATCTTCACCACCTCGGCCGCCTTCCACGGCAAGCCCGGCTACCGCCCCGCGCCCGCATCGGCCGGCCTCGGCGCCGACCACCCGCTCGTCGCCTGGCGCGAGCAGGCCATGCGCGAGGGCAAGGCGCCCAAGGAGGGCGCAGGGCACGACTGGTGGTTCGCAGAGGGCGTTCCGGAGGCAGAGGGCGCCGGGTCGAAGGGCGTCGTGCTTGGAGTCGCAGGTGCGTCTCGCTCTGGTTCCCTGTCTCGCGCTAGGGTGCCCGGAGGGATGGAGCTTCGTCACTCAGCCCTGCCAGGCTATCCATGGGGTACAAGGACGAGACTGACGACATCCTCTCGTGCGCAGATGGCGTCGGCGGGTGGGAAGAGTCGGGTGTCGACCCGTCGCACTTCTCGCAGGTGCGTCTCTCTCTCGTCCGAGCCGCTGCGCCCTCCCTTTCGCTGTTCCTCGGCGGACGGAAGGCGCTCGAGCAACGGCTGCGCGAGAGAGCTGCACGGTCGCCGCAGCGCTGACGCCGCCCTCTTCTCGCTCGCAGTCCCTCATGTGGTTCGCCCGCGAGCGGGTCCGCACGGCCCGGTGGGCGCTCCCGCCGCCGACCAAGGACGGCGAGGGCGACGAGAGCGGCATGGCGCTCGTCGACCTGCTCGACGGTGCGTACGGGGACGTCATGAAGGAGGACGGCGTCGTCGCAGGTGCGTCGCGCTCTCTGGCTATGTTGGGATCGCTCTCGTCGTCGCCGAGGAGCGGAACTGACTCGAGCTGCACGTTCGTACCACACAGGGAGCTCGACGGCGTGTATGGTCGCGCTCGACGCCGAGACGGGCATGCTGCACGCCGCAAAGTGAGTTTGGCTCGTCCCTCCTCTCGCCAGTCGACCGCACCATGTGCGCGGGACCGTCGTACATCTCGGAGTCCGTCCAGCTCACGCACATCTTTCTCTGCAGCCTCGGCGACTCGGGCTTCATGGTGCTGCGCCCTCAACCGGCCTCGGACCTCCCGCCGACCCCTCCTCCCTCTCCGCCAACCGACGCCTCGACCTTCACCCCGCCGACGCCCTCGGTCCTGTACCGCCTCGTACACGAGCAGACGCCCCAGATCCACTTCTTCAACGCGCCCCTGCAGCTGTCCAAGCTGCCGGCGGCCGAACGCGCCCAGGCCGAGAAGGCCGAGCAGCAGGGCAAGTGGCTGAGGGACTTGCCGCGCGACGCCGACGTCGTCAGCTTGCAGCTCGAGGACGGCGACGTCGTGCTCCTCGTCACGGACGGCTACTCGGACAAGTGCGTCCCCTCTCTCGCTCGGGCATGCTCGTCGGCGAGGATGGCGCGAGAGGCGAGGCCTGAGCTGACTCTGTTTCCCTCTCTTCCGCGCGCGCAGCATCTGGGCCGACGGCGAGACGAACCGGCTTGTCGAGCTCGTGCGCACCAAGCTCGACTCGGAGGCGTCCTCTGCGTCGTCGGGCGGCAGCACCGCACCGGCCTCGCCCTCACCCTCGCGCTCGGCGTCCGACGCGGCGCTCGCGTCGTCGATCGCGCAGACGGCGGTCAACTTTGCGCGGGTGGTGAGCGTGCGGCCGGACGTGTACACGCCGTTTGCGGCCGAGGCCAAGCGGTGGGACGTCAAGGGGATGGCGGGCGGCAAAGTCGACGATGTGACGGTCGTGTGCGCGGTGGTGCGCCGGGGCGAGGCGTAGCGGGTCGCTGTATCGAGTGCATTGTGCATGAGAAGGCCTTGCTGCATGTTTGAGAGCGGCCGTCGCTGTTGTTCGTCGCCCGGCTCAGGCGGTGCCAGTGGAGGCGCGTCCGGAGGAACCGCGTTGGCTTGGTCCTCACGCTCGTCCCACTCGCTGCGCCCCTGCTGCCAG